>Ga0163217_1002085_pt1 | contig 11089 bp, 7 predicted proteins | sample SynspAceP_FD_185933 | JGI IMG/M metagenome (GOLD analysis project Ga0163217, IMG submission 185933) | Saline lake microbial communities from Ace Lake in Antarctica - Synechococcus sp. Ace-P (PacBio error correction) | ecosystem: Environmental > Aquatic > Non-marine Saline and Alkaline > Saline ... | reverse complement strand
CGACGTATATCTGTTTACAAACATTATCTTGTTGGAAAGACAAATGGCTACAATAAAAACCTCCGTCGTCTGTGAAACCGATGGGATGTACAAATTTTCCAAGGCTTCATTCATTCGTCTTTTTATTAAATACCATTTGTCTACATTGATTAATCCTCGGAAATAAAAAGAGACAGTTCCAGAAGCCATTTGCTAAAGGGGCCTTTCGTTTGGAAACCAATATTCCATTTTCGTTAATCACCCAAAGGCTCCTGAACCCCGTCATCATCATGGTACATACCAGGAAGCCCATAATTCATTAGGATAAAATACATTTCTAATCTTCATTTTGTTTAGCTTTGTTTTAAAATTTAGTATTAATGTAGTGAAATTTCTATTGGCATAGGTCTATATGCCACATTCTGATAATTTGTATTAAAATTGTTGTTGACCTTAAGACCCAAAATAAATTTCACCTTGGTCTTCAGAGCCCAGTATATCCAACCCGCATATTTACCCACAACATAACCTGGTAAAAAACTACACTGTTATCGTTGTTGTGTAAACAGAAGGCCGTTGTACAGAAGTTGAGAAAAGGCAACAAGCCTCTTATATTGATACGCCAAATTAATCTGAATAAAGATGCTCAGGGACATATAACAATGATTGTTGGTGGTGGTATATCGGTAAATTTGGTAAGGTATATTCGCTTTCCCAAGCCCACAATTTGGTTCCCCCACTTCCTTTTCCAATCAAAAACCAAGTTTCCAAGCCATATTGGGAAACATCTTGTACGTTCCCCATCGCCATCAAATGGCCCTGATTAATTGGGGCCGCCATTGGATTAAATTATCGGTTTTTATGGATATATATTAGCTGAAAGGGCATGATTTTCACCTTTAGTGATTGTCCCGAGGTCCGAAACTGCCACGAGCTTTCGGTGGGGTGACGTCCAAATTTACCACTAGCGCCAGCACCTGGTCAATACAAATCGTTAAAGGTTGGAATCTATGGTTTTTGGACGCAATTAATAGCTAAAGTGTAAGTTTGTGGATCTTTCAAAACTACTATTCAAATGAAAAAAAGGAAAAGGACTATCAAAATCACTGACATTTCCTTTCTTAAGGTTTATTCCATAATTTATCTATCTGAAGAGGTCATGTGACACAAGAAAGTACCGGCCAACAAAATTTCTATTGCCGTTTTCAATCGAGGTCCCTTCTGCATAATGAAGGACAAATCGATTATTCCATTTAAGATGATTTGTTTAATTGATATTTATAATCGTTAGTTGGCAAGAAAAAGTATTGGCTTGCCCAAAACTAAAACTGCCTCTCTTTGATTTATTGGGAAAATAACGATAACTTCGTACAAATGCCCACTTTAATTTCGGGCTATTTTTCGCTTATTAAAACTTCCCAACTCCACTAAGGGACCTGTTGGTTAAATCCCTATAATTTTCATCAGCTGGGGCCGTCAATTCCCTGAAAAAATCCCGATCACCAAAAAATGTGTTATGGTAGACCTTTAATATTGGGGTTTCGGATAAAATGAAATGCCAGCATTGGCATTTAAAGTTAATGATCATTGCCTCCATTCTCATTTCTCCTATCCGTTCCTAAATATGTATAATCGTTATCAGAAGCAAGGTGATTGATCCCCATTGTAATGATATTTTTTGCATTACTAACAGAAGTTTATTAAAGCCAAGTTTACTGGTATTAAAACTACCATAATTGTTAGCAAAATTATTTTCCAGCCTTCATTAAACTCTTAAATTATCATTCAGCAAAACAGTTCCACCAACAGCTCACCACTGCCGTATTGTACGCTTGCCTCCACCGCTTTCTGACCACTACATTGTTGTAATTTCCAGGAACCAAAGTATTTAAAATCTGTCTGTCTGTAAGTTGCGAATTTTATGTTTATCCCCATTCCAACTACAGCCGTTTGTTGGGCGTTTGGTTCCTACGAAAGACGCAGGAGGATACCATTCCGTAAACCATTTTCGCTTAAAAATAAATATTGGAAAATTATACCGTAATAAATCACGGTTAGGGAAGCCCCGCCTTTTTTGGCGGATAGAATCATTGATAGCCCTTCACTTTTGTGCCCTTGGAGAATGCAGGAGTTTTGCGTCGCTCCAAAACAAACCTCATCCAAAACTATTTTACACTGTCTTTGCCAAAAACCTTGCAATGGCCAAAATGCCCCAAAAAAATAAAAAAAATTTCGTTTTTTTCCATATTCAAGAAGGACCCTTTTGCCCGAAAGATCTATTCTATTTAGTGATGAAGTATGGCTAGGTCTCCTGACTTGCGTACTATTCAGTTTACCTTTCCCACCCTCAAATGTTAGGGCAGTGTTATTAGAAGAAAATGATAGCCATCCATTATAATGGATTAACCTCACAGTTGCGGGAAAACAGTTTTCGGAATCTCACCGGGAATTCCCCTTTTAATCCTATCCTCCTAAACTAAGAGAATAAAAACAAAATTCGCTGGCGAAAACTAATACTTTTTTTCCGAAGTTATCACCCGTCCTTTTTTTTATTTAGTTTATAGGGCCACCCAAATAAGATCAACAAAAAAAAAATGTAAGACAATAACAGCCGCAATGAAGTAAATTTAAGGCTATTGGCATCTCTCTCATGAATAGATTTCTTTCAAAATTAAATTAACCTTCTGTGTTATTAAATTATGACCCTTGTTTAGGCTTCTAAAATTTTGATTCAAGAAATTAATTACTACTTTTGGCTCTTAAATAAACCCTTAAGTTCTTGAACAAAACATTCCTTTTTTTAACTCCTTCTTTCTATTTGGTCTTGCCAAAAACAGCCTAAAAAAACCACTATTTCTACTCGGCCTTTTCGCAATCGACCACATAAAACATGCCCAAGGTTTTACGATCGAAAACAGCCTCCGAGACATCACAAAATTAAAAGTATTCATCTCCTTGGCCAGGATCGGAAACTAGCTTTACCTACGCTTGGTTTCCCAAAGAAAAAATTAGGCAAGTATTACCGCTGGACAGGGATGCATATTAACGCCATAATAGGGGTGCCAGTAGAGAGAATAGTTGTTACCTCCACTACCCATATACCCGCTCTGGATGTGCTTTGGGAGAGCGCCGAAAAAATTGATTGATGTCCAGATACGGAATACGTTTCATCTCCCCTTACCAGAAAAAGGATCAATGAAGGCGTTGGTGAAAGATTTAGGTAATAACGAAGCTATAAATTCAGAAATGCCGTCATCGCCATAAAATCCTGAAGTAGTGGTAGGATTTAAGCATTAACAAAATTTAATTTAAAGCCTACGAGACCATCAAAACGATCCAATATTCCAGTTGTTTATAAATGGAGATTGGACGAAAGAGACTCCTTTGGCAAAGCCGAATGGATAAAGTTTTTTGCCCATTTTTTTCAAAAAGAAAAAAAAAGGCAGACAGTACTATTCGCGCCATTGAAGACAGTTATATAGTGCGAAAGCTACTGCGAAGAAAGCAAAAAATAGGCAACTGTACTAAGCGGGGCAGCCTTGTATAAAGAATTTGCGTACTTGCCTGGAGGTAAGAGTGTCGCAACTAGATTTTATAAGAAGATGCCCAATGCAGAATATCTCTGGAAACAACCAATACTACCAACGGAAGTCTTCCCTTAGTCTAGAGAGGTTATTGACGGCGCCAAGGCATGCACGATTTTGGGTCTCACCTCACAATTTGTAATTATTTGGAATTTAAAAGAAGCGCAACCGACATTATACCCAGGTTTTTCTGCTTTAGAAATAACAAAGTATATACCTATGCCCAATTCCAAAGGGAAACGGAGGGTTGCTCTCTATATTTTAACTGGCCCCCAACAGACCAGATTTGGTCCTAAAAACCTTATCCAGGATCTTTCCACCAGAAACTGTTACTAGATTATACACCCCACCTTCTTTTAAACCCGTGGATTAAGTGCGCAATTAACAACATATAGGGCTTAATTTTATTTTCCTGCTGCGGTGTGATTGTTTTGCTGTTATGGTAAATATTCAGCTTAGGCTCGGTCTCTATCATTACAGGAAACCATAAATGCCATTAATCGTAATACTTACCAAGTAAGGATTCATGGAGCTATATAATTTTGGGGAAAAATTTTACCAAGGGAAAAAAAAAAAATCCCAAGGCTTTTACTGCCATATTAGTGGAAGTGGGATTGCATTGAGTGCTTGAGATGCAACCTTATTTCGAAAACCTTTAGCAGGCCTTTTGTTCTCGGCATAAAGTTCTGTGCCAAGCTAGGGCTGCCCTTTTAATTTTGGATCTTCCCTTGTTTCTGAATTTTTTGCGTTTCACCATGGGTGAATGATATTTCCCTGGCGGTGGCAGCAAGTTATCGGCAGTTTTTTAGTACTGTGGCCGTTATGGTGTTGCTTCCAAGGTAAAGGATACGATGCGCCCTACTTATTATAGGTCTAATGTTCGGAAGCATTAACCACTGCCGTGGTAAGTGTGCTATCTTACTCTTTCTACGGCCGAAAAGTTACAGCAATTGGTCTATTGGTCTTTTGGTAGTTCGGCAATTTATCTTGGACCAAATTAATGCTGCCTATTCAAACGATTATAGCAATTGGGATCTTGATGAGGTTCTTTTCAAATAAAACCCATGAATTGCCTTACTATTAGGGGAAAGCCTATGCCAAAAGTTTGGGTGTAAAACAATGAAGCGATCTCGATATATCATTATAATCGCCACAGGTTACGGCCGGTGGGTAACTGTTTTCGCAGGTCCTATTGCCTTTAGGCTGGCCGTACCCCATTTAACGCGGCAAATTTTTAACACCACTGACCATAAATTGTGTGCCTGCAGTATTGATTTATGGTGCCATTAATGTTTTAATCTGTGACACTAATTGCCCAAATGCCCCAATTCTGCCAATGTTTTGCCCATCAACGCCAGTACCTCGATTATTGGGCAACCCTTTGTAATTTGGCTTCTGATACGGAAAAGAAAAATGATTTTTCTAATTTTAAAAAAACAAAACAGCAACATCGATAACATGTTAAAAAATTAACCAACAAAACCTCTAAAAACCAAATAACTGTAACCACTTAAATAGAACTAAAATAAAGAATAACACCACCTCATATCGCCCTAAAATAGAAAACCTAAGCATAGGTTTATTACTTCTTAAAAAACAACAAAACCTGTTATTACAAGGATCTTGATTTTTTCCTTGTGTTAAAGGGGAAGTTGCCGCTATTTGTTTGGCGTTAATGGTATTGAAAGTCCACCCTATTACGTTACTCTGGGCAATGGACAGGCCCCAGGCTCTCTGGAAGCATTTACCGCTGAAACAAATGTTCCCTTGGAACAAACTTTCCGTCCAGGAGCTCGCATGGAAATAAGTGTGGTGTTAACTGAACCTATTGCTTCCAAAAAACATTAACGGCTGTTGGAGCTGATCAAGTTTGGGCGGAGCCCTACACCAATTGGATTGGCACCCACCGAGGAAATAAGGAAAAAGATTCTCTTTAGCTGTGGACATGCTTCAGATTTCGGAATTAAAGTTTAAAAAATGCTATGAGCTAAGCGGGATGGCCAATTACAAGCGTGTTAGTGATCGCCAGGGCCTTGCACAGGGACACCCAACTTAAATTTTACTGACGAACCAAACTTACTCATTTGGGATCTTTTACCATAAGGTACAGATTGTTGAAATTACTGAAAATCCATTGCCCAGGAAAACCAACAAAGGACAATTCTTTTTACTACCCACGAGATTGAAATTTGCCATTCAGATTTGTGCGGGACAAAAATGCTCATTCTTTGGAAAGCAACCAAAGTACGTTTGGGTCACCATGTTGATTGCATACAAAAGAAAAGTTTTTGAAAATCTATTCCCTTTGGACACCATTTTACTTTCGATTCCCAAACCGGTTCTTTTAGAGGTAATAAGTAATAAAAGATTGACCGCCCACTTTTTTTTAACACAATCCACTTAGGCTATACTGCAAAGAGAAACCTTAAAAAATGATATGAATTGCTCTTATATGTAGTTTCCTAGTCCTAAATTGGTTTGGCATTTGGCCTATTCTTAGGGAATTACATCCAAAAATCTAAAAACCAAAAAGCCACTACAGTGCTCTATTGGAGGCAGGAACAACAATGAGAGCAAAAAAACCTCAACAACCTTTAGAACAGCGACTTATTTGCTGTCGAGAACATTAGAGTATTGTTTACAATTCCGAAAGGAAAACACTTGGCAATAAGATAGTCCCGTTACCCAAGCAGAATGGAAAAATTTGGATCTAAAAAATTCGCGAACCAGAAAGGGGAGTAGAAAAAATGACAGGAAAAAAGTTCACAAGGAGTTCGAGAATCTGGCCAATAAAATTTTGGATGAAAAAGCACAAAATTCACAGACACAGAACAGGGAAAACATAAAAAACATATTGACCCCTTTACCAAGAGAAATATAATTCTTTTGAAAAAAAAGTAGAGGACAGTCAGAAAGAAAGTGTGGGCATGCATCTGCCTCAAGGAACAATTGGCAATTTACAGACGTGGCAAAATCTAAAATAACGCAAGAAGCAGGAAAACCTGACCAAGGCTCTAAAAGGCGACTAGTAAAAGCAAGGAACTGAGGGGGGAAAACGGTCTTGGAACGTGTCTTGAAAAGTCGGGCTTGAAAAAGACCGGAATATACCGTACAACAAATTTTACCCGAGAAGATGGGGCGTCGTGTGCTGCCCGATTTATTATAAACCTACGGATGCAAAGAAGATGATTGGTGGATTCCAAGGTTTTCCCTTACGGATTTATGAACGTTATGTGAATGCCGAAGATGAGTTAAAGGATTAAATTCCTAAAGACCATATCAATTCTTAAAGAAGGCATTGTAGCCCAACTTTCGCAAAAAAAAATATGAAGATCTTATGCAGATGAAAGTTCCGGATTTTGATAACTCATGTTCGTACCAATAGGAGCCTGCGTTTGCCAAGCAATAAACAACGACAACTCCCTTTATAACAAGCCTTTGAAACAGAAACATAATAATAGTAACCCCTTCACCCTTTAGCTACCCCTACGCACCATAGGACAGTATGTGAACAATTGGTAAAAACAAAAACAACGAAATGCCATTGAAATTGCCAAGGCAGGCAGGTGCATATACGATAAGTTTGAGGCGTTTTGTTGAGATTTAATGAAGGGTCGGCAAAAAGATGGACGAAGCCAGACGGAATATAAGCGCCATGAAACAAATTGGTTTGATGGAAGAGAAAACATATAACCAGTATCGAAAAATTAAAGAAGAATTGGGGGCCAAAGCAAAGAAGTCCATTCCCGAAATCTTACTTCAAAGGAGCGATAGACGACGATGATTCGAAAACCTTATCATTATTATAGATTACTTAAACAAAAACAGCATGAAAAAAAAAATACTTAGGAATAATCCTACTTGCCGTATCCTATTATGAACTGGCTATTTTTTCATTGGTATATTTTGTTCCCTTATAGCGAAGGCATTTTCCGCCAGGGGACTCATAAAAAATAAGCCATTAAAGAGTACTTATAAAAACATGGGAGGGTGAATAAGTCAAGGAATATCAGGGGCACAGGATTATTTCCTTTTCGTATAAAGGACGATGTAATTGCCAAATTGAAGGAACACCGGGGATTTATGTCAAAGTGACCTATATAGAACGTTACCGTACCTTCTTTTGGTTAGGTGATTCCAAATATTTTATCACTGCAGTTGAAAAAAGGAGAAAAATCTCCCCACTTAAATTAGAAACGATGGACAAATTAAAAAGCCAAAACAATCCAGGTTATCCATAAAAAAATATCCGAATTAATGTTACCCTCCCATTCCAATTTTTGGTGGCAAGGGTTACCATGGGGACACATATTGAAATTTAATGGATCAGATAGCATTTGCTTGCGCCTCAAAAACATTCCAGAAAAATTTGTGTTACGCCCTAACAAGGTGGATTTTTTAAACCCTATTGAAGTCGGGGAATTGATCACCTTAAAGGCCTCGGTAAAATTATACAGGGCGAACCTCTATTGGTCATTGGTGTCCGTGTTGAATCCGAAAATATAACCACAGGAAAGAAGAAAACATTGCAATTCCTCTTACTTCACTATGGTAGCCAAGGATGCTGAAGGAAATAGTACTCCTGTACCCGGATTGTTATTGAAAGATGAGGCAAGCGTGTACGCAGATTTAGCCGAACATTCAACGAAAAAAAACCAAGCTATGTCCCGCAGCAGTCTATTTGAAATCGTCCCAATTTAAAAAATAAATGAACCATTCTGAAGGATTTGGGAAGCGAAAATGGTCCAAATCAATCTAGGATTCCCTTAGTTAATTTGGGCTGCAGCCTCCTCGTCCAAAAACCAAATTAAATCCTCTGAAGTAGGCACTACAAGGACGCTGGATAACTATCGCTTGGCCTGCTTCTTTTGTGATAATAGTCCTTACTTTTTCGGCTTTTACTACTCCCCTTTACCAAAAACGCTAACCGTCTTTGCGTTTATTGATCAGCTTTTCGGTTATGGTAATTTTCTTTTGTCCTGAATCAGGTATGAACAGCCACTTCACACGTATTTCTTTAGGAAAACCCCATAGATCAATTTCATGCGAAATATGGATGCGGTAATGTCCGTCATCAACCTAAACCGTAGGATAACCAGATCAAAATTGAGGGATTGTTTCGCAATAGCAATTCCTCTTCCAATACCTATTCCGTTATCACCCGCTCCAATTTCTTGGTACGTCTTCCCATGAAAACAACGGTGAATATTATCTTTTGGTATATTGATCTTGGACAATAGTGTTCTACCGTCATTTTTGTTTAATTACTTCATTATCGGTAGGAGAACACAACGCTCATCTTCCCCAATACAAAAATGAACCGTAGACCCAATCCACGTCTTTTATAGGCTCGCCATATAATCAAAAACCACCTTGGCGTGACTACCTCCAGGAACAAGGGCAATATGAGTTGTTTTATACTTTTATCTGTTCTTCCAAATAATTGGAAAACTTTGGGCAACCTCCAATTTGGTGGGGGATAATTTATTGCATCGATATTATTAATATTAATTATTAGCGAATAACACAGAAACCGGGGTCATCGGCCAAGTTTTCACCGGGATTTCTTCCATTTCAATTCGCCTTCCAGTAAGTCCATCGGAATTGGGCCCCCAAAACCCCTGAAGAATAACCATAAATATTTACATCAGTTGCCAATTCTTCCAAATAATCCAAAATAGGATCAACAAATTTCCATGCTGCTTCCACTTTCATTTTTTTTTTCCCTTTTTTTGCCCCCCCCCCTTGGCGCATTTAAAAAAAAAGGGGCGTGCATCACCTTGCATTGCATCTAAAACAATAATCGTTCGTAAGCATCCATCACATTTGCTATCTGCCAAATTGGAATATAAAACCAGATTGGCGCGCTCCACGGTAAAAGCCCTGTCCAGGAAACTTTTACCCCAAATTTTTATCAGTATGCCTTCATCTGGCTGAATCCTGATAATCAACTGATTGTCCTTATTGTTCATGTCAGAATTTTTAAACACCTGATGATGTGGATTTAAAATGAATAAACGACTTCGGTTACTTTAGTAGGCATTCTGTTTAGCGGTACGTACATAGAAAGCGCAACATCCTTCCATCTCCAATGTCTTTACGAAGAACTTATGGCTGCATAAGTTTCGGTTTTTGAATTGGGATCTACACCATCCTCCCTCTCGGTTATCCCTTTAACTTTTTTACCATCTATAACAGACGAAAAGTATTGCCCCCTTACGGTTTGGTGATAAGGTGTTCTCATCCGCCGCATAATTCGCAATGACTTTAGGGCCTTGGACTTTTTTCGTTCTTTAAATTTCCTGACGCTGCATCAATAGGTTGGTTCCATCACAATAATTGATACAATCTGCAATAAATGGTTTGAAACATATTCTCGCAGAGCACCTGATTTGTCAAATAGCCTCCCCTTTTTCCACACCAACGCGTTCGGATTGGTGATTTCTATATGGTGTATAAATTTTCCTATTCCAAGCGGCTCAAAAAATTACTATTGTAAAAAACGCGGGACCAGTAATTCTGAAGCAGTTTCCTTACCAAGGTAATGATTCAATTCTATATATCTGGGATTCATTTAAAGTAGGTCTGCAACCCTATATTAAGTTTGGGCCGTTTCCAAGCTATAACCAAAACGTTTCTCTACCAATGATTCTCTTCCAGCCGTTGGTCTCGTTATTTTAGACTTTGTTGGAAAAGATTTTTTGCAATTACTCGTAGAGGCTGGGTGGCGGTAGAAAGATTAAGAAGAATAGTTCTCCACCCAGTACTGAATTTATTGTTTAGATCGGATAATTCTGGTGGCCAGCTTGCTGTATTCCTTATTTGTAAAATCCTCAACCTAATCCTCATAAAAAACTTGTCGGCCAAGGTATTATAAAAATCCAAAAGGAGGGCGTCCTTTAGGGCTTTTCCTTAAGGTAGGTAGGTGCTTTCCCAAACCAACCTTTCGCCTAAACTCCCATCGTCCAAGTTACTTCATACTTACCCCAATACACGAAAAATTCTCAGGAAAGCTGTATTTTGCTTTGTATAAAATTTTGAAAATTAAGGCCGGCTTACCAGCTTTCTAAGCAGTTAAATTCTTCCTGAGTGGCCCCGAAAAATAACAAAGGCATTTGATTTTGCTGTTTTGTTCATATTATATGCTTAATTGGGAAGTTTTGTCAATTGTGGGGAAATTTTTAAAACTTTGGTTCCAAAAAACCGTTTAATTTGATTATTTTTGGATTTTTAAATTATCGTGCGAAGATTAAAAAAACTAATTTAGGCTTATTCATTTATAAAACAAGGGACACTTAAACAAAAGCCCCTTTTATTTTGTTTAAAATACTTTAAGAAAAAAAAAACATGGAAAAAAACACATACGATTTTGGATGATTGGCCTAGGTGTTTTAATGCGGGACCGTTGAATTTTTATTTTTTTATTGGGAAACGGTTGCGGAAACCCAAACAAAAAACTTTTTTTCGGCCCCAGGGGATTTTTTTACGAATTTTTTTTTCTTGAATTCTCTTCCTTTTTTTTCTTG
>Ga0163217_1097291_pt1 | contig 11090 bp, 6 predicted proteins | sample SynspAceP_FD_185933 | JGI IMG/M metagenome (GOLD analysis project Ga0163217, IMG submission 185933) | Saline lake microbial communities from Ace Lake in Antarctica - Synechococcus sp. Ace-P (PacBio error correction) | ecosystem: Environmental > Aquatic > Non-marine Saline and Alkaline > Saline ... | reverse complement strand
CATCATTGGCCCCTAGGCATACCAACTTTTCCAAAGACTTAAAACTCAATTGAGCTCCGCCACATAAATAGGCTTAATGTTAGCGTCATTTGCGCGAGAATCGCGGCTTTGTACAGTTCATAGGCAGTGTTATCCTGTGAGGGTAGACGCGGAAAGCGGCCATTATTTTAGCAAATAATAAGCGGATTTTTTGCGATGCTTTTAGTTATGCTTTTTATATTGCGTTTCCCCCTTTAAACCACGACTTAAACCGATGACAGATAATATATTAAATAAAATCGTTACACCGCCTAAGTAAATGGAAAAGCAACGGCAAAGACCCTCGTCACCATAGGCATTAACGCAACTAAGCTAACCAATGATTCCCATATTAGGATCGGAAAAGCGCCCTGTGGCTAAAACAGCGCGTTCGGCTTTGTCTGAAATCAAAAATGGACATTATCAGCTTAGTGCCAACATAAAAGTAAGTGTGACGGCAACGATGGCGTAAATAACCAAGGAAAAGTCCCGTATTACTGGATAATTCTGTCTTAGAAATACTGATTAAAGAGTAGAGCAGGAAGAGTGACCGTTAAACCACTAACTTAGATTGCCAACATCAATGAGTTGTCATTGATGATTCGTATACGTATAGTGCAACTCCCAATACCAATATCAAAAAATAATTGGCATGGTGATAGAGGAAAGAAATATACCATACGTCTTAAAAATTGTTCAACGCCATTCCTTTAGGGAAAATTTACTGATCGGTTGTTTCGAAGCGAATCCCGCCACCATAAACTGAGATGGAATAACATTCAATTCGGTGCCAAACAGCGAGATTTTTTGCGGCAGTTTTTTTTGATTTATGGCTATCAATCGTGCGATCACTCACTACCTCGCTATCCCCCCCCCCCAGCATAGATACTTTTCATTATAGGTCGCGACCGAAAACACGCCAGGTTCCTTATTATGAGTAATTGAAGTAACTGAAATTCACGGTTGTTAGATCGGATTAATTCGCCTTTATAAGTTACTCGTAGACGATTACATCCATGTCAAAGCCATCGGTCTCTGTGGGCGATTCAGCTTGATCTAGTTCAAAACACGGCGTAAATTAGCTTTCACACGCCGCTACAATTTCTCGTGGGCTGAACGGCTTGCAACATTAATCATCTGCGCCCATTTTCTAAAGCCAATTAGACGGGCAATTTCTTCTGCTTTTTGCAGTAACCATAATGATAGGAACACCGCTGAATTTGGGCGCACCTGTTTGCAGATTTCAACGCCATCTAAAACCTGGTAGCATTTAGATTCTAGTAGAATGATATCTACTGATTGTTTTAATATAAATTGACGGCAAATTGTCCCACGATCAAGGTGGTGATGTTCATAGCCTGCTTGCCTCTAAATAAGCGCGACATTAATTCTGCCTAATTTCGGTTCAGTCTTCAATAATCAGTACTTTTACTCATAATATTATTTATCCATATCAGTTTAAAGGGAATTCTATTCTTATTCCTAAGCCCACCATCTGAGGGAGTGATTAAGCACTGATAGTGCCTTTGATGTTCCATCCACAATATTAGAGCAAATAGCAAGGCCTAAGCCCTTCCGCCAGTTGCTCGTTTCTTGAGTTTTCAACGCGATAAAATTGTTCAAAAATTTTGTTCTTTTCTTCTTCGTCGACACCTTGGTGGCAGTATCTTCAAAAAGTATAATGACTTTTTTATTCTGCCTTTTGAAAAGCTTAATAATTAAATTTATCCAGGCGCTTTCGATACTTTTGTGAGTTATTCATCAGATTCAAAAAGAGTTGATGTAGTCGATCTTTGCGTCAACCTATTCTAACAATAGGTTTTTTCTGAGAATATTCAAACTCTAATTCTAATCCGGCTCGTTAAAGGGAAGCAATCATGGAATTGAACGGTTTGCTCCATAATGTTCATTTTATTGAAAACTTCATCCATGTCGTATTCCAAATGCCCATATCATGCATGGATAATTGATTTAAAGTCATCCAATTAGGCGGGCAATATGGATTTCGTTTCTTGGATGGTAGCGAGGCGAGGCTTTCAGGAGACACCTTTAATTAATACCGTCCTGCATTGCTTCCAATTTCTCCCTGAGTATTGCCACGGTGTTCTCAATTCAATTGGCGCGGTATCAGCTACCCAAGGCGTTTATCGTGCTTCCCATAGTATGTTCTAACGTTGCTGGCTAAGTTATTTAAAGTCACAATGAGGACTGGCTAATTCATTCAGCGCCCTTTGACCGTTATTCGAGTGTTCTACTTTCCAGCGGCCAGTTTTTTGTCGCTCGCTGCATAGAACCAAATTGGACGGCTTAAACCATTGTGGCCAATGGCCATGTTAAAAGTGCGCAATGCGAGCATGAACGCGGAGATAAGCAAGAATGCTCACCTTGTGGCGAACAAAGCGTAATGTTGCGTCTTGAACTAAACTCTCTAATTGCAGCGTAGGGCCAACATAACCCGACCAATTTTTTTATTGACCTTTACGGCGTGAATTTTCTGCATCAGGTTGAAGTGAGTCTTTCCAATAATTGGCTTCTGTTGGTTCATCAAATAAGAGGAAACGCTGACGATAATATTGTGGACGCGATAAATCAAGTCTTAAATTAGGTGTGCTAGTGGTGGCACTTAAAATCTCTTAAGTTTTCAATTTCGCTTTGTGCCATCGTTTTCCATTTCGGGCTTTCCTTTGGACCAAAAAATACCAATCATTCATAATATAGTAGAGATTGGCGGTTCTGTCGCCATTTGCTCTAAAAAATCCACGGTCCACGTTCCCGTCCGCGTAAGAAACAAAGCCTCTATCAAAAGCTCCATTGGAACACCCTGCCACATAGAAAACAATGAGTAGGATATTGCTCAAACAAAAAACTGCAAAAAGTTTATGCCCGAATTTTTACCCTTTGTATGGCCATAGGTGAGGTTGTAATCCTATTCTGTTCCCTGCTGAGGTTTATTTGCAGGGGATTATAGTCATCGATACTAGATTAAAGAGTTTTTAGCATCGAACTTATTCCGTTAGTCGTTCTAATTGTTCTGTTTTACTATACATTTTTATGTCGAAAGCTGGGCTACTTGGTTGGAGTGTAAATAATTGAGGATTTCTAATTAATGATTTCCCTGTTAATATTATCGGCTGATTTGTATTTTTTGGCGTTTCGTTATGGCTTTGTGGTCTGTGTTGAAAAGGTGTTGTTTCATTCTTTACTGATAGTTGATAAATACCTTAATGTGTTTTTGTCCCAGTTATGTTGCTGCTTTGTGTTAAGTGCATCATGCCGTCCCCATCAGTGCGCGCTATTTTAAAAAAACCGTCGTTTTGGATCGCGTGGCGACTTTGGAATGTGGTTAAATAATTTAAATCAACGTTGGCCTTGTCAGTCGGTTATTAGCGTGTTCAGGCGCGAAGGATTTTTTCAATAATGAGTGGTACATGTTGATCACGTCGAAACCATCAGTCTTGCGGTTGATATTCTTATTCTGCCAGCGTCTTTTTAATCGCGGGTTCCATTAATTAAATTTTCTTAAAACCGAGATGATTTGGGTGCCATTTATCGGGGCTTGTTTGGTGGGCATTAGAGTTTCCCTTTATGGAAGCGCTTATAGCGCCGCGTACTCAAAAAGCGACCTGATCTAAAGGGCAGGACATTGAGATAACAAAAAAAAGCCTCGATAAATTTTCAATAACTTTTCCTGTTTCATCAGAATTTTTTGAAGGGACGCGTTTTTACGGCTCAAAAAGCGACTCAAAACAATCTAGCGTGTTTAAGCATCTTTTAATGCCAAAGCTGGTGGCCTATCTTTTTGGCGCATAAGTTAAACGCGATGATGGCAAGTTTACATCAATTAATCGGATGTGACGATGTTACCCAGGTGCATTCCCAGTTTTTTTGATAACCTATTGTGGAAAAACATCAGAGTAAAAGTGGCATGTTGTTCGTATGATGCGATGTGAAAATGCCTTTGGTTGGGTGATTTATCAAAAACGATGCGGAATACAGGGCATTATTTTCAGCAATGGGTGAATGGAATTGTTGGCGTCAAAAGGGATCAACAGATAGAACGTATTGACGAAATTTTTGAAAAATACAAAGTAGGTTTTCCCTCGTTAAATAGTTTTTCTTAAGTGCGGTAGAGGTGGTTGAGCCTGTATCCTTATAAAATCTTGAAAATTGTATTTCTTTTTTCTGTATAAAAATCCCCGATTGCTGTTTGTTTCAGCAGCATTCGGAGTTATTTAATATGGACATCTCTCATTACTCACTTTCTCACGCCCATCAATATGCAACCTTCATTGGTTCGCGAATACTTCCCACTATAGTCCAAGCAAGCAGATATTTTTATCATTGGCTGGCGGTCTGCCTGAATGAAAAATTATGCAGCCTATTCCTGCATTAGCCCAATTAACAGGACAGCCCGGCAATATTGGCGCAAGTGAAGGTGAAAAAGGGTTGCGAGAGATTATTGTCGGACTGTTGCGGACCGAGGTTTACACACGACGCTTTGCATAATGTGTTGGTAACCAATGGTTTCTCAGCCAGGTTTGGGATATTATCAGTCTCTCACTCTGATGAGAGCTCAACTATTTAACCGCAGCAACCTACCTAAACCTTGCCGGCTTGTCAGGTGTTAAAGTTACCAAGGTGCCAATATTCAAGGAGTGCCTTCTGATAAGGAGGGATGTCGGTTTCAGCATTACGGAATGCCATAGAAAATTACGAGGCCGAAAGCGGTTGTATTTTGATTTCCCAAATTTTCAGAACCAACGGACATTGTTTATAGCTTGAAACGTCGTCAAGACATTTGCTGCGTTGTTGGATGGAAAAAGGATCTTGCTTGATTGAGATGACCCCTATCGAGATCTTTGTTACGAAAAGGTTGACCTTACTCCCATCCACGACCTTGCTTGGAAGCGAAGCGCCTTGGTTATACATGGGAAGTTTTTCGAAAGTATTGTGGCCAGGGCTTCGTACTTGGTTTATGTGGTTTCCTGCTGCTGAATTTTCGCCTCATTTTAGTTCAGATCAAGCAAGGCTTATAGATTTGCACACTAATCGTTCTGGTCAAAAAATATATAGCGGCGTTGTCGCATCAGAAATGTTTCCGGCGCACATCGTTTAAGCTCAGCAAATCCTATAAAGAAAAACGTGATGCCATGTCAAAAGGCATTGGTTGCTTGAATTGGGTTGATATGGTCGAATTCAACACGCCTGCTGGCCGGCCAGTTTTTTGGTTGAGGTTGCAGCCTGACCGGTGCTAATATCTCAATTAATGACTGATGCGTTAAGAAAGAGAAGTATTAGTTTTACCCGGGCATTGCCCATTTTTCTTTTCCGAATCGACACTCGCAGACGATGTATTTTTGCGTTCTGAGTTTGCCCGCCTTTCTTTGGAGGAAATACAGCGAGCCGTTCCATATTTTGTCGGACGTGATTTCGACGCCCAAAGAAAGGGCGGGCAAAAACTCAGACGGCAAAAATAAACATTCGTCTTGCGAGTGTCGATTCGGAAAAAAATGCATGCCGGGTAAAACTAATATTTCTTCTTCTAACGGCATCAGTCATTACCTGTTTAGAAGAAACACGCTCAGGCAACCTCAACCAAAAAAAAACATGCCGCCAGCAGGCGTGTGAATTCGACCATATCAACCCAATTCAGCAACCAATGCCTTTTGACATGGCATCACGTTTTTCTTATAGGATTGCTGAAAAGCTTACGATGGCGCCGGAAAACATTTCTGCATTGCGACAAAACGCCCGCCTATCATATTTTTGACCCAGACGATTAGTGTGCAAATCTATAAGCTTGCTTGATCTTGACTAAAAGAGGCGAAAAATTCAAGCAACAGAACCACATAAACCAGTATCGAAAGCCCTGGCCACAATACTTTCGAAAAACTTCCCATGTATAACCAAGGCGCTCGCTTCAGCAAGGTCGTGATGGGGAGTAAGGTCAAACCTTTCCGTAACAAAGGATCTCGATAGGGTCATCTTCAATCAACAGATCCCTTTTTCATCCAACAACGCAGCAATGTCTTTTGACGACGTTTCAAGCTATAACAATGTCCCGTTGGGTCTGAAAAAATTTGGAATCAAATACACCGCTTTCGGGCTTCGTTATTTCTATGGCATTCCGTAATGCTGCAAAACGACATCCCTCGCTATCAGAAGGCACTCCTTGAATATTGGCACCTTGTAACTTAAACACCTGACAAGCGCAGGTAGGTAGGTTGCTCGGTTAAAAATAGTTGAGCTCTCATCAAGGAGATGAGACGACTGATAATATCCAAACCTTGCTGAGAAACCATTTGTTACCAACACAATACAAAGCGTCGTGTGTAAACCTCGGTTCCGCAACCAGTCCGACAATAAATCTCTCGGCAAACCCTTTTCACTTCACTGCGCCATATTGCCGGCTGTCTGTTAATTGGGCTAATGCAGGATAGGCTGGCATTAATTTTTCATCAGGCAGACCCGCCAGCAATGATAAAATATCTGCTTTGACTGACTATAGTGAAGTATTCGCGAACCCAATGAGGGCTTGCATATTTGATGGCGTGGAGAAGTGAGTAAATGAGAGATTGTCCATACTTAAATACTCGAATTGCTGCTGAAACAAACAGCCATCGGGGATTTTTTATACAGGGAAAAGATACAATTTCAGATTTTATAAGGATACAGGCTCAAACCACCTCTTACCTTGCATTAGAAAAAACTATTTACGAGGAGAAAACCTTACTTTGTATTTTCAAATTTTCGCTCAATACGTTCTATCTTGTTGATTCTTTTGACTGCCACAATTCATTCACCCATTGCTGAAAATATTGCCCTGTATTCCGGCATCGTTTTTGATAATCACCCAACAAGGGCATTTGTCAATCGGCATCATACCGAACATGCACTCTTTACTTCTGATGTTTTTCCACATAGGTTAATTCAAAAAAACTTGGAAATGCCACCTGGGTAAAACAATCCGTCACATCGATTAATTGATGTAACTTGCCATCCATCGCGTTTAACGCAAAAGATAAGGTCCCACCAGCTTTGGGCATTAAAAGATGCTTAAACACGCTAGATTGTTTGAGTCTGGCTTTTTGAGGCCGTTAAACGCGTCCCTTCCAAAAAAAATTTCATGATGGAAACAGGAAAAGTATTGAAATTTATCGCAGGCTTTTTTTGTTTATCTCAATGTCCTTGCCCTTTGTAGATCAGGTCGCTTTTTGAGTTAACGCGGCTCCTATAGCGCTTCATAAAAGGGGAAACCTCTTAATGCCACCAAACAAGGCCCGGATAAATGGCACCCAAATTCAACTCTCGTTTAAGAAAAAATTAATAAATGGAACCCGTCGATTAAAAAGACGCTGCAGGAATAAGAAGTATCAACCCAAGACTGATGGTTCGACGATAGTCTTGTTACCAACTCATTAATTGGAAAAAATCCTTCGCCGCCTGACACGCTAATAACGACTGACCAAGGCAACGGTTGAATTTAAATTATTTAACACCCAATCCAAAAAAGTTTCCCACGCGATCCAAAACGACGTTTAAAATAGCGCGCACTGATGGGAACGGCATGATGCCACTTACACAAAGCAGGCAACATAACTGGGGGACAAAACACATTAAGGTTATTATCACTATCAGCTAAGAATGAAACAAACACCTTTCAACACAGACCACAAAGGCCATAACGAAACCCAAAAAATACAAAAATCAGCCGATATATTAACAGGAAAATCATTAATAGGGAAATCCCATTATTTACACTCCAACCAAGTAGCCAGCTTTCACATTAAAAATGTATAGTAAAGACAATTAGAACGACTAACGAATTAAGTTCGATGCTTAAAACACTCTTTAAATCTAGTATCGCATGGACTATTAAATCCCTGCAAATAAAAACCTTCAGCAGGGGACACAGAATAGGATTACCAACCTCACCTATGCCATTACCAAAGGGTTTTAAAAATTGGCATAAAACATTTTGCAGTTTTTTTGTTTTGAGCCAATATCCTACTCATTGTTTCTATGTGGCAGGTGTTCCAATGGAGCTTTGATAGAGGCTTGTTTCTTACGCGACGGGAACGTGACCGTGATTTTAGAGCACAATGGCGAACAGAACCGCCATCTCTACATAATATGATGATTGGTATTTTTTGGTTCCAAGAAAGCCGAATGGAAACGAAAATGCGCCACAAAGCCGAAACTTGAAAAACTTAAGAGATTTAGTGCCACCACCTAGCACAACCTAATTTAGACTTGATTTATCCGTCCACCATATTATCGTCAGCGTTTCCGTCTTATGATTGACCACAGAAGCCAATTATTGGAAAGACTCACTTCACTGATGCAGAAAATTCAACGCCGTAAAGGTCAATAAAAAAATTGTCGGTTTATGTTGGCCTACGCTCAATTTAGAGGTTTAGTTCAAGGACCAAACATTACGCTTTGTTCGCCCAACAAGGTGAAGCATTCTTGGCTTATCCCGCGGTTCATGCTGCAATTTGCGCGCCAACTTTTTAACATGGCCATTGCACAATGGTTAAGCCGTCAAATTTGTTCTAAGCAGCGGAGCGACAAAAAAAAAAACTCTGGCCGCTGGAAAAGTATGACACTCGAATAACGGTTCAAAGGCGCTGATGAATGCAGTCTCAGTTGTGACTTAAATAAACTTAGCCAGCACCGTTAGAACATACTAGGGAAAGCACCGTTAAACGCTGGGTAGCTGATACCGCGCAATGGAATGAGAAAACACGGTGGGCAATTACTCAGGGAGAAATTGAAGCAATGCAGGACGGTATTATTAAGTGATCTCCTGAAAAGCCTCGCCTCGCTACATCAAGAAACGATCCATATTGGCCCGCCTAATTGCATTGACTTAATCAATTATCCATGCATGATTATGGGACAGTTTGAATTACGACATGGATTGAAGGTTTTCAATAAATGACATTATGGAGCAAACCGTTCAATCCATTGATGCTTCCCTTTAAACGAAGCCGATTAGAATTAGAGTTTGAATATTCTCAGAAAAAAACCTATTGTTATGATAGGTGAGCAGACGGACTACATCAACTCTTTTTGAAATCTGATGAATTAACTCACAAAAGTTATTACGAATGCGCTGGAAAATTAATTATTAAGCTTTCAAAGCAGAATAAAAAAGTCAATTTACTTTTGGAAGATACTGCACCAGGTGGTCGACGAAAGAAGAAAAGCGAACAAAAATTTTGAACAATTTTATCGCGTTTGAAAACTCAAGAAAACAGAGCAACTGGCGGGAAGAGGCTTAGGCCTTTGCTATTTGCTCTAAATATTGTGGTATGGGCATCAAAGGCACTATCAGTGCTTATCAACTCCCCAGATGGTGGCTTAGGAATAAGAATAGAATTCCCTTTAAAACTGATACTGGAATAAATAATTATTATGAGTTAAAGTACTGATTATTGAAGACGAAACCGAAATTATCAGGAATTAAAGTCCGCTTTATTAGAAGGCAAGCAGGCTATGAACATCACCACCTTGATCGTGGGGACATTGCCGTCAATATATTAAAAAAAACAATCAAGTTAGAATATCATTCTACTAGATCTTAAATGCCTTACCAGGTTTAGGATGGGCGTTTGAAATCTGCAAACAGAGTGCGCACAATTCAGGCGGTGTTCCTATCATTATGGTTACTGCAAAAGGCCAGAAGAAAAATGACCGTCTAATTGGCCTATTGAAATGGGCGCAGATTGATTATGTTGCAAGCCGATTCAAGCCCACGAGAAATTGGTAGGCGCGTTGTTGAAAGCTTAATTTACGCCGTGTTGAACTAGATCAAGCTGCAATCGCCAAAGAACGATGGCTTTGACATTGGATGTAGATTCGTCTACGAGTTAACTTATAAAGGCGAATTAATCGATCTAACAACCGTTTGAATTTCAGTTTACTTCAATTATACTCATAAAAAGAAACTGGCCTGTTTCCGGTCGCCGACCTTATTAATGGAAAAAGTATTCTATTGCTTTGATAGTCGAGTTGTGAGTGATCGCCACGATTATAGCCATATTCAAAAAACAACTGGCGCAAAAAAAATCTCCGCTGTTGCCACCGGAGGATGGGAATGTTATTCACTCAGTTTATGGTGCGGGATATCGCTTCGAAAACAACGATCCAAAGTAAAATTTTCCCTAAGGAATGGCGTTTGAACAATTTTTTTAGGGACGTATTGGTATTTTCTTTTCTCTAATCACCATGCCAATATTTTTTTGATATTGTATTGGGAGTTTGCCCTATACCGTATACCGAAATCATTCAACTGGAACAACTTTCATGGATGTTGCAATCTAAGTTTAGTGTGTTAACGTCAACTTCTTCCTGCTCTACTCTATTATCAGTATTTCTAAGGGACAGAATTATCCCAGTAATTACCGGACCTTTTTCCTTGGTTATTTACGCCCAATCGTTGCGTCACACTTACCTATGTTGCACTAGAGCTGATAATGTCCCATTTTGGATTTCAGGAACAAAGGGCCCGAACAGCCGCTGTTTTTAGCACCAGGCCGCTTTCCGATCCAATTATGGAATCATATAGACGGAGTTTAGCTTATATTGCGTTAATGGGCCTATGGTTGGACGAGGTTCTTTGCCGTTGCATTCCCATTTACTTAGGCGGTGTAAAACGATTTTTAGTTAATAATATTATCTGTTCCATCCGGTTTTAAGTCGGTGGTTTAGGGGGAAAAACGCCAATATAAAAAAAAGCATACTTAAAAAAAAAGGGGCATCGCAAAAAAATCCGCTTATTATTGCTTTTATAATGCTGCTTTCGCGTCTTTACCTCAACAGGCCATAAAAAAAAACACTGGCTATTGACACTGGTTAACAAAAGCCGGCGATTTTACTTCGCGCCCCAAAAAATGACGGCTACCATTTAGGCCTTATTATTGTTTTGCCGGAAGGCGTCAATTTGAGTTTTTTTTAAAAGGGGTCTTTTTTGGGGGGGGGGGGGGGGGGAAAAAAAAAAAAAAAAAAAAAAAAAAAAAAAAAAGTTGGTTTTATTTGCTTTAGGGGCCATGATGATCTCTCTCTTT
>Ga0163217_1097134_pt1 | contig 11090 bp, 7 predicted proteins | sample SynspAceP_FD_185933 | JGI IMG/M metagenome (GOLD analysis project Ga0163217, IMG submission 185933) | Saline lake microbial communities from Ace Lake in Antarctica - Synechococcus sp. Ace-P (PacBio error correction) | ecosystem: Environmental > Aquatic > Non-marine Saline and Alkaline > Saline ... | reverse complement strand
GGAAAATGGAAGGCGTGCGCAGATAAACGAGGGGATGATACTGCGTGGGATTTTAATTATTGAAAAAATATCTAAGATCGCTAATACCCTAAACCAGAAATAAAAACTTATCTCCACAAAAAAAACAATACGTGCTAGAAAAATAGGCAAAATATTACTTGACATGGTGCTAATTTGTTTAATCCTGGCCGGGTATTCCTCTACGCATCTATAATGAGCGCAACCGTGGGCATTAAAAGCGAAAAAGCCGATGCACTTGGCCTTAAAAAATGGTTGGCTGCCCTCAAGTAACGACGGCCTTTATACGAAAAACCGTTTCTTGGGAATGGTCCTTTGCCAAATTGGAAAACACCATTACCATTGGATAAGAAATCAGGACACCGTTGTGGTAACTTGGAGCGACTATTGTGTATGCTAGATTTAAAGAATCCGAAAGAAGTTCGGTTTCAAAAAATACTTTAAGCATAGCGGTGCTGAAAAAACAGAAGCTCGTTAATAAGGCCTCCTCCTTACTTACAATGATTCCTTCTGGTTGGTAGCCCCATTTAAAAATTTTTTGATCCAGGTACGGAAACGGAGTATTGTTCTTTCTAGAAGGCGATATCCAAAGACTTTTGCTTTCACTTATACCGCAGGTGGAAAAACCCCGGGCGATTCCTATTTATGGGAAAACTGCAGCCCAATGGTCCAATCAGTTTAAGATGTGGGTGAGTATTGATCCCCCATAGGTGGCGTGGAAGCTAGTTGGGACGAATGGCAAGTAGCGGGAAAGTGGTGCGTTTTTGCCCAGTCAGCACAGCATGGCCCCATAAACCTTGAATATGGCGATGTTAGGGGGTATTAATTGATACGTAAAACACATGAACAATTAGCAATAAAACAATTAAAGGTTCAAGGGTCAAGGTTCTTTACGGAGATTGAAGCGTAGTCGAATCTGAAGTAATCTGTAACAGTTTCAGTGAACAAGTCCCAGTGGCTCAAAACAATTTAACAATGACATTAGCAATAAACAATTTAAAGTTCAAAGATTTAATGTCAATGTTGCAAGGTCTTTACGGAGATGGAGCGTTAGTCGGAAATCCGAAGTAATCATAGTCAGTGAACAGTGTTTAGGGCAGTAGTCAGTGGCTCCAAACAATTCTTACAGTGAACAATTAAGCAATAAACAATTTAAGGTTCAAGGTCTTTACGGAGATTGAGCGTAGTCGAAATCGAAGTAATCAGTTGGGCAGTAGTCAGTGGCGTTTCAGTGAACAGTCCTCAGTGTCTCAAAACAATTTACAGTGAACAAGTAGCAATAAACATTTAAGTTCAGCGTCTTTACGGAGATTGGAGCGTAGTCGGAAATCGAAGTTAATCAGTGAAACCAGTTTTTCAGTGGGCAGTAGTTCAGGGGCGGTTTACAAGCCCCGCACTTCGAGTGGTTTTATGAAGCGTAGCGGAATTAAAACTGTATCGAGAAGTTGACGAACTGCCACATAACCAGTTCTAGATCAAAATGGCTAACACGTCCCGTCACTTCGAGTGCTGTTTGCACAACGAAATGGAGCAAAATTTTGTATCCGGAGGAAGTAGTACGGTTTACCCACCAAACCTGTTCTCGATACTTTAAATGGCCCTATCGGCATTTCACTCGAACTGACGATTTTGAATTAAAACTCGTCATTTGCTAGTTGTTGCCCAGCCGTCAGGCATTGCAGGTTGCGGCAATTCTGTTTCTTTAGATAACCATTTTCCCCGAAACCAAAAAGTCACCAACAGACTTTTGCCAAATTTCATATTGGTGACTTTTTAACTTTAAAGGCTATGGCTTACCCTCTATTTAAAATCGGCCAATAATCGTTTTACTTTTTTTCTTAGAAAGGCTACGCTGCGTTCCAAATTGATCCATACCGCTACACCATCTTCAATTACTGAGTCCAGCCGTCGAAACCACTCTTTTCAGTTCCTTAAATGGCCTCATAATCTTCAGGCCCTTTCCTATTTCGCCATGGCTAAGTCTTTTTGCATAACCCATAGCACCGCCTTCTTCTTTACGCAAATTTTCGTAGTACCTTCCTTAAGGTAGCGGTCACTAAGCGTGCATGGTCCACTACACGATCGACACACGTATAATACTCCAGGGGTGCCTCCCCTGCCAAAAAGGTATTGCTAGGTCGTAATTAACACCAAGTGGATTGGTTGGATTCGATCAAACCAATTGGCAGGAATTATGTCATTTGTTGTGCAAACCTCTGGCATACTCCCAAAAATCGTCCTGTATAGTGGTTTTCCAAAATTTAAAGTAACACCCAATTTTTCCGCATGTGGCAGAACATCTTTTAATACATTGCGGCAGCAAAGCTAAACCTTCCTCCATAGTTAACTCAGGTTCGGCGCTGTCCTGACAAATACCCTACAATAGGAACCTCCTAAAAGCGTGGGTCATTTCTATTCCACCCATTTGTTTTTATTCATTTTCACGAAAATCGGCATCGGATGGGCTAAATCCGGAGAACAACAAGGCATGGAATTACTTTTCCATGACGTTCTACCTGCTCCCTAAAAATGGCCAGTTGGCTTTACCGCTTCATTCTAAAAATCCGGCATAACCATTTCCAATCCGTCAAACCTGAATTCACACGGCCAGTCTAGTCCATTCAGAAACCTTCATGGTTCATCCGTACAAAGTTCGGCATAAATGCTTGGAAATACTGCTAATTGTGGCAAAGCTTATATTCTTTTAATGTTATTAAAATTATTCTTTTTATGGGAACGTTCCAGTTCTGGGGAGGTTTCGCCTATCATAGGGAAACTGTTCCAAGTCCATAACTTGGGAGCTAACAGGCCCACATTCATCGGAAGGCCAATATAAACAAGCCGCCGCTATTTCTTCGGTGAAAAAATTCTCGGGCGGTTTGCAAAAATAGTTGGTATTCGCTTATATTACCAGTCCGCTTTCATCCCCTGTTCTTTCTTGTTCAAAATTTCTTTTTCCGTGAGTACCCAACCTGGTTTGATCTGGATTAACACGTACCCGTTTTCCACGAAACAGGACTGTCGCCAAGATTCCTTGTCAAGGTCATCAAATGCGCCTTTGGACATGGCTTTAGGCAAGTAGATCCGGTTCTCCGCCCCCAAGCATTGAAGACCAAAATTGAGAACACAACCACGAACCGAGGACAAATGAGGTAATGGCAGCTTGAATGATCATGAGAGGGGCAATGGAATTGAAACGGCCAACCCCATTTCTCTTGAATAAAGGTACTTCGTACTCTCTATATTGGAGCGACGCTAATTATGACTGCGTTATTTACTACCGGCATTCAAGGCCCCAAATTTGGTCAAGGCTGCTTTTACCATAATTGCGGAGCACTATCTTCCGTTAATATTCCATGGTATGTTGAACTTTGAACTATCCGCTCCCCAATGTTCCGTGATAGAGCCAAGCCTAAGCTCCTCTTCCAATCCGTTGACCACCACTTCTGGCCCTTCGTTGAACACAACGGGTAGCTATAGCCTTGCCTATGCCGGTATAATCACCCGTTATTATACGACTTTATCTTTTACGCATCCGTTTTAATTTGGTTTCAAAAACACTTTTCACGAACCTGTACCGGAATGCATCTGCATCAAATTGCTCGGCCAATTCCTTCAATTGCCCAAAAACCCCCGCCAATAATAGGCTTTACATCTAGGGTTCCGGAAGCAAAAGGGGAAAGCACTTGTTTCCCAAATAGGATAATTATGCGCTAAAACTACCTTAGAAGGGTAACATTCTTTTGCACTAAGGGGATCCAAGGAAAGTTAGAGGTTGTGGCCCCCACCCTCCTTGGTAATGATTGGTCCATTGGGACGTACAGTTTCAAGGCTATTTTTTAAAGTTAGCACTGGCCCCTGCTGCATCTATAATACAGTCCGCCTTCCCCAACCATCTTGTTTATTGGCCCAAGCGCTTGCGTTCCCCTTACAAATCTTCCGCAACCATATTTGCTCCGGCAATGTTCAATTCTATCCCTGTCGCTTCCAATCCAACAAGGGCCACTCGGCACCACATAAACGCGCCATTGCTGCCACAAAGGATTCCATGGGTCCTGGGCCCAAAACTATGACCCTAATCCCTGGTTTAATTTTGGTTCATAACAACGGCACTATATTGCTACCGAACAGGGCTCATGTTAAACAGGCTTGTTCAAAACGGCAGTGACAGGTTACATTATGCCAACATCTAGCAGGTACCTTAACAAAAACGCGTCATGGCACCATTTACGCCATATTCCAAATCCCTTTCTTGTAGGACAAGGTCTGTATAAGCCTTGTCTTAGTAAGTGGACTGTTGCGGATCGTATACAGCAGCAGTGTTCACTAACTACCCTGTCGCCCTTCCTTTCCATCCGGTTAAACTCTATTTCCAATTTACCATATGCCCCAAACTCGTGTCCAAGTACTACTGGATAATTTACATGCAACTATGGTCGGCCGTCCATTGATGGTTAGATCACTACCAACATACTCCAACGTTTGGCACTTTCCAAAAGCACATCACCTCTCCAATGGTTGGTTTTTCTATTTTCCCTAATTTCTACATTCCCTGCTGGAAGAAAAAATTAACTTCCTATGAAACTCATTTGATGTAACTCTTTTATATTTTTGATCAGTGTTTATTAACGTGTTTTACTCCCGTAGCATGTATTTTTGCACATATAAGTCGCAAAGAAACTTTCCAGGTCACCATCGGCCGTCTTAAAAGGAATCGGCATCTATGGTGAGTGGTGCTCCCAACACGAACCATGGGCGCGCCATATTCAGATCAGCGTATGGCTTGCTTCCAAAGTAAGTCCCCCAACAGCGCTACGGGTACCTTAACGGCATATGACCCACTCCGAAGTTGAATCCATAGGGCTTTGCATTTTTAAGCTTGAGCGAGCATAACAACGAACGTTCGTTATAAACCAATATGGTGAATAATATAGTCACATCCAAGGTCTTCCAGCCATTTGCTCCTTCAAAACATATCACGGACCATCCTAAATTATCACCCATTACCTTCACCCCATAATCCCTTCCCTGCTTGTACGACCACCTTGATCGTTCGGATGGGCCCTGCCATTAACTACCCACCATGGTAGCCACCTTGCCTTGGCCATCATTTCGGCTTCCAAATATCCTCCGTCCATTGTTTTAAGATCTGCTACTATAGGTATATTGGAAAAGCTTCGCGCAAATTTGCCGAACTCCGTGCCAATCCTTCTGCCAAAATAAAAGTGGTGTCCAGCTTCCAACCAATCTACACCTGCGCGTAAAGCCCATGGCGGCCGGTTTCTAAAGGCTTCGTCAATATGGGTGGTTTAAGGTCTAGGGAAATTTTACGATTGGTTTCATAAATTTTTAATTGATTTTGTTGTATTCTTTAATTCACTGTAAGCCCTTTGTCCATTTAAAACCAATTAAAGCAATTGATTTTTTGGGCTTTTCCGACCAATCCAAAGCATTAAAGGATCACAATACATAAATTATCAATTATAATCCAAATAATTACCCTTTCAGGTTTCTCAAGCACTTGGAATTGCTTTATTCAATTACGAAACATACCCACTTCATATCAATCCTTAATTATTGACTTTTTATATTCTAGGAAGAAAACTATTTATTATTGCAAAAATGAATTTAATTAATACCATTTAATTCAATCCATCGATCAAAATTAAACTTAGGGCATACGATTCCTAAACTTAATTACATTCCCATAAATGACATTTTCCATTAAAACCACCTCAAACAATCTATTCGCATACTCTTTGTTTTACCACTGTTATTTTTGTTTGGTTCAGGACAATTTCTTTTTTCGCTTCAGATTCGTTGAATACAAATGCCTTGGATGAGGTAGTGATTACCGCAAGGCAGGTTCGAAACCTACAGAATAAACTCCTGAAGCCATAGAAGTAGTGCATAAACAAAACCAATCAAAGATTTTCAATTTGCGGTTACGGCTCCCGAAGCGCTTTTGCCTATCTCCAGAGTTTTTGTGCAAAAGGACCAACCCACGGTGGGGATCTTCCGTTTGTAGAGGGTTACAGGGGAACCAGACCTTATTATTATATGATGATCAGGCTCAAAATTTGCAAACAGTAAGATCAGGGCCCAAAATCAATATTTTTTTAATACCATCGATGTTTTTAGGCATTGGCCAAAATGGAAGTTTTAAGGGGGCAGTGCGTTCTGTACAATATGGTTCCGATGCTCATTGTGAGGAACTAATCCAGGCCCTGAGTCCAGAGTTGGAAATAACCCAAAAAACCAATGTGGGGTACGACCTTATGACGCGATTTGTTACCCGAATGTATGGAACAGGACGGTCATACAGCCATAAAGTTATAGAAACAAACGGTGGCCTTTTAGGGCCAATGCTACCTGGCGAAAATTTCGGGGACCTTATTGGTGGGAACCAACAGGGACTCCAAAGTCCCAAACGGTATCGCGAATTGACTTCGACCTAAAAAGGGCAAAAATACTTCTTTACAGAACCGATCCCATCTTACTTTGCAGTAGTATACCAACGACGTGCATCAAAGAGATGTGCCCGGTAACCACAAGGAGCGTTGGGAGGATTATGCCATTTTAAACAAGATGGATCCCCAAAAAACGGCAATTGGGCCTATGCCCGATTTCCAACAAGGACCTGAAGAAACAGTATCTTTAAAATCGTGCAGTTGTCACGCATCCTTTCAGCAAAAATGAGGAAGGGCAGGATATTTACAAAAAAATGCGCGCTACCCTTGTACGTACCGGAAAACGATGGGCCGTACCTTTTGGTTTTTCCGCGAAACCAAGGACCCAAGTGCTGGAAAAAAATTGGTCGGCAAATAGTTGGTGTAGGATGTATAACGACCCAAGTTAAACAGTAGTCGCACCGATAAAGAACTATCCACCAATACCCAAACGGGCTAAAACGGGATATATCCGGATGGGGCCACCTATGACCAGCATAGCCAGCTGTTCAGCATGGGCATACCCTAAGTTAGGCAATGGGAAATTACTGCTGGCGTCCCGATTCAATTACCTTTTATCAACCAAAGTGACCGATTCAGGCTTTGGGCACACAAAACTGACTCCATCAGCCTTGGTCGGTAATTTTGCCGTTCAAACGAAGTATAAACCAATCTATCCAACGTCATTTGCCTCTATCAACACAGGCTTAGGCTTCCCAAACATAATGATTTAGGTTCCTTGGGCATGTTGCATTTCCGATATGAAACACCCAATTTCGACCTCAAAACCAGAGCATTTCCCTGCAATATCAAGCTGGGGCTATAAAATTTCGCAATCGCCTCCTAAAAAGCTGAAGTATTCCTTTATTCGCAATGAAAACTGTCGACCTAATTTACGCAATAGAATTGAGGCGGAATAGCAATTGAAGGTTACCCGTTTATCAAAAGAAAATGATAGATCGCGGATTTGTTCCAAGTGCGGAAATGGCTTGGGGATTTAACCTTGAACCAACTGGAAATTTTCGGGGAACATGACCTACACCTATGGCCAGAACAAAACAAGTGACGAACCGCGCACCCGGCCGCATCCCAGCCCTTTTTTGCGTCGATTGGCATGGGAATATGGGTAAAGAACTGGACTTTTAATGGCAGATTGGCTAATTGCCGGCAAGCAAGGACCGATTTGAGCTGCTGGGGATATAGACGATAAAGGATTCCAGCTTGGGGCACTCCAGGCTGAATGTTCTTATTTACATACCAGTTACACTATGAATTTTGAACGTCGATCTTGGCCTGCAGAATATTTTCAATGAAGACTATAGATACCACGGCTCTGGCTGAAATGGTTATGGAAAGGTCTTGGAAGTTGAGTTTCGGTTTGTGCGAGCTTGTAGCGCTCTGGTGTACAAGGTTAGGTTGTAATCGATCTTTTATATCGAGCATGAGTGCCTTCTCGGTTGCGTCTACTTCTCAATAAAATACTTCCTCTGAGGGAATCACTCGAAGTGACGGTAAACAGCTCGAACAGTGATGGATTATTCATCTTGGGCTTCCTGCTCTAGTTTCTATCGTCAGTTCGAGTGCTTTCGATACTATTTTGCTCACTTCGATTATGCAAATCACTCGAAGTGACGGGCCGATAGCCAGTTTATGTATCGAGAACCAGTTTGTTCTGTAAAAAACGTCTACTTTCTCGATATTAATTTTATTTCGTTTCACTCCATAAAATTCCACTCGAAGTGACGTTGTGGTATTTGAATATATTACTAGTGACTTAAAGCTAGTTCCAAATGTTTTCTTTGCCAAATTGGGCAACTTTTCAATCTCATCATAATTAATGCTTCTTTTTTAACCCTAGACCATTTCTTAATTTGGCTTTCTGTTTAGGATGGCCAAAATTTTATATCTGAAAATTCAGCATATAAAAACCAAATGATAACGGTCTTCGAAGATACGTATTACTATCGCTTGTGGATCCTGAAATATGTTCCAACCAGTCGTCCGTTTAAGTTTGATGTTATGCCGCGTATAATATTGAATCATTCAGCGAGCAATTTAAGAATGTATACGTAAAGATAATTTCATACATTTAATATTACTCTATCGTCAGTCCCGAAGGACTTCTCGATATAATTTATTTGCGCAATGCCACATAATATCCACTCGACGTCGACGGTAAGCAGCTCGAAGTTATCGAATTATTCATCTTGGCTCTATTATTCTACGACAGTTCGAGACTTCTCGATACAATTTATTTCGTTTCACTCCATTTAAAAATCACTCGAAGTTGACGGTTAAGGCAGCCTCGAAGTGATGGATATTCACCTTGGCCCTGGCCTCTAGTTTCTGCCGTCAGTTCGAGTGGAATGCGAATAGACATTTGTATCGAGAACCGAGTTTGTGTAAAACGTCTTACTTTCTCGATATAATTTTATTCCGTTTTCACTCCATAAAATCACTCGAAGTGACGGGTATTCACGTGGCCACTGAACATTAGCTTTCTAACACATTCTTCCCCTACTCTTCCTCTGCCTTGTTCTCAAATGATTAACTCGGGCATCGTCCTCGTATCCATTGGTGCGGCCTTGAAAATTTTCAATTTTGCGCCAATCAATTGTCTTATTGACTTCTCATGGAGAGTTTCGGCAATTATTACATACTTCATCATTGAGCTCCAACGGTATAAGGTGTTTGAAGTCGAGGCTCGAAGTAAAGATCCTGAAGTAGGACGCCTGTAACATCAAACTGATGTTACATAAGGAACATTCAATAGTGGTACATCGTTTTAAAATGGCCCCAAAATTAGCATGGGTATTGGAAACATATCGCCTTTTTCACATAAGGGCCCGCCATCATAAAATAGACCTATGGGCATCCACATGATCTACCCCTCCTTGGGGATCATCCTCCGTAATGATTCACGGAGCATATTTTCCATATTTGTCTGGAACAGAATGCAATACCCCTTACCAACCGCTGAATCATTATCTACCATGAAGGATTGTGGGTAAGGATATCATCTTCTGGAACGGGACTCTTGGCCCCATGATCATTGGTGGGCGGGGGCCGGGGCTAGCATCATGGTACCAATTGTTGGCATATCTTTCCTCTCCTTCGATCCATTTCTTCCGATAAACTCCCTTTCAAACTTGATCCCATTACGGTATTGATCGGGGAATATTCATGTTATAACCCGGCATAATCGTGACTAGTCCTTGTAAACAGTGCCTTTTGCATGGGTACCATAAACGCCATTGCGCTGCTCCTGTGATTTGGTATATTTACCATTCTTCGCGCACATAACTGTGCCGTTTCATTGGGCCCTGTCCAAATTGTAGAAGAAACATGTTTCCCGATCCAAGGCTTCCCAGTAGCCCCCCATATCTCCGCATAATCCTCAGGTCTACACTTCCAATGGTTCCTGGATGACGTCCCCTGGCGCATCGGAAAATATTTTGGGCCGATTTGCTTACGCTGGAATTTGCTCTCTACCCATTCGTTGGGAATAAACACCTACCAACCAATGATGGCCATGTACGGAAGCATCGCTTCACAATGGTTAATTTGTACCGAATAGCAAAGCTTTGCGGCCTTATGATGGTTGGCGAAATTCTCAGGTTAGGAATGTGCTTGTTACCGAATCCGGTAACATATAGTATGTTAACCCCATAAACGGGCCAATGGTACTATCGCCTTTCCCTGTTTTAAGCTGTCCAAAAAACCTCATCGTAGGTTCCTGTTTCGTCCTTGGTAATAATATACCCACATGTTTTATAGGACTCTGACGTAGTTTTGGCAGGGAGGCAAAGATTGGTTACCGTCATCGGTTACGGTTGCTTTCCCTAAAAGGTATCTGTCTATGGATATTTTGTATACTCGCGCAAGCTTCTCCTCAGGGCCATAGGTACCCTTTGAAAACTGCCCAATTGAATATCCCCTATATAATCGCCCTTGGTGGTTCCACAAAAATCTTTTTCCGCCATTGGGGCCAGATCCAAGACCTTACAAGTAATGATATATAGTTCTTTTCATCTTTGGATAATCTACCCTTGTTGGTCCCACCACTAGAATAAGTCCTTTGGTAGTTTGGGAAGGGAATATCTATAACAGCCACCGCATTGAATCCAACAGGGCCACGTACAATGTTTTTTCTCGTCCTGTATTCCATGTAATTCCGAATGGCAAAAAGGCCTCGGACTTGTCCTTACGGGCATCGACTTAATAGGAATATGGACCAACAATTTCCTGACTGTTTTGGTGATTCAATGATAAAGTGATATTGTCTTGGTGGGCATTTTGGACAATAGGGCCCCAAACTGCTTTCCCAAACGGGCAATGGAAAAAGTGGGGCTTGCCCCCCCAAACCAGCTTCGGCATTCATTTTTTCAACGTTTGTCCTATTTTGGGTGCCCCCTTGCTCTTTTAAAAATTTTTTTGACACCCCTTGTTATTGTCCAGCGTCTATGGTAAAATTTTACACTCAATGGCATCAGGGGTGCAAACGGGGGGGACTTCCCAAGCCTGGGGAAATTTTTTGCGTTCCTTCCACTTACGGTTTTCCTTCCAATAGACTCTTTGGTTATTGTGCCCCATTAGGGTGTCGTGATGGGGAATCTCTCTCGT
>Ga0163217_1005115_pt1 | contig 11090 bp, 10 predicted proteins | sample SynspAceP_FD_185933 | JGI IMG/M metagenome (GOLD analysis project Ga0163217, IMG submission 185933) | Saline lake microbial communities from Ace Lake in Antarctica - Synechococcus sp. Ace-P (PacBio error correction) | ecosystem: Environmental > Aquatic > Non-marine Saline and Alkaline > Saline ... | reverse complement strand
GCTGAATGTTACCCACAAATTTATTTTCCAAAATCAGAAAAGGGCCTTTCAGGCATCTCGTTTTATAGCAGATTCTGCAAAAAGGAAATAAATCGATCCCATTGGTTGCTTCCATTCTAGGGATGATTTTGCCGAGTTGCTTTCTTTATTTTCAGTAAGCAAAGGGATTTAGCCATAGGTTCGCTCATAATTTTCTTGCACGTCATAGGACTATGGTGTGAAACGATGAATCTTTTGAAAATCGTGGCAATAGGCAAGTTACTCATAGGTGCAGAGCAAATGACTAGCTCCGGGTCTGATTTTCAAGAGCAATTCGGTAAATCGGGCCATCGCTCGAATTCGATCCCAGCGACTGCGATCCGGAAGGCCATGAAGAATAAAAAATTTTGCTTTTCTTCAGATTTTCAAAATCTTTTAGCTGGAAAAAGCCTATGATGTGACCTTGTAGTTTACTTGTTTCACGCAATGAAATCCCAAGCTTGCCCCATGGCTCGGATTCCATTTACAGGCTTTGAGCGAGGCGGCGATAAGGACAGTAGTCTTGATTGGAATTAATCAGGCCATAAAACGAAACTAACCCAAAAAGTATGGAACTAAGAACCCTCTCGAAAAAAGGTTGGGAAAAACCGGGAATTAATTATAGCAAAAAGGAAATTCAAATTGCGATCAAAACGATCATAGCTGGAGTTGGGACTCAGGTTCAGCAGGGCGTTGTAGCGGCAGCCGATGGAAACGGAAGTTGGAAAGGAAACGGATCTGGGTGAAGAAGGAGTGTCTCTATTTCCCTATCCAAAAGATGGGAAAACTAGCGAGGTTGGAACCTTTCGAGTTTCAGATAAAATGGCGCTGAAATCCAAACTATGCAAGCAGGTTGTTCGAGTAGTTTCCTCATTTGCTGTGGCGAAGATATGGTGCATTTCTAGCGAGTGGCGTAGTGAATGATGCCAAGTTAATTTGGTTAATATCGGGGCCCTATGTGGACAGTGCACGATGGTTGACACGTGAGGCACGTCGGATCATGTCGCAGATCGCGAAAAAATGTTTCATTTGAGTGTGGAGTAGGGATTGGAGAGTTTTAGAGCCAGTACAAAAGCGGCACCGAGTTATCATCGAAGATGGCGCATTCATTGGCTCCCGAGCCATTATTGTTTAAAGGTGTTCGGAATCGGCAAGCAAGCGGTAATCGGAGCAGGAGTGACACTGACTGCCAGTTCTAAATCATTGATGTGGACGGAAAGCTGAGCCCAGTAGTATACAGGGGATATGGTCCCTGAAAAGGTTTTCAGTAGTAAATCCCTGGAACAAATCCCAAAGCAGGGTTGCGGTTGCTGGAATCTAGTCAATTCCTTGCGCCTTAATCATAGGCCAAAACGGAAAAGCCTCCACTGAATCTGAAGACTTCGCTGAATTGATTGCCGCTTCGAGACAATAGTGTTGTAGCAGTCTAAAAACAACTTTATGAAAAAATCGCTTCCATTTTCTTTTCCTTGATTTTCCGTGATCCATGTTTTTGCATTGTACAGAACACAGAAAGTCAGTAAAGGAGATAAACTCTTCACTGAGGTGTAAAAAATTCGACGGCCGGCAAGGCGTGCTGGCAATACTCAGATGAATTAAAGTTACCTGCCTAATGCATGTGGCGAATCTTGTATCATCGCGGCAGGGCGTTATGAAGAATTGAAAAAATTTGAGAAAGCAAAAGCTGATTTTGAACGGCACTGAATTTAGAACACCAATAATTTTCCAGGTTCTATTTAGCCTTGCTAATCTGCATCATAAAGGAGAAGAATTTACCAACGATTATTTTTTCTAATCGTGCGGCCGAGATTTCCTGGAGCTCCGGCGATGGCATCCTTATGAAAGGAAGAGCGCTTCATCAGTAGGGAAAACTGACGAGGCCTAAAAGCGTATATGGTAATCGCCCATTATTTGGATAAGGATTTTGGACAGGCCTATTTAAACAAGAGGGTCTAGGTTGTTAAAATTGGGCTTAGAATTGTAAAAGGAGGCCTGCGGAAGATTTTCAAATTGAGTTCAGGCACTCGAATATCCAGGGATCTGCAGAAGCTTATAAAAAGTATTGCAACTAGAAAACAAAAGGACTGCAATGGCCAGTCTTTTAGTTTTTAATGAGTATGAGGTCTTCTCGATGACGCAGAGATTTTCTGGAAGTTAATCTCCCACTTCCTCCACACGTTGGCAAGAACTCACTTCTTGAATTCCCTTCAACAAACAGGGGCAAAAGTCAATCTCCCTTTGCCATCACAGGCGTTGTCACATTCAAGTATTTCCACAGATTTTGAAGGATATTGACATCGAGTGATTCATTCCCGAGCCGCTGCATCTACTAGCAGGCCCACTACGCCTCTCGGCTTTTGCAATAGCTACAGTCTTGTTCGATTTGTCGAGCTCCTCGCAGGTGAAGCATTACTTTATAGCGATAGCCTCTTCGGTCGCAGAGCTGGCAAGTTTTAATCTCATTTAATGGAGCCGTCCAGTTTGTTCAACTGAAGTTCTTTCGGCACCTTGATAATGATCACCTGCAAAAGCCCACTTAACTCCAAATATTTATTTAAAAAAAATTTTTGCACTGTTATCATATTTGACCAAGGTCTCATAGAGTGCTCAGCCAAAGAAATAGGCATTTTCTGCAGGTAAAGGTAGCCCAGAGTCGATTAGGTCACGGAAGATTGAATTGGCAGCTCATTTTCCTGACGCTCCATAGCAGCTTGAGCACTCTTCATTCCAAAACGATCAGTCTGTCCAAGATTTGGCCCTAATTGCAGCAAGACTAGCGAGCTGAATGATTACACTAAAAGATTGAAAACAAGGAATGTTAAAAACCGAGTCTATGTGAGTGAAACTGGAAGAAAGGGTGATTTCAAGCAAGCAAGGAAATAAGAACTAAACCGAGGTGGAAAGTTTAATGTTTCCAAAACAATAAATCTTTTAACTTCTTTAAAAAATGGTTTTATGAATAAAATATTGTTTCTATTTAGTAACTCATTCAATTTTTGAGTGAAATAAAATTTCTAAAAACAATTAATCCAAAACAAAAAAAAAATGGCCGCAAAACAATTACGGATGATCGAAGAATTGGTGAAGTTTCCCAAGAAAATTGCCAAGGCAGCATATCAAGTGTCGAAGCACTGCTTGAAAAAGGCAGCACCAAACCGGGGAGAAAACTATCGCTGGGCTTCCAGGTATCGACGAGCGGAAAGATCTTGGATTGGGGTAAAACATGGCTGATTTTTTAGAATTAAAGGTGAGTAGCCAGTCATTTGCTTGAACTTTTGAAGCAGCAGGAGTAGATACGTGAAAGAATTACGGACTAGAAATGCGGAGAACACTGCAGTTGGCCAAAACTCAAGAAGAAAAAAGAAAAAAGGCTTGACTAAGGCAGTTCCTGCTATTATCAAAATCCAAGACTTTATCGCTCAAGCGAAAGAACTTGCACCATTGATTAAGCCCCCATTTAACATAATTAATAAATACCTTTTCATCTGAAAAAAAACCTTTTGCTCTTGGCGAATAAGGTTTTTTTGTATGTTTAACTTTCAAAGAGAAAATCACTATGAGTAAGACCGAACAGTTTATCTCCCATCTGCAGAAGGGCAAGTATATAAAAGGATTTTATCATTATCGGACACTGGAGTATGGATAGTACTCCAGTGTCAGGGGCGCAAATTCAAAATCCGCTCAAGACCATGAATCGTCAATGACTCATTGCCGGAGCAACGGGAACGGGTAAGACAAAAAACACTTTCAGGTAAATCGCAGAGCAGCTTTCGTTGAAGGAGTCCCTTCTGTACTATGGATCTGAAAGGGGACCTTTCTGGGATTGGCCAAATCTGGGCACAACGAATGACTTTATAAAAAATAGATCTCAGGATGATCGGAGTAGGTATTATGATCCGATGGGTCTTCCCGTAGAGCTGATGTCTCATTGCAGGAAAAGGGAGTCAAACTTAAGCGGACGACTGCTGGGAATTTGGTCCGGTGTTGATCTCTCAGATTTTGGATTTGAATGACACACAGCGAGGAGTAAATCGCTTGATTTTCCGCTATGCGAGGTAAACCATCTACCGCTTTTGGAATTTTGAAAATCTCGAAAACGAGTCCTTCAATACAATTACCAATGAAAGAAAAAGAGCTCAATTCAAAAGGAGTATGGCCAGGTTTCTGGGGCATCAGGTGAATACGATTATGCGAAAAAAATCCATCGAGCTGTGGAGCACACAAGGCGCGGCCAAGAGTTTTGGAGGAAAAAATCCTTGAAGTTCAACGACTTTGTCAGACTGTAGATGGGAAAGTGAATCTCAATTTATCCGATTGGACTGATATTCAAAAGTCGTTCCAAAAATTATTTCCACCTTTATGCTCAGGCTTCTATCTGAGATTTATGAGACATTTCCAGAAGCAGGGCGATGCGGATTCAACCAAAGCTTTGCCTTTTCATCGATGAAGCGCATTTGGTCGTTTCAAGTGCAATCGATGATTTACGGGAGAAAATTGGAAGCCATCGTAAAGTTGATCCGATCTAAAGGCGTAGGAGTGTTATTTTTTCTGTACCAATCTCCGACAGACGTTCCTCGGAGAGCAGATTCTCGGGCAGTGGCGTCTTAAGGTTACAGCACGCACTTCGGGCCTTACAGCTAAGGGATAGAAAGCCATTTCAAAGACCGCTGAGAATTACCCAGATTTCGCCTTTTTAAAGACTCGGATGTCCTGACTTCGATGGGAATCGGAGGAAGCTTTGGTGGACGGCTTTGAACTGAAAAAGGCTTCCCACCCCACTAGCTCATACATTAGTTCGGTGCTCCAATCAACTCGGCGATGGATATTCTGAATCGTCTTGAAATCGATGAATTGGCAAGAAAATCTTGATCTCGTATTGAAATACAATCAAGTGATGTCGTGAGAGTCGCATTGAATTATTACGAAAAGAAAATGATGAAGTACAGGCAGAGCAGGAAAAACTGAGCTACCCAAAACGAAATAATTTCTAAAACCAGCACAAAATTCAGAACCATTCCCATGATGAGAAGAGCTGAGTAAAAAATACCATGGTTAGGCAATTTGGGCGTTTACTATTTTAAGAGAATTGACGCGAGATACTTGGTTTCATTCACAAGAAAGGTTAATCAAAACTTTAAGATCTAGCAAAAATTTATTGAAGATAGCGGTGATTGTGGGGGAGCTTCGGGGTTTTTTTTTGCAGGCAATACATTTGCCCAGTGTAAGGGTAGCGGAAGCTTTAATTCTTTTTCGAAAAAATCGCCGAAGGCTTTTATCCAAAGTAAAAGTATCTGGTGGCGTTCAAGATTGCAATGTCAACGCATCGGCCAAATGGAGCTATCCAAGTGGTTAAGAATTATCGCAAGAGGTGAAAAAAATTTCTCAAGAAAAGTATTCCCAAAATTCAATTTAAAGCATACCTATTGATGGTTGAATCTAAGGAGTAGCATGAACGATAGAGGCGACTGGAAGGATTGTTTCCCGTTTCGGATGATTCCACAATCGGTCATATGATTGCTTTTGAAGGAGAGTAATCAACTTTCAGATTGAGATCAAAAAAATCCTGTGGAGTGAAAGAGATGTTCTTCCACAGTTTCCAATGGGGATCGACTGGTAAACAGATCAAAGGATCTTTTGACTTGATCGGTGAGTAATCGCAACGGGCGGATTCCCAAAAAATGGCCGAGTTATATTTTCTAAATCACTTAATCAGAGGCATGTGTAGCACCTATTCCCTCCTTATTTACTTTCAATACTCCTCATGAGTCAATTCGGTCATTGATGGACTTTCAGTTCCTAATGGATTGCGTAAAATCAGCGAGAACTTAAAATGAATTATCAAGCCCAATCCTAATCACCCACTGGGATTAAAGTGGTGCGCTTGTTTGGAAGCTTTGTTCTGCCTTTGGGGCCAAAGTGGCTCCATGAAACAAAATTATCAGGCGAGTTGCTATTTATCAATTGGAATGGTGCGTATGGTGAGCCGATTAAATGAGCTTCATCTAAAAGATTATCATTAGGCCATCCTCATCGAAAAATCACTTCTCATTCACTTTTTGATATTCCTTCCAGACTTTGGGTACATTTTTGTGAGATTAGCAGGGAATAAGGATGAATCAAACTACCTTTCGCTTCTCGAAAAAAGCAAGGCCTCAATAGGTTAATTCAAAATCTTTTTTTGCTTATTGGGTTGGAAAGTCGAAGAAAAACCACTTTTCAAAGAAGAATTTGTAAAATCCGCTGGTGGTATCTCGCTTGAGAGGTCCATCCGGAATTAATGGAAAGTAAACTTACACCCTAATTTATTACTTCGGCGGCGAAATATTGGATTATCGATTGGATCACAAGGAGGCTTCAATTTTTCAATCAGCTTGGTCCACAGGCGGTACCTAGCAGGAAAGCTACGCATTTATAAAAACTATGAATAATACTCATTCCAGCTTTTGAAATCATTGATTGCCGATATGGCTGAAGATGATTGGGGAATTTCAGCAGCAGCTGACAAATGCCCATTTACAATGGACTCGAGAGAGAGTGTGAGGAAGAACAGTATTTGATTGGAGCTAAGACAAAAAAAATGGAAAGAATTAATCAAGCAATCATCCGACATAAATCCAAGCCGCCTTACAAAATGTTTGAGGTTTAATGTATTATCGAGGAATTGAAAATTAGGAAAGGATACTCTAGAAATCAGTTGGATATGGATTCTACCTTTGAACAACATATGATTTAATTGCTGGACAAGAAGAGCTGCGCTTCAGGATGTCCATGGATTAGTATAAAAAAAAGGAGCGCAAAGCAGCTCCATTTTTCTATCTATAAAACCCTATGAATTAAAATTTTACTTTGCAAAGGAAATTAATCTGTATCAAGCCTTTAACTTACAAATTAACCGTCTTGTAAAGTTTTTGCTTTTCATGCCCATTCAGGGAATTCTACTTATTCTCAGGTCCTCCCTTTTTATCTTTCAATGGTCATTTAGAAACCATTATTCCTAAGCTCTTTCGTAAAAGGGTAGATGGAGTCAAAATTACCGTCGAGAACAAGATATAACCCCTGCATGAAGAATTTTCTCAATTTGGATGTTGTGGTCTGAAATTGGAAGCGATCGGCCTGTTTTGGTGCTTTCTCACGGTTGGAAGGGATGTCGATGCGGACCATTACATCGATGGGCTGCGTTAACTTTTAATTCCTAAGGGATTGACACCTTAGTTTTGGAACAACCGATCCTGTGGAGGTGAGAGAATCTGAAGCCCATTCTTTATTCATCATGGTTCGACCCTATGATTTGGACACTACTATCGCTCACGTTCCTTCAAAATGAATCGCCTTATCGAGAAATTTTCTTATCAGGAATAAGCATGGGAGTGCCGCAGACTTTAAAAGTATTTGGGGAAAAAGGGTCTTGATCTAAAACCCAATCATTCAAACGTGCAGCAGTTTATCCACTCCATGTAAATCTTCCTTCACAGTGCCGCTACGCTGAAAAGAAAAAAGAAATCTTTTTACAAAAAGGAGATTCTTGGGAAAATGAAAAGAAGATTGCTTGCAAAAAGGGAAATCAATTTCCAGGTCTGGTCGATGCTTGAGCTCCTATCGAAAGTTAGATGATTTCGATACATTTGATACTTTTTTTACTGCCAAAATACATGGGTTCAAAGATGGCTAATGATTTTCTACCAACGGGTAAGTGCAGATAATTGGTGCCTCAAAATAGCCATCCCTTGTTAATTCTCAACCGCATTGAATTGATCCCGTTAACTTGGCCCTGCTGCTATCCCGTTGAATTGGCCAAAGATTAAACCGGAAATCGACTTTTGAAATGCCAAAAATATGGAGCCACACTGGTTTTGTGAGCAAAGACAAAGAATTTACGTACGCCAGCTCAGTATTATTTGATGTTTTTGAGTAGCCTAAAACAAAACCCCTGTGGCTAATCCTTATATGTGAATGAATAAACCCTAATAATTCAATTATGAGACAAGCTTTTTCTTCAGCTCGTTATTTCCTCTTGGGAATGTTGACATCTTGCCTGATGTGGTATTTTCCAATTTTATGAATTTCGATTTTAGGGAAATTTACTCCTTTGGATTTTAGCAGCCCTTTTTTGTCTTGGAGTATATGACGTGTGTTCAAAAGAAACATACTATTCTTAGAAATTTCCCATTGGGTTGGTCACTTTAGGTATCTTTGGAATCAAATCAGTCCTGAGATTCACAATGATTTCATTGAAAGCAATACCGATTGCCAACCTTTCAGCCGTAATCTAAGGTCTCTGTATTTACGAAGGCGAGAAATGTCCAATGATACTCATCCATTTGGGACACAGCGAAGATTTGAATGGAAATCGAAACTATATGCCGCTTTACGCCATTCTATTTATGCCATTGAGCCTGATGAAATGACCCTCGGATTACTATTTGTGGCGGAAAGCTTCCGGGCATCCTTACACGCCTCTTCGATTTTTAAGATCTCCGCCATGAGCGTTCGGATCCTTAAGTGCCCAATGCAATCAGCGGCTTTGAATAATGGGGTGCGCCAAAAAAAAAACTTCTACCATAATACGGCGAGGCGAACTCCTCTTACATCGTCGGGCGGTATTTAGTTTGCAAATAGGGGACGGGGTATTTGATGCAGAAGATGGTCACGGGATTTTGATGAGTTCAAATTTAATGGGAGAAAGCAGCTTGCCGAGCGGTCAAAATGATAGAAATTTAAAGCCTATCCAAGAAGCTTTAAGGCCAGGTCACGGAGGGGTACTTCAGGGAATAAAAAAAAACACTCCGGAAATTGCCGAAATTCGTGGCGTAAAAGCTGCGACGACCAATTTTATCGCCCCTTCACATAGTGCTTTAGGAATGAGAACGAACTATGTCAATTTTATAGCGAAGCTTCGTGAATTACGCTAATGGAAAGCCGATTGGTATTAAACTATGTATTGGAAGAACTGAAAGAGTTTATCGCCCTATGTAAGCGAATGATTTGCTCATTCAGGTTTTCCCCGACTTTATTACTATTAGATGGTGCAGAGGTGGGACTGGGGCGCCTCATTAGAATTTGTCTGAACAGTGTGGATTCCATTAGAGCCCTCATTAATCTTTGTATTAGAGGTAACATTGCGGAAATTTGGAATTCGCGATAAAAATGAAAATAATCGCTTCCAGGAAAGCTGATAGCGCATTTTTCAATTTAAAATGCGTTGCCTGGAGCGGATTATTTGTAATTCGGCCAGCAGGGTTTATGTTTAGCCTTGGTTGTATCCAAGCTTTGCGTTGCAACCACAAATGACTGCCCAAACGGGTGTGGCTACCCAAAGAGCAGCTTTACAAAAAGGATGGTGGTAACTGATAAGTCGAGCGCGTTTATAATTTCATAAAAATACTTATTTCATGCAGTGAAAGGAATTACTAGAGCTTCTGGCCATCGTTCAACTCTGAACTTTACGATTCACGATTTTAGTAAGGGTGATGAGGGATGGTCACTTTGGCAATCGCTACTTTTCCTGATTCTGTGAATAACACAAGTGTAGGTAGTAGTTACCGATTGGGAGATCGTGGCAGTCTTGAGACATTCGGGATGACACCTCAAAGTTTAGTTCAAATCGCTTTAAATGCTAAATCAGCCAACTGTATTCCAATAGAAAGAGAGCTAGTGGCGCGGAGATGGGAGCGTTTAGCACATTTGATGCATTCGCCAAGACTCTCGAATAGCGGAAATCATCCAAAAAAGTCTCCAGTCCGATGCGCCACGCCTTGCGCTCGGAACACCGGCTCCGCCCTCGACTAGGTTCGATTCCTGTATCTCGGGAATCAGTTCCTGAAGGGGCGTTGGTAAAATGCCGCCTTGCGAGAACGAGCGAATAAATCTCTCCAAAACCGGTTTGCCAGGTATTTGCAGCTACTTTTTGGAAACCCTGGCAGGCTGAAGTGTGTCTCCCAACTCTTTCAAGTTTATTGAGGATTTTTTATAGCCTTCTCTTCTAAAAGCTGAACAGCATTTGGGCCAGGCCTCTTACGCCGCCTTCATCATCCGGTAAAGGTGGACACCAAGAAATGGGAAAGTTAGGATCAGGAACTGGATAGATTAGATTTTCACTAAAAACCTCCCGATTCCGATTTCAATTTGTATTACTCACCTCTAAAAGGAATAATCTTAACATCAATTTTCAGTTTCGCTCATTTGCGGCCACTTGGTCCGAATACCAATCCAGCGCAATTTAATGACCAATTTAGCTTCAAAAGTTTTGATTGAAGTTTCGATTGTATTTAATACCATCTTTAGTGTAATATTTAGCACTTAAAGGGTTAAGAAAAAAAATCTCTCCTCCCTGTTCAATATTTTTCTCCCGTAGGCTAAAGGCCCCACTCCATAGTAATCTTACAATTCCAGTCTGAGGGACGTGGCATGGCAGGCCACTCCGGCGCAAAATGGGGCTCGTATTCTTTTTAATTCGGCTAAGGAGATCTCCGCGGAGTGGCCAGTGAAGGCCATTCTGAAAGGACCACGCTCAGAAAACCCTTTCAATATCGGTTGTTGTTCTTCCCGAGTTGTCTACTACTACTTACCGGTTATTTCAAAAGGGATTTCTCCTCTCGCAAAAAATTAATCAGTTCTGCGCATAGCCCACTGATACAGTTAGTGGCTTGTCAGCGATCCTGGGCTTGTAATACAGACCGGAAATGAATGACCCCGCTATTATTACCCGTTTTGATGTTAGCTAATTGATCCTCTGGTTTTCTTAAAATAGCAATTTTTAATTTTGGCCTTTTTGACTGGATTTTAGACCGTAGCCAAAACCAACTATTCCCCCTCCAATTATTACGACTGTCGTAGCTCATATGTTCGATTTAAAAAACATAAAAATATAGATGTCGGCTTTCTAATTTCCCGAACCTAATTCGAATACCAATCAAGAAAAATGACAAATTTTAGAGCAAAATCAATTCATTCCGTTCTTAATGAAATTATTTGCAGTGTTGTGTTTCAAACCCACGCTGTCAAGAGCCGAAGTATGTTTTACGATTATTTCTATTCCTTTTTTTGTTTCCAGGCTTTTGCCAATATTACCATTT
>Ga0163217_1078785_pt1 | contig 11091 bp, 8 predicted proteins | sample SynspAceP_FD_185933 | JGI IMG/M metagenome (GOLD analysis project Ga0163217, IMG submission 185933) | Saline lake microbial communities from Ace Lake in Antarctica - Synechococcus sp. Ace-P (PacBio error correction) | ecosystem: Environmental > Aquatic > Non-marine Saline and Alkaline > Saline ... | reverse complement strand
ATGGAAGAATATGGGCATGGTTGCCTACACGGGTGCAGGCTTCCCGGAATTTGCGCGAAGGGTCTTGAGCGGGGGCACGATCGCATTGCAACTTCGGCCGATTGAATGGGGCAACCTTCTCGAATTGGAAGAAAGTGGCGCCTTACTGGTCCGCATTTATCAACACCGGTTCGCATTCACCACCTTCAAATGATCGCTTCCAAGGCAGGCATGGGACAGTGGCCACAAAGAAGTCCGCGACCTTGATGACCGAAGTTCGCGCAAGAAGCCGATGGACAAAGGGGCAGGGCTGAAGCTGGCTGAGGCTTGAGCTAGACAGCGATAGAGTTTTTAAAGAGCAGGCGGCGAAATCGTAAAGCTGGAGTGATATGGAGGCCTTATTGTTTGACGGTCCCCTGATAATGATCGCAATCTGGAAAGAGCGCACGCTTAAGCGGTTCTGTTAAGCGAAGTGGGATATTGCCCCGATCATCAGAGCATTCAGCGCCAAAGCTTGAGGCATCCTTCGAGAACTTAAGGACGTGCCTGACGCTCACAAAAATATGCAAGCCCGCTGCGCTTTTCAGACAGCGCTGCGGGGCGTGTCGCTCGCCTTAAAGGTTCGTGGCCTTTGGCCAGTGCGGTCGCGATCTTTGTTTTAATGGTGGTCGGATTTGGTCGATATCTATTGGGCGAAAACCACTTTGGGTTCTTACCTTGCCTTCGAAGAGTCGATATGTCTGGCACTCACTGACAGCAGCGGCCGGTCTTTTGAAACTGGCCTTTGGTTGCTGCAATTGGCGTAATGCGCACATCAGCGTCGATCTTTTCAATCCATTCATGTCGCCTGGTGTTTCGTACGATTTCCGTTGGCTGGGTCGCCCAGGAGCGCTGGGTTGGTCTTCGGTGGCCGCTGCTGACCATTACGGAAGCTGGGGTGTTAGCTTTTGTGAGAGCATGGCAATCTGGGAGCAGTCCGGCTGCTACGTTGGGCTACGCGATCCTGGCCGGCAAAATAGCCTGCTGCAATAGGGGGCATCTTTTAACCTGTCCTAATTGTCTTGTTGCAAAAGATGATTGCCGCGCCACTGGCAATGACCAATCAGAGGATCTTGGTTCAATGAAGGCGGATTGGCCGAAGGTAGACATCCGATTTGTAGTGCTGCTTTATCATGCTGGGCTATCGGTGTGGCCCGTAGCCTATGCAATGGGTCTGGCGCAGCTGCTGGGGATTTACCTCTCGTCGGAGATCGTTTCCTACTCACGACTTCAAGTCGATGCCTATGCGTTGACGAGTGGACTTATTTTCGTCGTTATTCCGATGTTCGTGCTGATGGGCGCTATTGCCGGGCGTTGCGGGTACATTTCGCGACTTCTATTACCGCCGCCACAATACCTGATGAGCAGACTTGCGCGGGCAGCTGTTGATGGCAACGATCTTGCTTCAGGCTGGGTTTGCCGCTGCATCCGGCTCGACTGTCGTGGCTCGAGCCGTATTTACCCGTTATGCCCATTGCCGGAGATGCTGCGGTTTGGCTATAACGGGGGCGTTTTGCCGGGGCTGTATTGCCGCTGCCGGCACATTGGCCGGCTGATACCGCCCTCCATTCGCGATGGTTACTTTTTGCCATGCTTTGACGTCAGAACCTGTGGCGAGTTGCTCTGTCGCTGGCCATCGCTGCGGGCGTGACTGACCGCGTTCAGCTATGCCGATCGCATTCGTCTATTTCTGATCGTCCGTCCCGAATGGTGACCCAAGGCCGACCTGAATACGTCCTTGGGCATGGCGCCGGGCTGGGCGTTGTCGAAAGTTGTGGAGCGTGCTACTTTTGATGTTGCTGCGTCATTGGGAGGTTATTCTACCTTGGTTTTTTATTCCTTCCTTCGGCTGCTGGCGGCTGTCGGGCGGCCGAGTGCGCTGGTTCATTGCGCTCTCCATGCGGCGAGGTCAGTGGAACGGGACATCTGGGACTCACTGCTCGAACTGTTGCGGACATGTCGGGCCATTTCATTTTCGCGATCGTCATCGGCGCGTCTTCTGTTCAGCCGGTTTCTATTGATCAGCGGTTTCATTCCCTGAGCTGCGCAACCGTGATCGTTTCGCGACTGAAGATCGGGCCCTTCGGGTTCATCGCAGGTTTACCATCGCCATTTTTATGCTGCTTGGGATGTTTCGTCTGATCCAGTGTCTCTATTGGCTGATAGGGTCCGTTTCTCTATTCCCAATTTCGCAATCGCTTGGGGACGACGCGATTCTGGTTCGCCGTGCTCGTCTTTCAAACTTGATTGAGACGCAAGCAATGTCACCCCACCGGGTAGGGCTGAACCTCTACGCCCGTGCTGGCCGCCTCCGACGGTAAGCTCCGCGCCGGGGCTTTGTTTTAAGGCGTGTTTCCCTTTTATCGCGATAGAGGCTTGTGATCCCGCACTGGATTATCTCCTTCCCCGGATCGTCCTGTACTGCGCGCCAAGATGTAGTTTCGGCACCGTTCGTTCGGCATTTGACGGGGCGGATGTGGCACTGCCCCCAATAAGTCATCATTCAGGAAGGGTATACCGCATGAAAAAAGGATTCGTGATCATCCGGTGGCGGGCAGGCGGGGGCCGCATGGCGCGAAGTTTGCGCAAGCTGGGCAGGAGGGCAGCATAACCTTGGTCTGTTCAGAACTCGCGCTGCGATATCAGCGGCCGCCGTTATCCAAGGAAAATTATCTAATTGCAGGTGAAATGTCAGATTCGAAACAACTCTCTACTGCGCCGCACGCTTTTATGCCGAAAACGGGATTGAGGTTACTGACTGGGCATGTCTGTGACAAGATCGACCGCGCATTGCAAGGTTGATCTGGGTAGGCACAAGCAACTGGACTATGATGCACTCGCCATCACTACCGGAATCTTTCGCCCCGACGTCTTCCAGCCGATGATGGGGGCGATTCTGGATCACGTCTTATGGGCGTGGCGCAGCATTGATGATTGTCGATCTTATCGCATCCGAGTTTCGTTACCCGGACCGCCGGCTGCTAGTCATTTCGAGGGGGGTAATCGGGCTTGAGCAAGCGGCGGTGGCGCAAATCTGAGACTGCGGGTTCACTTTGGATCGAAATGGCGCCGCAGGATCTGCAACGTGTCGCCGCACCGGAGACTTTCCAACTTTTTCCGCAGTCTGCATGAAAAGCAATGGTGTTGAGGTCCGCGAAGGCATCGCCCTGACAGGTTGGCACCGGGCCATCACTTGAAGGCGCAGTTTCACGGAATTGGTTTGAGGCGCTCGAGGTTGATTTCGCCAATTGTTGCGGGATTGGAAGACCAGGGTAAGTTCCAATTGCGTACTTGCAGAAACGGCGGGCTTCGCTGTGATGACGGCATTGTCTGGTCAATGCCCAGGGGCAGGACCTCGCGGACCCCGAATATTCTGGGCGGCGGGGGGACTGTACGCGGCTCCCTACCGTGGGGCGTTTGATACGTCTTGAGAGCGTGCAAAACGCAACTCGATCAGGCCGATGGCGGTGGGCCTATGAACATGATGGGCAGCAAAGAGCGACTACGCTGCCAAAGCCGTGGTTCTGTCAGATTCAGTTTCGATGTCAAGTGTGCAGATTCGCGGGCGGAACGCAGGCGTATAACCGGGGGTCACACGCGAAAGGGGCCGTTGCCGACAGGTGTTCTCATTGGTTACTATGCCGCACGAAACAAACTGCTCGCGTGACGCATGAATGATTCGCGCGCCTATATTGGTCGGCCAAGCGGCTGATTGAAAGCGATCGGTCTCCATGGCAGCGGATTTAGCGAATGGCGAGATCGATTCTGAATCGTTGCTTTGACCTGACGGCACAATATCGCGGCTTTGTCCGCAGTGCTCAAACTGAATGGGAAACGCGCCCAAGAAGGTTTTTCTAGGGGGCGCGGCACCTGGCGAAACCTTGTCGCTATCTAGAGTCAGCGGGTGAAAGAGAACGTCCCGTCCTTCAACTGGCCGCCAGCCGAGCATTTTGCTGACTTTCACCTGCGGACAGTGCGGAGCCTTTGGACCGGGAGATATCGACCGATACAGGTTTGCCGGTGCAAGAAGTTGCCGATAAACGGGAATAACCATACGGGTCATTTCACCATCGAGATAATTCAAGACTCCGCACCGGCGGCGGCAGTCATCAGAAGGCTCAATAACAATCTGATCGAGCGGTATCGTCTCCGCCCTTCTCCGACCCAAGTATCTCCCTCAAGCTTTCTGCGCTCGGGAACTCCCGGGCTTCACAGTGCGCACCGAAAATGTTCATCCATTGCCGCGTGACCTTTTGGATCCGTGTCCCGTACCCACCCCCAAGGATTTGGCCGCAGATCGACCCTTCGTTTTCCGGATCTCTAACGTTGATATAGGCATAGGCGGATGAATAAACGCTCATCCGACGGCATCGCCTACGTAATTAGACAGTTGATACCGCCAGGAAAGATCCTCTGCGGTGTCAGTGTTTCCGGCACATAAGGTTTTTCACGCTCGCTTCTTCCAATTCAGGCGCGATAGTGATCCGTATTTCGCGCCGTCATAAGGGTAAAGGGGGCCTGCAGGCTTTCGGCTTGTGGTTCACCATCCGGCATCAAAGGCAAAACGCCGGCGACCATCGCGGCTTTCAAGAAATATGTCGATAACATCCGTAAATCTCCTCTATGGGTTCGGAATGTCGCGTCAAGTCCCGCCCTCCACGTAGACCAGGCACTATTAAAGACTTACAGGTAAATTTAATAATAAAAAAAACGATCGTTTTCTACGGCATTATGTATGTAGCATGTACGGACTGTCGGACACTTTCTGTAAATTACCAAATTTGGGGGCTGCGCGTTAATTACAGCCTTCGCAGACGGCTTGTTGCAACAAAGCGATCTGTCAAATAACCTCATCTTAAAATCTCTGAAGCCACCTCATTCCTGAGTGGCTTAAGCTGTAGTCCAAACCCTAGTGCATAGCATTATGAAACGGCGAACTCCGTTTCGGGATAGAATAGGAGCGTTTCACATAATTGCATAATACAAGGCTTGCGGATCAGAGCAGCTGAGTGCCTGCGAGTTTTCCTTGGCCGAGTAGTAGTTTGTTTTTCGGACTCAGGTTTGAAAAAACGGACTTCAGCGGCCGGCGTCATTCGAGAGGCCCCAGCCACTGTACAGCATTCGGCCGCCCGCTCGGTCCAGCCCGCGTACGTCATCATAATATGGATTGCTTTCGATGCTTTATGCGCTTTCCAATTACAATTCTCGACATCACCGCTTTGTTCGTATTCGTCACAGGAAAGGGAACGAGTTTGAGCACGACATATGAGGAGGTAGAAAATTCATATGACGCTTAGGACTGAAACGCGGGCAATTTTGCCGGAGCATTCTAACCTCTTTGAACGTTGGGACTCACAGCGCAGCAGTTCAGCTGAGCTTCTCGGCGTTTGTCTGAAAATCTGGACAGGGGAATTTGCGTCGGGCACTGCGAGGAAGCTACTTAACTGAGGACCAGACGCTGCGGCAGTTGCGTGATTGGGTATCTATGTGGCACTCCGCATTGATTTCTTCCAAGCCACCGTTGCTATTAATTGGCTTTTTACGTTTCCGAACAGCGCGCGCTTTTTGGAGATCAACCGCAATCAAGGTAATGATTGAAGGCGGTCTGCCCGAATCACACGTGTCCGTCAGTACTTGAAGCTGAACTAGCCACAGTGGACATTGCGAGGGGGCTATTCAGCGGGCTTAAGCTGGACCCTTAGATCTACGAGCCAGTCTCGGGTAAAGACTTTGCCTTATTTGTGTAGTTCTGGTCACAGGTTTGGATAAGAATATTGATTCTATATAGATAATTTACAAAACTGCTTGGACTGCAGCCGATACACGCGCCAAAAACTAAACATTATCAATTGTGTGACCACTGAAATATAAACAATATCAAAACAGTATGTACGCAAGGTGTGGGCATTTTTCATACAGATTTTCAGATTGTCTCTGAAGCGCTAGCTAGGCGGACGGAATTGGGGCAGCCGCCAGAAGGAATATATCGCGGAATTCATATCTTTACCTGCCACAAAAATTCTGGAGAGCCAATTAAGTTTGACCTGTCACGGTTTGCGCGCTCCTCAGGGCCATTATCAGTATCACTATGGAGCTCGCGCGCGCGGACGGAATTCCCAGGGTTGAACCCTTCGACGCGGAACGAACCCAAAAGGCGGCATGCACCAACTTTTCAATTACATCTTAAGCTGAGGCCGCAAACTGTCCAAATAAGTTGGGACCACTTCACTGTTCGCATTTGTTTTGCTCCTTCAAAGTGAGCAAAACTCTACATTAAACTGGGGAAAGTTTCGGGGGGGTTCAATGGACATGGTCGATCCACGATTGAGGGGTAGTGGACCTAGCGTCTGCTATAGCACACTTCGCCGTTTTCGGTTCGGTGGGACCAATTATGCGAAGCTAGGAAAAGTGAACATGAGGTGTCCCCACTTTTGCCTAACCATTGATTTATACTTGAAAAGTATTCCCCGCCCTGGGCACCATTTTTGACTTCGACATAAAGAGCTTTTTGAGTTTCGGCCAGTTATTCATTCTCTGATTAGAGTTGGGTGTGATCTTGCGCAGGAGACTGCATTATTGGATTGCAGCCCTAAAGTGTTATCGGACCTTTGTCATAGAAAAGATCAACTTAAATCAAGAGCGATGGTAAAAAAAGTGGTTTTTAGCTTTTTCGAACTGCATCGTTATGATCCGATGCTCTACCCATCGGCGTAAGCAGTTCCAAGGCAGTTATGTTGCATATCGCGATATTTTGCTATTCTCATAAAGAGTGATGCAAAGATTGAGATCCTCGTTAACGTGCTCTCGGATGTGAAATCTGCGGAATGGGTGTTTAAAGGTTGTCTGTTTTACAATTGGATGCCAACATTGCTGAAAGCCCGCAAATTGTAGCATGTACGGAATTTAGGGAATGGGTTCGATTTTTCGGAAGATTTATATGGGTCTGACTGAGCTACATTGAATTAGGCTTCTTCGCAAGCCCTTCTTTGCCGCCGATGAAGCTTGGCGCAAAGGCCCGGCTAGACAAAAATCAAATTTCCATAAAAGGCTACGCTGCGATGTCTATCATTCTCTGGTGTGCGCGGCGAAGGCTTTTTGCCATCGGCACTTGCCGTGACACGCTGCAGCAGGGCACTATTCCAGGACTGTTATTGATAGCGAAATGAAGAACGAAGTCTCAAGCTCAGGAGCGAACTTTTCGACCACCAATAACGCAAAGAGCGCGTTGCCAGTTCCGCGCGGGCCAAACCAACCGATAAAACAAATCTGGTAGACGAGATCTGCATTCCGAGCGAGGAGAGATACCCAAAAGGCCCAGGGGTCGAACGACCGCAAGTGAGAAGCTATGGCATGCGGGCCATTGCGGAACGTTGAAGGCTCGCAATTGCTTTCGGGGACGAGCCAAAGCACCGATGCCGAAAGAACGCCGCCATGAAAGGCAAAGCTGGGCCCTCGCTTTCGCTAAAGTCATACACGAACTGGCAGCGGGTTCCGGACAAGCAGTGCGAACCCGATACCGGCTGCAAACGCCGCGATTAAACCCGGTTTTCCGCCGACTGCCAGTTTCGCCGCGAAATAGGCCGCAGCGGGCAAGCGACATGTGGCTACTATTCCTTCATACAATGGGGATGTCAGGTCGCGCTCCTGCGCCGCAAGCACCGATCCCTTCCCAGCACACCTAGCCCTAGCGCCGACCAGTTGGCCCGAGCGTCACCCGCAGTACGGTGTATAATATCCAGCCACCGGTTGGCGCGGCCGCTGGCGGAGCACTTAGCGCGCCCAAATCAAGATCATCGCCAGGCGATCCATCATTAAGACCGCTTTCGATGGTGATCGCGCGGCGGAGTGCTGTTCAGGGAACATCCTTGTTCGTCACGACGGACGGCAAGGCAGCATCGGTCGGCACAAGAAATTGCCCCAAGCAATGGCGGCCACGGCAAGTGGCCATCCAGGAAAGAGCAGCCAGATGACTGCGGTACCACGACGCGACGAAGGCCAGCGGCATGCCGATAATGAGGTGCGTAATTGGCCAGGCGATGGCGTTTGAGCAGGCTTTGAATATCAATGCGGGCGGATCCCCAAGAAATAGCAAAATTGCGAGGGCAATCTCGGCCAATTACATGCAGTGCGCCTTTTGGCGATCTGCTTCAGGACGAGATTACCCACGCCAAAAACGCACCCGAACCCCAGCGCAAGCATGGGGGCCGTGACGATTGTTCGGGCAAACCATCTGCCCAACAAGCAGAACCATGAGGAAAAATGGCGATGAAAAGAAGCGGTAATGTTCCAATCAGCGCGACTGTTCTAAGCAGCGTGCCCAATAACGCGTTGGTTCATTACGCCCGATGTCGGGGGGTTTTCGTAATCGAACCGGCAACCTGCCTTCCAGGCGTTGCGGGTCGTTTCGTGATTGGGCACACCGCCCCGCATTCTTTCAGCATGCGGCGCCGGTGTGCATCAGGTTTCCAGCGTTCTAATTGTCGCATTGCGCTGTGGTGGAAATCGTTGCAAAGCCTGCCGGGCCGCGCTGCGATCTCATCGCCGTAAAGAGGGGCCGGGGGCCTGCCTCTCGATCCAGCCGCAATCGGCCTGCGGGGGATCATATACCCCAGAGGCCAAGCGCATAGAGGATTGACATTGCGCAGTGCTTTGATCCCGTCTTCGTTGCGGTAATGACCGCGCTTACCGGTCTTGCCGTAAGAAGATGCTTTGCCCTTGTTCGTTCAGCATGCCCGACATCGTAAAGCCGGCTCAATCCAGACACGGCAAGGGAGGGCTTTCCTCGCCCAACCAGATTTCGGCGTCCGGATGATCAGGATATCGGCTGCGGGCGACTTTTTCCCAAAGTTTTGGGCCAGTCGTCCCAGACCCACCCCCTGCTCGAGTCATATCGGATAGACACCGTAGCGAATCTGGTGAGGAGGGCCGCGTGCGATTGCTCCACGCTGGACCCCATTGCGAAAGAACATGATTGGCCCGCCACAGAGAGTAGCAGGTTGGTATGCGATTTTCCCTGTCTTCGCGTTTAGGCTTGTGTTGAACGACGGCCTTTAAGTCCGAAAAGTCGGTTGTGGTTATCATCGCATGCTTTGACTGGGTCTCGTTCAAAGTCATATAGGGGTACTCCTTTGGCGTGACAGGTGAGAGTTGGGTGGTTCAGCAACGTGTTCCAGTAGCAGAGGTGAGCTGCATAGACCTTGCCAGGACGGCCCAAAAATGAGATGCAAATACCAGCGTCATGACGGGTTGCCATTATGCCCAAAGCTCATGCCGAACAGGCCAGCACCAAGCCATCGGCATTTTGATCACATCATCATGCCCAACCAGGGGGCCGCAATACCAAATACGACTGCTTTGATCACAGGTGCTTTGCCGGGAATTGCACTATATAGAAACGCAACCCCCCCCCCCCGGCCGCCCCACGCCAGCGTTTCCGATCTGGAAGTTTGGGACGATCCAGCGACAACAATTCGAGGTTCCCATCATCGTCGGCAAGCATCGGCTTGGCAACATCAGCCTCTGGCAATCCACTGCCCATCATCCCCTTGCAACATCAGGCACCGATAAACGACGGTTGCGGCGAAAACCGGCCACGATTGCACTTTTGAGATTGGTCATAATTTGCATCCTTCATATGTTGTCATTGGCCATTTCAGGCCTCCTTGACTGTTCTCTCAGTTAAACGCATCAAAATGGGTCTGTTCGACTATCGGCTTTGGTCGTCGTTTTCGGCTTACCGCTCACAATTCTGCATTGCTTGTGCAATCAGGTTGCGCGTAGCGCGTCGGAATGACTGAGGGGACATAAAGTGGGAATTTCAGTCGGTGCATAAAAAGAACTCCGCCAAGCGATAGGCTCAATACCTTTAAGCCTGTTTCACTTGTCGATAATTTTCTGAGGTGACTGTGACTTCATTCGCTATACTTCCGAGTCTGCGGAATCCGTTTTGATGGCTTGGACGGCTGGGTTTGAAACGATTCAGCTGATGCCTATTTGATTCCGCCCCGCTTTTCTTTCCTCAGCAGACCGCCTCGAGCTTGAGCTTGCTTTTGCGTCGCCAGCGCGAGGACCACGGGCATGCCCGCGGGCAAATGCGATCCTGCTGCTCGACGACGGCAAAATTCTGCGCAAGAGATTTCGGATTTTTCCTCTCTCCGCGCGCGCGATACCATTGGGGCTGGGCATAAAAACCTTTCTGCAAGATGGTTGGGATGCCCTTGCCTTTCGGACGGCTGGAAAGCGGTCAGTCCCGTATGACGCGGGCACAGGAGGTGCGTTAGTTGCGGCCTGGCTGGAGCGCGCTTCTGTCCCGCTCGACTGTCGAGGATCAGGGGCCCATGTCCGCAGCTGAGTCGCGTGTCTTGAAACTACTCCCATTCTGGCTGCATCAAACTTCTGGCCCGACTGGGCTTTGAGTACCGGCAAGCCCCAAGCCCCTGCACGCGTGGCATCAGCGGCGAAAAACAGGCCCTTTCATCGATTTACGAAAAACGCCTGATGCGTGAGTTGCCACAGATGAAAAAAAAGCCGTCTACTTCGCCGCCGCATGCGGTGCATCCGGAATTACCAGACCAAGCCTGCGTTTGGCTGGGTGAAGGTCGGATCAAATCCAAGCGGGTTCTCAGCCACGGCAGGGGGCGCGGTCGTGTAAACATTCATGGGGCTGTAAAACTTCGAAAACCTTTTCGATGCACCCTTTGTCGAGCCCACAACCCGTTGATGGGGTCAGGCAGCACAGGCTTCTGGGACAAGATCGAAGCGCGCAGACCCTGACAAGGCGCAATCATTTCTGTCATCTGGGAAACAAAACGCGGCCTACCACAAAGGCCCCGATGGTCAGAGCCTTCTGCGCCAGGGCAAGGCTTGCCGTTATCCATCTGCATTCCACCTGCCGCCTTTACTGCCTCATCTTCAATCCAATTGAAGCCGGCTTTTGGGCCGATCTTGCATCAATTACGTTACCCACCAAATCGCTACTACCCAAGTTTCAAAAAAGCAGTTCGCCGACGCCCATCCTTGATTTCATGCGTTGAAACCATTCCCGGCAGGACATGGACGAAATCTCTCTCTGGT
>Ga0163217_1077847_pt1 | contig 11091 bp, 11 predicted proteins | sample SynspAceP_FD_185933 | JGI IMG/M metagenome (GOLD analysis project Ga0163217, IMG submission 185933) | Saline lake microbial communities from Ace Lake in Antarctica - Synechococcus sp. Ace-P (PacBio error correction) | ecosystem: Environmental > Aquatic > Non-marine Saline and Alkaline > Saline ... | reverse complement strand
CAGGCGGAATCAGTGGCATAAAACCCCGACCTTGGTAAGCAGCCGATCGAGCGAACAGAGCTGGACACCGGGCCAGGCAGCCGTGTGATAACTCTGGCCGGCAGCAGCCACCAAAACCCAGACGATCAAAAATGACGCAAGAGTCCCTTGATCGAGAGCGAGACCAATGCATCATGGAGTTCACGCCACAGCCAGAGCATCCCGTCCGCTCGCCTCGGCTCAGCGCGAAAACAGCAGTGCCAGCTCGTCATATTATTGTTCAAGGTGCCGTGGGCGGCCGTTAGACAGGCCCGCGCCAACCCAAAAAACAGCAGGGTCGCCAACATGTTCAGCACCAGGGTACGTCAGGCATCCGACAACTGCGCTTCACCCCACCCAAAGCTCGATAAGCGCGAACGAGATCCGATCTAGCAACACTTCAAAAACAAGACGTACAGATTGAACCATCGCAGTGAGAAAGCCCCGCAAATGCGCCCGATGGCATACCAGGACCATGCACAACAGATGAGTTGTATCGCGCCAGGAAGTTCTTGCCGCCATGGGCTGGCGAAACAGTCTAAACCAAGTAGCCAAAAAATCCGATCACGCCGTGAATGGCGGACCATCACCCCGACAATCGTCGATTACCAGACTATGCCATTAGGCGCCGCCCAGCCGCCCATCGGGCGCTAAGCACTTGCCCTCTGCGGCGATCAGACCAGATAAATTACCGGTGAGGCAGGCAACAGCCCAGCGCCGATAAAGCTGATCGCGGCCACCCAGGCGTGGTGGCGCTGACAGCAGCGCCAGCCAACAGGGTCGTCGGAATCAGGATTAGCAGTACGATCAATCGCATCATGCCTGCCCCTCCCCGACCGCGGATGCGGCTGCTCTTCAATCTTGTCCGCGCGGGCTGCTCGTTACTGGCTGACCGGTCGGTACCTTTGTCGCATGCAATTCGATGGGTACAGCTGAGTACCGAGAGCGCCAAACACAAACAGGCCAAAAGCCAATCACGCGGCCCGTGAGCACCAGTGCCTGAGGCAGCGGGTTTGCGGAGTCGAGCACGCTCTGGCCGGCGAAAAGTGAATGCCGCCTCACTTCCCGTGAGAAACGCCCTGCGGTGAGTACTACCCAAGCTGCATCTGCGTTGACCCACTACTACACCGCAAATTCCCGACGAGGACCAACGCGCATCCACAGTTGTCGGTCCCAACATCATCCCAGAACCCAACGCGGCCATGATGCCGGGCCAGTAGAGGCGCCGTATCTCATTTCATCAGCAGCGCCTCCCGAATGCAGATTGTCGCGAGCATATGCATCACACACAACGGAATACGTCGAAAGACCCCCACAGTCATAATAACAAAGTTATCCATTTCAGCCCGAAGAGCTCCGAAGTCAGAGTGCCCGCGTCAGAACTGTACCCAGCTGCACGAGGCATAATCCAAACAACCCCCGCACGGACCCGCGCAGGCCAGGCCAGATCGATGATGGTTTGGCGGTGCAATGCGGGCCAGGCCCACCGCTGAATCCCGCCGACCGAAGGATCACAATCATCAAGGTGAAGCCAGTCGCTGCCACCAAACCCGCCGAGTATAAGCCTCCGGGAACTTCTTGCCACGCCCACAGAATCCCAGCGATACTACCAGCAGGAAGTCCCCGCAGCGGCGCATTTACCTGGGGCGCCAACATCCAAGGAGCCAAACGTCCGCGAAAGACACGCGCGCTCTCTCTCCGCTTAGTTGCCCCACCCAGCAGCGTTCTGAAGCGTCGCAAGTCGCATGCTCGAACCCGCTACACACACATTTCGCGCCAGCGTTCGCGGGAGTATACTCACGAGCGGTCGCCCTGCGCCGGACAGTGTGTACCGCCACCACCAGCATCATCACTGCCTACTGCGGCTAGGCTTGACCCTGCACGTTTGCGGTGCGGGCTTGCCGACGACGGTGCGAGTGTGGCTGGGCACTGCGAACAGCTAGCCCGTCTCAATGAGCTCGACTGAGAATCAGACCCTCGCTGGCTAAGGCTGAAACTTGCATGATCATGCACGACCTGTGTGATGATCGTCGTCAGAGCCAGAGGTCTTTACTCAGACCGCGTACTCTCTACTCCTCGTGTGGCACATGACATTTTGATCTGCTCGCGCACAGTCTTTGATCCGGCGGATCTGCGCGGGGCACCATGGGCATCCGCGAAGACCATACGCTCGAGTAGAGAGACTCGACCTGTGCGCGGCTATTCTCACTGACCCTGCAACTGGGTCGGAAGCAATCAGGGGCGCCCGATCATCGCGGCGCATTGATCGATTTTACGAAGAACAACGCCAGACCCTAGAGCCATAGTATGGCATGCACTCGATGTAGGAACACGAGACTTGAGCACTACGGCCAGATCGGCTCTCCAGGCGAATAAATTGCCCCGCCCCTGCAGCGCCGGCGCCTATTGCGCCGGAGTGAGCGACACAACTCGATCTGATGGACCCTTGGAAGGTCTACTCCGACCAAAGTGCGATGCCCGATTTTCAAGGGTGAGGGAAGTTCATCGCAGCACAGTGTCACTCTCGCCCGAGACCACATGGAGTACTCGTGCATCAGCACAGTGCCGCTAAACCCGCTGCCTAAGGGCCTACTGGTAGTCACGGGCACTATTGCTCGATATGAGCGTCTGCAACTCGTATTTCGCTGTCTGTGACACAGCTGTGCTGCGACGTACTCAAGCGCAATCTTGGAACAACACAGCATGAATTGCATCGTGCTATCGAAGCGGTATATCTGTACCCAGATCAGGTTCACCGCTTCCGCCTGCAGATCGAGGCACTATTCCCAGCCGCGAGCATATCCGGCGTGCTCGGGCACACGCGGAGTTGTGCTTGGAGAGCAGACTAGAGACTCACACTGCGCACCAGGCTGACTCGTGGCGCAGGCTGGCGATAGCCGCAAGGTCACGCTGCGTATTTCATTTCAATCCTTCGCGTAACCAGACAATTGCCTCCTGTGACCGACACCCTGCTGCTCGGCGCTGAGCTGGTCAAGCGCTCACTGCCACCTCAAGGCCAGCTAGTCGGGTCGAGTCCACACATGCAATGCACCTCTCTCTCACAGTTCGCAGAGAGCTCTAGAATCGCCTCACCCAGATGCACTCATTGTATGGTGAACGCGAGTGAGATCGCCTCACCTGAGGCAATATGGGGTGCCGCCTATGTCAGCGGCCCATGCTGTGGCCAGTGAGGCGAAGGGATGTTGCACAAGATGAGAGACCCGCTGCCCGCGCGCCTATGGCATCAACGTCTGTAATACAAAACGTCCGCGATTCTGTGTCACATCGTCACCAGGCGTCCGATCCAGCCCACGGTGGATCGCTCATGCTCGATCAATATTACGTCGTGATCGGTTTGCTGATCATCTCGTTGAAGCTCTCTTGACTCTATAATCCAGAATATCCCGGAGCGGCGCACCCACTGCATTCGCAGACTTCCGTGACACGCACGCAGGCCATAAAAGTCCACCTCGGCAAATCATCCTTGTGCGATACTGAACTCGGTGTTTGTATCGCGAAGAGGGCGCACTAGCGCTGGCAGACTCACTCTGTGCATCTGCCTCGGGATTGGTAGTTACTAACAATCTTGCTAATCTCGGTTGACCCACAGCCGTGTTTGATGATCAGCGTGCCGCGCCTTGTATAGCGAGTGGCCATGAGATACAGCACGAATGCACTGCAGCCCCGTAAATTAGGTGTTGTTTCCAATCAGCATTGCGTCAACTGCCCAATACCGCTACCGTGCCGTATAGGCCAGCATACGTCTTTAGATTCATATTTGCACGGACTCGTCAGCACCGCCCCCAGGCACGCGTGCCTCAGCACCCACTGCCCAACCAGAATCCGCCAGGGTCATCCCACCACCGAGGGTTGATTAGGGCGCGGGCCAGCATGATGATACCGTGGCCTTTGACCATGGTGCAGAATGCAGTACGCCGAGACCGGAGAAGGGCCATATCATGGCTCACTGCAGGCGCAGGGTTAAAGGGGGAACTGGCGATTTTGGGTGAAAAATAAGCAATCAGCACCAACCATATCGCTGGAAGAACTTAGTCACATGCCCGTGTATCACGCCCTATGGGTACCCGTAACTGATGGAAATGCATTGCATCCCTCGCGATGCCCGAGGAGTATCATCCGTGCCAACAGTGCAACCACCGCGCGGTGATAATCAACAATGCCGCAAGGCTGACGCCGGCTCGGGTTTTTTCATGATTGAAGCTGGGCACACTCAGGTAACTTGGCAACACTGGTCAGTTCCCAGAAGGATCGGGAACATCATCAATTCAGATCCGTCCTCACGCAACCGATCCAAGCATGGCCTTCATGAAGCACCAGGCAGGTACGAATAAAGCGGCCAGCTGCGGTGATCACCAACTATGCCTCTCCCCCTGAATCTACTAGCGTACGTGAGTCAGCCCCGACCGTGTCAGCAGCTGCGGAATAGCAGCGCCAGAGTCCGCTACCGCCAATCCCAGAGCGCCTCATCATCCAGGAGAAGGCAAGCCTAGTCCAGACTTCAAATACAGCACGCCGCCCCGCCACCTCGGGTATCGGCAACACAGAACCGCACCACAACACACTTGCGCGCAGTCAACAATCCCAGCATCATGCTCAACCGCATTGACGATGATTGAAAATATCTCATACAAGAAACGATGTGGCTGAACACAACCGATTGAGAAGTATCGCTACAGGGCGCAACATATCAATGACGATCCGTCGCTTGATTATACAGAGAGCCCATCAAACGGACTGGGCTGCACTCCACGTTTTCAAATCGTACGGCGCCGCAATACAGCATTTTAGCAGGCGAGGAACATCTTCAGGAAAGCTAAGTGATAGCTCTGGACCGTATACCAGCGGAGTATAAATAAGAAGGGCAGACGCCTAGCCCCGTTAGCAATTTGAATCAAAACTGAACACGAAAACGCAGCGCATCCGATTTAAGCGCTTGCGGCACGGGAGGAGTCGTTTTTCAACCCCCCGATGGGCACTTGACTACCAGGGTGACTTATTTTAACTTCACCGGGATCTGACCATTGACGGTAAGCACTCTGATCCCATCTCCGGCGCAAATGTTGACTTATCAAGCTAGGCCGCTGTTGAGCATAGCGCGTGACCTCTCTCTCGCACCCGGGACTTCCACGCCTGCTGCGGTCACACCCTCTTCCGTCGCCGCCCACCAGCCATTCCACCCGCCACCCCGCCGATGACGCCCGCGATCATAGCTGCCGCGGACCACCACCCACAGAGCCTAGTCGGCAATCGCTACCCACTGCAAGAGTGGCCAGCGGGCCGGCCCGCTGATAATGGTTTTGTACCTCATCTGCACGGGCGTACGATTCAACCGTGCCCATGCGGACAGTCTGCGGTGCGCGTCCTCATCCGCGGGTCTCTATAGGTATCGCCCGTCAGCCCGAGCGCTAGTGCTCGATCCTAGACCAGAAGCAATGTGGCTCGCCCAGCATGCAGCTTAAGTCACAGTCTGACCTTTTTTTCATTAATTGAACCTCGTGCTGAGCATTTGAACCAATAATTGGGAGCCTTATACTACGGCAAACATTGTCGTTGCATTCACAGAATCAATGGCTATCTTGACACAACACAGCGAATATTTCAACCAGGAGATCTGTCCACTACTCGCATCGAGAAACCAAGAAGACTCCGCTATAATAGCGACCTTTTTCATCGGTTCATCTGGCATTAGACTCGAATTCGCGTGCCGAGTTCCATCATCAAAGCTTCGGGCCACCTAGCCCATAAAAACAAATAACTCCGGCTCCGCGCACGCGCTCGGGGTTCTAGATAGCACACTCTCTGTCCGTGTCGGTTTCGCCTCGATTAGCTCCCTTCTTACAGCAGGCCTGGAACGATTTATTTTCCATAATCCCCGCCATCTGCCGTATCAATCCTCGGGTCTTGTTTTGATCGCTCTGGAGTCGGGCACCTGGTTACTGCTGGCGTACGTTCAAGCGAGGCGACGCCGCCGCGTATCCTCAGCGAATCGAGGCACCAGCCCACGGCAACGCCGCCGACCAAACAGATCAGTGGCAACGCTGCGCGCAATTCAACGTCTTTATCTACCACACCGTCAAGCATGGCTCGTCGCTGCGCTAACAGGATAGCCCTGATCTAGCTCGGGCTTGAGCCTGATCAGCACTCAGCTCTAGGCTCTAACCGGCTAACACCGGGTAGCATACTTGCAGACCGAGACCACGCTGATATTGCAGCCTGGCTATGGCCGGCCAGCTCCGGCCCAAGAACCAGGCCAGGCGCATAAGTCGACAGCACGTGTTGAGACTGACTACCACTGGGTGCACGACACAGCATCAGATTTCACTGCCAAGCCAGGCCCGGGTCCTGCAATCTCCGCTCTTCTCAAGGCCCTCAACGCGCGGAGATACTGGGCGGCATCGGGGCAGTGCCGACTGCATCGCACATAATTGCTTGGGTTAGAGGCGGTGAGTTCGGCAAGTTACTGGGCCTGCGGCGTCGGAGCCATCGGCACCTTGCCCCTGGCCGCCAACGACGCATATGAGACAGCAGGGGTCGCCAACATGTTCAAGCACCAGGGTACGTCCATGGCACCGGTCATCCAAAGACGCGGCGCCTCTCCCCGCATCCCAGAGCGGGAGAAGCGCGAAAAAGCCACGTGCACCCGCGGCCCCTCAGCAACACTTCAGATACCACGGGACACGAGGACTCATGCGACCAATCCGCCGAGAGACGAATACGGCTCCCTCGCGGCGAAATGCCCGCCAGACGACCATGCCTACAAAATAAGTCCATGAGCTATCCCGCGACGCATGTATACTCTACGCGCCATGTGGCGCCTGGTCACTGCTAAGACAGTGTGCGAGTGCTAATACACCAGGCAATAGATCAAGCCCACAAGCACACACAGTGATACACGTGCACCGCCTAAATACCTCTGGGTGAAAGGCTCGGCCTTGCGGCTCATGCAAGGCAGCATCTTGGATTGGATTCGCGATCAGGCTCATCCTCTATGCCGATTTCTCGCGTCACTCTGCTCGCGCCGATCGAGAACTAGAATTCGGCACAGTTCGCAAGGAATGATTGATATAGGCCGGCAGTGACTGATAGACCGGACAAGGCTTTTCACGCCGCCCGAGACTCGATCTGGAGTGCCAATGAACGATATAAAACTCTTGTTCAGGCGATCAGACTCGCTGGCCCAACACCGGCAACCGTTGCGAGAGCCACCGATTATCGCCCGTAGCGAGATGCGCGGCGTCGGAATTGCCCGCGTCGGCTAATAAGGAACCGTAGTTGACGAAAGGCCACGGAGCTACCATGACGAGTCCCGGTGATGCCAAAACAGATGCGGGCGTTCCTGCTCAGGTGGTTCAAGGCCGGCTGTGGGTGTGCACCTCGTGCGATGGCCCACTGGATTCAAGTCAAGCGGGTCAGCACTGGCTCCAGTCGTGTGCTGTAAATTCGTCTACCGCTTGGCTCGATGCCCCGCGCTTCGGCGCGCAAAGCCATCTATGACAGCCACATCCAGTCTTGAATGAGCCATGCGAGCTCGAAGCACCTGCAAACCATTTCTGCAAGAGCAACGCCCACAAACCCGTAGCGCGGCCCAAAGCAATCCTCACAGACAAGCTCCGCTAATCATGCGAGCAGTTGCGTCACGCACCGCGGCGGCACCTCCGCATCGAATAGGGTCGTTTATCGAGTCGAACCGCCATAGGGTCCCTCAATTCCACCAGTTTTTGACGCGCATTATGCGGCCCCTTGCGGTCAGCCCAGCGTTGTTTCGCCAGATGATGATTGAAGGGTACACTTAAGCTCTTCCCACACAGCTGCTACAGGCAACCCATGCAGCCATGCGAACGAATAGCGGCGTCTCCCAATGCCCGCACATGCGGCGAATCCAGTTCAAGCTCGTGTGGATCTCACGCCACCCCAGTCTACGTTAGAGGATGCAGGTCTGCTGCCAGGACCGATTTGGTTCAATGTGGCTGGATAGATGCAAGATGAAAAGACGAATTATCACGGTGGGGTCTTGCCCGTCAGGGTCAGGATAGCAGTACGAGCGTCAACCGGGCATATCTGCCTTGCAGCCGATCCCCGTATGGACCGGTCGCGACTCTCGCGGCCTACACCCACCGCGACTGCATTGTCTCGTAAGCGTCAATCTTGTATCAGCCACTGCCTCGATAATGTATCCAGGCTCCACGTCGGGCCGCCTCACCGTCAGTGGCCAATGAGTTGTACATAGCGCATTGCGGTAGACGCTTGCCGCGCCGACGCGTGTCGGGCATCTGGGTGCCCCGAAGACCTGGGCTGCGCGGGAAAATCCTCGATCATAGACTTGGTGCACACAGGCTTAGCCCATCAATGTGGCCTGCGAATCTTTTTGCCTGGACGTCGACATGCGTGGATTTGAGGGCGCTAGTGAGCTCCAGTTAGATCAGTGTCTGCGCCAATTACTCTTACACGCACCTCACCACTGCCCGAAGCTCAAGAACGGCCAGATGCTGGATACGCTGGGCACCGGAGAAAGCAGTCGATACTGAGCCGTGAATAGAGCGAGCCGGCCCAATGTTTAGGCTCGCGTAACCTCCTGGGAATCTGACCCCCGGGCCGTGGGATGGACCGCGGTTCTGCGCCGTCAGAGCTCCAAGCCGGAGCACGCTCTTAGGTCGGCCCGTAGACATGAAGAAAACCCATGTTTGGCCAGGTGCCCTGAAGGCGCATGCACCGCTGCCTGATTTCCAGGCTGTCTAGACGGCTTTTTGCGTTCATTGGGCAGGAACACAGAGGACACCCCAGTCGGCCACCAGCTCCCTGAAGGTTATCTGCCGTAGTCACAAGACAGCAGATATTGCAGAAGGTGGCCTTGCACTGGCTCGTGATTATGGAAAGTCAGCCTGACTCATGGCATTACTGTGATAGCACCGCAACCCTGTGCGACTCTGTAGCAGGTGCCGCGACAACAAGCCCGCACGCCCCCAAGAGCTCTGGCTCGATAAACGCATTGCGGGTGACCCTCCAATACGGCGTACACCACAGCCAATTCTGGCTGCCATGCTCGGCGACTTGCCGCACAAGAAATCACCTGCATACACATACACCGCTACAACTGAGTCTGACACGCCCATTCGAGCACGAGACAGTCAATGATGCGAAACTGCGCGGCTCAATATCCCTCTCCCATCAGCGCACCCGTCATGAGCACGCCGACCTCGCACAGCTCAGGGTGCGGGACAAGCTGCACCCCGCAGCGGCAAGATCATCGTTATAGCTGATCAGACCTTGAACTGTTTGATCAGGCGGCGCTGTAGCTTGCGCGGCGAGCTTGGGTAGTCAAGACCGCGCTCCACCTTCGGAGAGCTTTTCCCTAGAGACGCTCGATGGACACCGAACGAGCAAATCCGATCACAGGTTAGCGACGACATTATGGAGAGCTCCACGTTCTCCAAGCACCATCGGACGCTCAACAATGGGCTGTCTTATCCAGTTTCAGCGCACTCGGGGACAGGTCTCGCAGATCCAGGAGTCCGCTCATGAACGGCAGCTGCGAGGCCCAGAGTCTCATATCCAACCCGGCACGGACCGCGCAGGCCGGGAGTAATGATCGACACGCGGCAGCGGCGTGATTCGAGCGTCAAGCCGCATCGCGCCTCCGCCTGCACCACACGTATGCTGTTCAGCGTCGGCACGGCTTGCTCCAGGGACCTTGACGATGTGGTATCGCGCGGCCCCTTCGTGGCAGGTTCTCGAGATGCTCTGAATTTCGTTTTCCGTAGGAAACTCGCCGGCTCCCTGGTTGGCTCTCGCCTAGAGATTCCCTTGCGCACGCACGGCACACCCACCCAAATACCACCGGACACAGGTCCCGCACGCGTGGCTACAGCTTCGAGTGTAACGCCGCAATTTGTCGCTGCCACCATGCCAGCAGACTGCTCTGGATCTCATGACACACAGATGTCCTCCACCGAATGGCTCTGCGCGCGAATGACCGTTGTGACCACGCCAGCTAGAGAATATTGTGCTCGGCTCACGGTCCAGAAGGACTGCACACCTGGACCCACCCGGCACTGCTGGAATTATCAGTGTCGGCACAAGCCAGCCTTGAATAGAGCAGCTATGCGCCTGTGAGTTCACCACTCCGCGGCCCGCATAAGAACATAGGTCGAAAGCCGGTTCAAGCATTGTTCGCCCGAGCTTCAGCCGCAACTGAGCTGCCATCCTGGCGCGCCAAGATCCTGCCGCACGCGGGCTTCGTGCTCTGTCAGTTCTCACTCTCGGCCCACCAGCACGCTAGCCAACACACGTCAGAATCTCCACTGAACGGCTGCCTGAATGGAGGCCGGCCAGTGCATTGGTGCCCGCCATGGCAATATCGGCTGCAAGTACTCTGCACGGAAGACACCTCTGTTGAACCTGCACCAGAATTGTACCGTATGCGTGACAACCTCACGGATCATTGCCTGCAACCTTTGTCAGAAACGCATTTGAAAGCCCTTGGCATATCGCCTAGCTCTCCTTGCGATCTCGCCAGGGCTCATGGCTAGGGTCGCCATCACCGCGAGCGATGATCTCACCAGCCATGCGGGCGACAGCGGCGCGCGCCGGGCGGGCAAGTCCCGACCAACAAACATGACCAGACAATCGATCAATGCCACACCAGCCCATATGATGCCATGGTCAGCGCATCGGTAGCCTGCGCTGATCCACTCTCGGACGCCAAGGGCTGCTCAAGGTCCTGCACACTACATCGGCAGGCCAGGCTGATCATCAAGCACCCCACGGCTTGCGGTTTCACCTACGGAAATAGTCAATGATTCAGCTCATGTGGCGCCGCTTCGTCCAGTCAATAAGCACGTCATCGCCCAGTCTAGGCGATATTGGCCATTTCGTTAGGCATCCAGTATCCGATCCGCTACAACCCCGGGTCACCGGACCCAGGCATCGTCACCGAGATATAATCACCGATGCGATTGTTGCCCACTGATACAATTGCCTGAGTACCGGCGCCTCGACCAAACAGGCTTGCATTACCTCTGTAGCAGCATCTCCTGAATGAAAATCCAGTGACAA
>Ga0163217_1022562_pt1 | contig 11091 bp, 15 predicted proteins | sample SynspAceP_FD_185933 | JGI IMG/M metagenome (GOLD analysis project Ga0163217, IMG submission 185933) | Saline lake microbial communities from Ace Lake in Antarctica - Synechococcus sp. Ace-P (PacBio error correction) | ecosystem: Environmental > Aquatic > Non-marine Saline and Alkaline > Saline ... | reverse complement strand
AAAACTTGCCGTAGTTCCATGATCCGGCAGGGACCGGCGGATCGGCCTTCTCCCGCTAGAACCAGCACAGAATCCAGATCCGATCCTTGGCCACCTCCAGGGCCGCTTCCCTGTGGTATCAACCCCGAGCTTGGCTGCCGTCCGGCAATCGACCACCCGCAACTGGGGTAACTGATGCGGTCGTTTGATGTTGGGGAGCTCCCGAAGGAGCGCGGCGATCAAACAGGGGACCGATCGGTGGCATTCAAAGAAGCGAGGGGACGGAGCGGAGGGTGCCGCTCTTAGGATCGCTGGGGCGGAGGCAAGAGCTTGAACTTTCCGAGAAGGCCTGATCGACAGATCAATCCCTGGAAACACCCAGACCTTCCACTCTAGGCCGCTCTTTGACCGCCCTTAAGGCCTGTCCCAGCAGAATCCTGGCCTTCGAGCCAGAGGGGGCTTGTGTGCTGGCGGCGGAACCAGGTGCGCCTGGCTTTTGGCGTACTGGCGGGCTGCCGCCGCTCGCGTAAGAAAAGCGATGGGCCTCGGCTTTTCGCTGAGCTCGCCGGCCAGGGTCTGCCTGGGCTTCCGATAGCCGATCGTTGTCGGGTGAGGCAGCGGCAAAGCCTCGCCCGTAGCGACCAATCAGTGCGGCGGTTTCTCGATCAGAGCCGCCGCTGAACAACTGGCGGGCTGGGCGCCGGCGATGCGGCTTTGCAGGTCAGGTTGGATCAGCCGAGTTCGAGCAACGCGCAGGGAGGCGGATTGCGTTGCGCTGGCCCGTAGAGGGGGCGGCCTGGCATAGAGCACCTCCAGGGCGCGCACGGTTGGCGCACCGAATCGGCAGCGGCAATCCGGCGGCGGCGATCGGGTTCGGCCTTGCGGGCAAAGCAGTGGTGGCAGGCTGGCCGACCCAGGGCGGCCCCAGCTGGTCACGCAGGGCCGGCTGGGTGGCACGGCCGGTGGGCCTCGAGTCCCTGGATTCAGGGCCTGGAGTAGAGGCCGCTTCCGCCCACCAGGAAGGGCCATACCCCCGGACGCCCCCCTTCGGCGGCCGATGCTGGCGTCTGTGGCCTGGCGGAAGCGTGGAGGTTGGATCGCCGATCCGGTGAGCGCAGTTCGAGCAGGCTCATGGCGCTACCCGCGGGCCCGCTGCAGCGCTGTGGCTTGGCGTGCGATTGTCCATGACCGCATAGAGCTGGCGGGAATCCACCGACAGAAACAGCCAGGTCGAGGCGCCGGCGATCTCGATCGCCCAGGTCGTCTTGCCGGCGGCCGTGTCCGGCAGAAACGATCACGGGCAGGGTTGGCGGAGCCATCGGGGTCGGCCGCTGGGGCGGAGCGAAAACAGGGGACTGGAGCAGGAGACAGTCCAGGCAGGTGGTCTCCATACCCGACGGCTCTCAGGCCCCTGGGGAGTCCTCTTCAGGGCCCAGGGTGATAAAGTCAACCTTTGATTGGGCTATTGAGCTCTCGGAAAGCCCTCAGAACTCGCTTTCCAATCTCCAGCGTTCCCAATTCAGATGAATCTCGCCGATGGGGCTTGGCCGCAGGATCTGGCCATCGCCCCGCTGGCGCTAGGGCCGTTTCCACCGACCGCCGCTCCAGCCGCTGAGCATCTGACCATGACCGATCCCTCCAGAACAGCCACGCCTACTCGGCGCCGAGCAGATTCCAGCGGTCCTTTGAAGCGGCTGGAACCGGTGCGGGCCAAGGCGCCCGGCATGTACATCGGCTCACCACCGGGCCCAAAGGGGTCTGCACCACCTCGTTTATGCAGGTGGTCGATCAACTCTTGCTGGATGAGGCCCTCGCCGGGCCATTTGCGACGAAATCTTCGTCGCCCTGCGACGACGGCCTCGGGGAACGTCACGGACAACGGCCGCGGCACCCCACCGACATCCATTCCCCGCACCGGCATAGTCGGCCCCTGGAAACTGTGTTGACCGTTGCTTGCAGTCCGGCGGCAAGGTTCGGGCAGTGTGCGGCTGAACAAAGCGTGTTCCGGCGGTCTGCACGGGGTGGGCATCTCGGTGGTCAACGCCCTGAGCCGAATGGGTGGAAGTCACCCGTGCCGCCGGCCAGGGCCAGGTGCACCCCAGCGCTTTTGAGCAGGGCCACACCGATCGGATTACTTGCGCCTTGAAGCCGACAGCAGCGGCAAAACCGCACAGCCGCTGCGCTTCAAAGCCCGACACCGAGATCTTCACCGTCGGCTCGTCTTCCGACTCGCCACCCTCTCAGGGACCTGCGTTGCGAGGCTGGCCTTACCTCAACGGCGGGGTTGCGGATTTCGTCTTCCGCGACGAAAGGGCCGGGCAGGCTCCTGAGCCCTGAGGGTGAAAGCCCCATGAGGAGATCTTATCATTACGAAAGGCGGCCATTCTGCGAATATGTGACCTACAGGAATGCGGGGGCAAGGATCCTCTCCATCCCGACATCATTTCTTACGTCAAACAACTGAGAAGGACGGCGTTCAGGTTGAAGCCGCCCTGCCAGTGGTTGGCGTCGATGGCCTACTCCGACAAGGCATCCTCGGCTTCGCGCCAAACAACATCCGGACCGGTCGATGGGGGCCCCATATCGAGGCCTCAAAACGGTGCCTCACCCGCCCTCAACACCCTTTGCCAAAAGCGCGGCAACGCAAAGACGGCCGATTCCAATCTGGCCGGCTGAAGAAACATCCGCGAAGGCGCCTCACCGCTGTGCTCTCGGTGAAGGTGCCGATCCTGGACATTCGTAGGCCAGACCAAAACCAAGCTCGGCACACCGAGGTTCGATCGGCATCGTTGACACGGTGGTGGGCGAATCGCTGATTGGAATTTCTGGAATTCCATCCCCAGGTGATCGGACCTGATCCTTGGAAGAAAAGCGATCCAGGCCTTCAACGCTGCTGAGGCGCGCGGCGTGCCAGGGAGCTGGTGCGGCGTTAAATTCGGTGCTGGAGAGCTCCACCCTTGCCGCGGCAAACTGGCTGACTCCAGCTCCGCGATCCCTCCAGAATCCGAGATCTAACCTGGTTGGAGGGCACTCCGCCCGAGCTGGTCAGCCAAGCAGGGCCGGGATCGGCGCTTCCAGGCGAATCCTGCCGCTGCGCGGCAAGATCCTCAACATCGAGAAAACCGACGATTTGCCAAGATCTATAAAAACACCGAATTCAGGCCCTGATCACAGGCTTGGGTTGGGCATCAAGGGGGAGGAGGTTTCAACGAATCGCCCTTGCGTTATCACCGCAATCTGATCATGGAAGCCGACGCCGATGTGGATCGGCGCCCACCATCCGCACCTTGCTACTCACCTTTCTTCTATCGCTATTCAGAAACTCTTGCTGGAGGTGGCTACATCTACATTTCGCCTGCCCGCCTCTCTACAAATGGAGCGCGGTAAAAAATTCCACACTATTGCTACAACGAGCAGGATCTCAAAACCCACCCTCGAGGTTTTGGCGGCAAGGGCCAATTACACAATCCAGCGTTTCAAGGCCTGGCGAAATGATTGCCCAAGGCAGCTCTGGGAAACCACCATGGATCCAACGACCCGAAACGATGAAGCGGCGTCGAGATTGAAGATTGCGCCGAAGGCCGATCGCATTCTTCACAATCCTGATGGGTGACAAGGTGGCCCCGCGGCGGGAGTTCATCGAAGGCCCACAGCGCCGAACTCATTTCGCCCAGCTCACATCCTGATTGGATTGGCGGTCTGCCATGGGTGCTGGTGCTGGGCCTTTCGCTCCACAAGCGTTGCCGGCCGGGGCGGTGAGCGCCGCTCGCCGAAGCTGCGTCGGCGCCAGAGCAAAGATCCCCTCTTGGCCGTCCGGGCCGCCTTGTCGCCTGCGTTGCGCGCCCCAGCACCCGCCCCTTGTTCCTGAGCCCAACTGCGCGCCAGCGAGCCCGTGCGGCTGCTGCGCACCTGGCGGGAACCCGGTGGCACCGCTGCGCTGGCCAGGTTCAGCTTCCAAGCCCCACGGCGGCCAACCCGCGCCGCGGCTGGCTGCCGGATTGATTCACATAGCCTGATTCTTGACCATGGCATAGGCACCCTTCTGGTGGCACTCGGAAGCGGTGCCGGGCGCCTGGTGCGGGGTGCCGCACACCCTGGTCAACCATTTTCGAGACCGATGCTGCCCCCCGTCGGCACTGGCCACCTTCGGAGTGACGTGGCGCCGCCTTCGCCCTCGGCTTGCTGTCGCCCTGGTGCAGCGTGGCGGCCCGGACGGACCCCAAGAGCTTCGCATTGGCTGCTGCATCTCGCCACCGGTTTCCCTGGGCAGCTTGAGCACCTCTCCACCTTGATGGTGGAAGTTTCTGCAGAACCTGCGCCGCAAAGGGCCAACCGGCGATGCGGCGCTGCTCGGCAGCCGCTCGGTTGCTCGCGCCGGGCTCCTGGCCGTCTGCAAGCTGGGCTTGCTTCTGGTGAGCAGGACTGAGATGAAACCGCGCCTAGGCGCCTGTCGCCCTATGGGAACTGGTGGCTTGGTGGGCCGCCGGTTGCTTTGTGCCCCGGGCGCGATTGCTGCGCTGGCGCCTGTGTGGGTGCAGATCGGGCCCTCCTCGCCGACCGGCGCCACCGGGGAGGCGGCAGCCAACCGTGCTCTTCCAGATTCTGCTGATCGTTTCCTGCCCTCGCGTGCTGGCCGGAACCGATCCCCCGGCGAACTCCTCCTGCTTGCTGTCTCGGCCGGCATTCGGCTTTCTTTGTGGATCGCTCACCACCTTCAGGCTCCTGATGCTGGATTGGTCGCCTTCAACGGCCAGGTGTCAATCCCCAAGAGGCCCATGGCCCTGCTGATCCTCAGCCTGGTGCTGTGGGCCTGGCCTGCCGCCGCCGCCGGCCTGGCGACCAGCCGTGGTTGTGGATCAGGCACGCCCAGGCGGGCCGCCTTGCGATCGCAGCGCTGAGCTTCGGCTGGCCATGTCAGGCCGTTCACACTGGTCGCTTCTTCGAAGCGCCCCAGCCACCGCTTGCCCGTCACGGTACGCCCGCCAAGAAACTTCCGAAATTCCCACTCCACGTCTTCCGCCGGCTCTACCTGGAGGGAGCAGGTCGTTAGGGGGCGGTCTTGTTCCCTTTGGCGGTCGAAACCTTGTCGAACAGGGGTGACAAGTTGTGCGCCGTAGGTGGTTGGCGCAGAACTTGCTGGATTCTCGCTGAGGCTGCCGGGCTCCTCGGGCGCCGAAGTCGTGTGCAGGGGAGCGAGCAACTCTTCAGGCCGGCGCGGGCCGTAGCTGTTCCTGAAGCGCCTGCAGGCCGGCGTGATGGCGGGTGAAGCCGACAACGGTCTGGCCACATTGACAATCAGGCAGCACCTCACGCCGAGATTCACCGAGCCCGCTGCTCGCTAGCGAGGCGTTTTTCACCACACGTTCCGATACATTCACAGTTCATGCGGACAAGTGCAGTCGAAGCGGACCCTATGGCGTTCGGGCTCTCCCCATACACTCGGAGGCTGCGATCCTCTGGGGCGATGAGCGAGGCAGACCAGCGCACCAGCAGTCCCACTGCGGGCGGGAAACAACAGCCTGCAGGTTGGCGCGATGTGGTGGCCCGCCAATTGCAGGCCTGCTCACGGCCGGCAATTATTGAACGGGGGTTCAAGCTGCTGGCTGGAAGCCGGTGCAGCCGGTGGACTGCGCCGAGGCGATCGGACCGCCTGCCCCGCACCCTGCAGGCCCTTGGCCTTTCGGCTGCTGGTCAAAAACGAGGCGCATTTGAGGTCTACGAATATATCTCGATCCCGGTGTGCCAAGCAGGCCTGCTTGGAGCGCGCCGCTCCGGCGATAAGCTGGAGGCTGGTGGTAGGAAGATGGTCACCAGACGACCGGGTGCGGGCTGTTCGACGAGGCATGCCGGCGAGGTGGTGCCCGGCTTGATGCAGCTCCAGCCCGGCCGAGCGGCGCGTCACCGCCCAACTTCTGGGCTATGAGCCGAGACGGCAGGCCGGCTGATTGACCACCGAGTTCATCGACCTCAAGGAATTCCACACCGCCCGCCCGGGCCCTCGCATTTGTCCGCCGCCGGCGCCGCGAAACCGAGACCGTCTACAGCCTTTATGTCACCGATGGCTCCGCCATCTCACCGGCCATTCCTCTCGCTGCGGGATCTGGTCACTCGCCGAGGCCCGACGACCGCATTGGCGATGTGATGACCCGGGGAAGTGGTCACGTGACCACCACCGACCGACCAGGGAAGATGTGCCGGATCATTTCCAGCCGCTACGACTTCCTGGCCGTGCCGGTGGTCGATCGGCGGGGAGCGGCTGGTCGGGATTCGTCACGAGAGGTCGGACCGTGACGTGATCGACGTGATCCAGCAGGAGGCCCACCGCGCGACCTCTACCGCCCGCCGGTGCCGTGCAGGCCGGCGACAGAGGACCGGACTACTTCCAGAAGCAACCTTGTTCACCGTGGCCCGGGCGCCGCGGTGGTGTGGGCTGCTGGTGCTGCTGCGTGGCCAAAACAACCGGCACCTCGGCGGTGATTGATCGGCCCTCGCAAGGAGGGGGTGCTGCAGAGGTGGGTGCGACTGGCCGCCTTCATCCCGCTGCTGATCGGCACCGGCCGGGCAACGTGGGCCGCCCAGAGGCTCCACGGGGTGATCCGCGGCCTTGAGCACCAGCGGATGCCAGGCCCTGGGGCCTGTTGGCGCACGGTGGGCCGCCGAAGCGTTCTCGGATTGCTGTTGGGCCTGCTGCTTGGTGATCGTGGTTCGTGCCCTGGCCTGGCAGGTGGGCGGCGCATTGCTGGTGGCCAACCGCCGCCCGGCATCAGCACTGGATCTGCATCACCACCCTTGGCGGTCCACGGCCGGGGCGTCCCTGCCCCTGCTGTTTCACCCGGGCTGGGCCTGGATCCAGCCCTTTGATTGTCGGCCTCCCATTCATCACCACCGCACGACGTTGGGCCGGGGTGTTCATCTACCTGCAGACCGCTCCTGCCTGCTGAACCACGTGGGCCTGACCCCCTGAACGGTGGAAATCCGCAGGGCTTCCTGAGAGTTGCTTCACACTTCTTCAGGCTCTCTCTCTCACACACGTTCTGGATTCGCTGGGTTGTCGCACTTCTCGTTGGATTCGGCCCGTCCAAGTCCAAAGGCTTTCTCAGAAGCGAAGGCCTGGTTCGGAAACGGAAGGGCTGGTTCGCAGCCCCAGCAGCTGCTGACCGCCAAGCCCGCCACGTCCTCCGCCCATGGCCTCCGGTGCGATGGCGGAACTAGTGCGCTCCTACCTGCGCTGACATCGGCAGGTGCCCCTGCTCAGCCATGAGCAGGAGGTCACCCTCGGCCCGCCAGGTTCACAGACCTGATGCGGCTCGAGGAATGGAGCAGGAACTGGAAATCCGCAAAGCGGCCGCCAAGCCGAGTTCGTTGGACAGTGGGCCCAGGCCCTGGGCCTGAGTCAGCCCGTGCTCAAAGCGCAAGCTGGCTCGGGCGCCGCGCCCAAGGGAGCGGATGGGTGGCGGCCAAACCTTGCGCCTGGTGGTGAGCGTTGGCGAAGAAAATACCAGCAAAGCGGAACATGGAGCTGCTCGACCTGATTCCAGGAGGGCACATCGGTCTGGTGCGCGGCGTTGAGGAAGTTCGACCCCACCCGCGGCTTACAAGTTCTCCACCTACGCCTACTTGGTGGATTTTCGCCAGGGGATCACCCGGGCGATTGCCGAGAAGAGCCGCCACGATCGGCTGCCGATCCACATCACCGAAACGCTCAACAAGCTTCAAGAAAGTCAGCGTGAGCTGAGCCAGGAACTGGGCCGCCACCCGAGCTCTGAGCGACGCTGGCGTGTCGGTTGGAGCTTGCCGGGAGGAGGGCAACGTGAAGGAACTAGCTCTGCCAGAAGGCAGTCTGCGTTGGCAAAACGCAATAGAGCGCCTGGAAAGCCACAGCGTAGGGCCGCACGGGGCCGAAGACACGCGAGCTGCTCGATCTGCTGCAGGGCGCGGCGATGGCACCCTGCCCCGGAGGCACCCCCGTCGATTAACGAGTGCCTACGCCGGTGACATGCGGGGCGCTGCTGGTAAGGCAACTGCCGGCAGCTGCAGCGCTTGATGTGCTTATGCGCTTACGGCATCGGACGTGGAGGAGCCCGATGCGCTCGGCATTCGGCCCGCATCCTGGGCAATGCAGCCCGTTGATCCGGAGTGCCGCAAACCTGGAGCGGAGACATTTGGCTCCCGTTGAGTCCAACTGAGTCCCAGACCGCGGCGAATCGGCTGTACTCTGCTCTAGCGCTCCAAGCACCAGAGGATGATACGTCCAAGATCGGCGCATTGTCCTGCGTGTGTCGCTCATACCCCTTCAGCGCTCCTGTCTCCGTAAGCCCGCTATCTGCGGCTCTGCCATCTTCTACCGCTGAAGATACGTGACGTGCAGAGAGACTGCTATGGCCTCTCCGTCGCACACAGTTGACTCTCGGCGGTGGAATGCCTGCACCCTCAACTTGGGAGTCAGGTGTCCTCCGGGCAACCCTGGGGGTAACTCGATATGTGTGCGCGGTACAGCCCAGCCCCAGCACCATCTGAGCTTGATGCCTCTTGCAGTCCGACCAAGCCTTGGGACGGCCGTCCGCTGGCCCAGCACGTGGAGCTGGGCCCCCCAGCAACCCTCGCGTGATGAGTCTCGCCTCTCGCCGGCGCGACTATACTCTCCATCTGAGCACGGAAGCTCCGCCATCTGGCATCACGTACAGAGACCGCCGATCGCGCGGCGCCACAAGGAGTCGGTGGCCGATGGACGACCTAGGCCCGATCGCAAGCGCGTCCGGCCTGGGGCGACCGCAATGATCGAGTGTCTGGGCACCTCCGAATTGCGCCCAGTGGCGGGGGATTACAGAGCGCGATGCTACCGCTTTTCCTCCGGATGTGATCGTTCCTAACGTCGCACGCAGCCGCAGATCCACAACGACACTGCGACGGGCCAGCTCCTGTGTGTTGCTCGCACGTCGTGGCGTCATAGTGCGCGCAGACAGTCTCAATCACACACCTACCGAGAACATGCCGCCCACCTTGTCCGGTGCGATGATGCGAGCCGCTGCCGTCGGCCGGCTTCTCGCTCTCTGTACGGCGTCTTCCATCTTCCCAAGGCGCGCCTGGCCTTATCCTCTCCTATATTATCCCACTCAATAAACCATAGGATTCTGGCGCTATAACAATACCTGGTGGCCATAGCCACGCCGGCGCAGCCTGCTGCGAGCCCATCTCCGGCACCGGCACCGCGCTATCCTAATTATCTCCTCTCCAGCTCGCGGCAACGGCCCGCGGGGGTTTGCCTGAGGCGTTCATCCGCGTCAGCCGTGCGGCCAGCGCTCTATGGGCGGCGGGAAGTGAACTCAGTACCCTCGTAGAGGACAGCCACCCTCAAGCCTGCACCCTTCAGCTTTAGCTCGTGGTATCCTCGCGTCTATAAGGTCCCGCTCTCGTGCCTAGAGCAGATACTCCTAAGCTTCACGCAGATGGCCGCAGGCGAGCGCGCTCTGAGATATGCCTGCTCGTGCGCCGCCGGAATCTAGCGCCTGCCGCTCGGCGTCGTTGTCGCGTCTAAGCTGGCGCTCAAACGTGCGAACCCTTTCGCTCACAGACGCGATGGTGCCCTCCCGGTGCCTCTCGCCGCAGCAGACGCTTGCAGGGCCCCAGTCGACACAGACTTGGGCGCACGTCCGGGAGGCGAACAGATCGTTTGGACAAATAGGTGGCCGGTGTAAGGGCCGGCAGGGGGCAAGACGGGGGGCTTCGAGTTGGACAGTGGGCTTCCACTTCGACAGCCAGAAGCGAGCTTTCGAGCTCGTTGGGCCTTGGCCCTGATCTCCGGCTGCCATTGTCGCGCGCTCTCCCGTCGGCGAAAGGCCTGACTGCAAGCAGGGCGGCTGCGCACCGCTTCCGGCAAGGCCGTGAGGTTGCGGTTGGCCACGATCGCCACGCGAAGCGCTTCATGGGGCACCCCAGCACGCAGGGTGCGCCACGCCATCGAGGGCAGCCGCCCTTTTCTCCAGCACCTTCAGGCCGTTGTATTGGCCCTCCAGCCGGGGGAGTAGCGAAGCCCCGGAGTGTTCATCGATCGGGGGAAACTTCGGGCGAAGCGGGCTCTTTCGGGCGATCACCGGCTCGAACAGATCCTTCACGGCCTGCTCCGAGAGCACCCGCTGCCGCCCAGCTCGCCGCCCCGGGCCAGTCCATTCGCCACGAAATGCGACGAGGTCGTGGCCGCTGCTGGCGAAAGCCCGCCGGCGGGATGAAACACACCGCTCAGGTTCGGGGCAGCCACCGTGCAGGCGATCCCGCCCACCATATGCGTGGGACGCGCTCACATCCGTCAGCGCGCCCGCTTCTTGTTCCCGGCCGCTTCACCGTATTTCCAGGGGCCGAGGCGGATGGCCCGTGCGTGCGTCATGGCCAGCGGCTGAAGTATCAAGTTGCGGCTGAGATCGGTGAAGGGCTGGGCCGTGCCGGCCGCTGCCGCAGTTTCGCCGGCAAGGAAAAAAAGCCGATGTTGGAAGTTTAGGCAGACGGGTCGCCGGAAGCTGGTTGGCTGCTGTTCACGGTCCCCCCGATAGGCGGGATTGCGGTCGCAAGGCACATGCGCGGGGCTCGTTAGCCGAGAATTGGTCGAAAGAGGTCGCCGAAGAAGGCCGAAGCCGGCGCGGTGGTCAAGCAGGTGCGGACGTTACACCCACTGGCGGCGCGTAGGGCGTTCCTGGAGGGCGGGACGTTCGGGTTAAACATGTTCCACCCAATTCGGCTGCTTCCCAGGGCCAGCTGCTGTCGCTTGAGTCCACCAACAAAAAGCCGCCCCCACCGTGGGCGGCGGTGAAAGGTCTTTGGGAAAAAAAACACGCTGGCCAGTGAAACCACGTGTCGGCGCTGGTGGCGCGCCGGTGGCGAGGATCGCCGAACCCCGAAGCCCTCGACCATTCCACCACCGGCCGTTCCTTTGCCACCAGGGGGCGAGTCGCCATCCCGGGCACCCGCGTAGGTGGTTTCTCCGAGCGGCCCCAAGCGGCTGATTTTCCCTTTGCGCTGCGGCATTCCACGGGCCCTTTTTGGCCTGCGGGGCAAAGGCCCGGGCCAAGGGGGGGACCCCTCGGGGCGGGAAAAAAAAAAAAAAAAAAATCTCCCTTCCCT
>Ga0163217_1004407_pt1 | contig 11091 bp, 15 predicted proteins | sample SynspAceP_FD_185933 | JGI IMG/M metagenome (GOLD analysis project Ga0163217, IMG submission 185933) | Saline lake microbial communities from Ace Lake in Antarctica - Synechococcus sp. Ace-P (PacBio error correction) | ecosystem: Environmental > Aquatic > Non-marine Saline and Alkaline > Saline ... | reverse complement strand
CAAATGTGTTTTGGGTCGCCGCCAAATGAAGTGCATGTTTTGCCCGGACGGGTCGAGACGTTACCGGTCCGATCCGTTCCATCCCGCGACCGGTGAACATGCGAGTGGTGAACGCCTGATGGGTTGAGCAGCGGTCGCCTTTCACCGGTGGCTCCGTCGCCACCGGTGCCAAGACGATGAATGGGCCCGGAGGGGGGACGCGTCGGGGCTGTCAGCAGATGGTTGAAATAGTGCCATTGGGTCGGCGCGCGTCTGCCACGGTAAGGAATCGTGACGGCGTCGGCGAGTGAAAAAGATTCAACTGAAGGACTTCGCCGGTATTTCATGGTCCATTTTCCACCACGCCGGAATCCTCGGCGGCCCTTGCTCGCACAGGGTGTCGGACAAAACCGACCTGTAACCGTAGCCCTGGTCGCATCCGTTGGATACGGTGCAGAAAATCGCGGGATCGCGAATTTTCCGTCGGACTCAACGCGTAGATCGGCGGGCAGCGTTCGCAGTTTCTTTCGTTTTCACATCCATCACGCGGCACACGTGGCATCGTCTTGGCATCGTTCCAAACATTTCCGATTCGCTCCCCGGGTTCGCCACTGCAGCATGCAGCCCTGCTGCCATCCCCACGCGTTGGTCTTGCCCAGCGGAGCCCAGCATCGTTTCTTGGGTGTCGACCATGCCGATCCGAATCACGTCGTCGGCTGTCGGCGTTGCGGTTTTCGAACGGAACTTGCCCCGCCAGGACGAACCGGTTGCTCGGATCGAATTGCAATTTGTCGTAATACCGAACCAGTGGTGCAGCGTCCCTGAGTGATCTGACGACGGGCGAGGGGAGCGAGTCCGCCGGACTGCGGCGAGTCGATACGGTTGCCCCACGGCAGGAGGTGGCGGCGACGCTAGCGGCGAGGGCTCGCCGCGGACGGTGAGGGCCGGAAATTTTTTCATCGTTCGGAAAAACTCGAGATGAGTAGCGGCGTGATACGTGGACATTTCGGTGCGGAAATCCGTGCCGGATTCTACTCCGATTTAACGGCCGAACGAGTCGTCCGGGCCTCCGCTCCTCTGGCCGAGGGAGTCGCGGATGGGTTCGATTTTGCTTGGCATCGGGGGCGATTTGCAAGTACCATCCGAAGTGTCAATATCATGTTTTTGGTTCGTTTTGATACCTCGGTCTCGAAAATTCCAATTACTAATACGGGTCACGGGTGGTTTTCAATCAAATGTTACTAAAATCAGCCGAAAACGACCGGAGTCCTCTCGCCTATGAGTGCGATTGGTTTTAATGGAGCAGCGGATGAGGTTGCACAAAGGCAAAAGGGTCGCGGCCGTATTTCCGAGCAAGACCTCTTGCAGACGAATTGACACGCAAAATTTCAACCCGAAAACGCTCATTACAAAAGTCGCCAAAGACACTGAGCGTTGGGTGCCGTATGAGCAACCGTCGGCCCCGCCATGGGCCGGTGGTTGAAGGTTCAACTCGCAAAAACGAAAGTAATCCGAATAGGCTGCGCGGTGTTGACGTTGCCGAGGGCGTGCTCTCGTCTCTTTCCCCTCCCGGCAGAGAAACAATGTGAAGTTTTTTTCAGGGTGAAAAAAGCAGCGTATGCGGGCGGACGCCCGCCGCCACCGGTTCGCCGGGCGTCCCGCCCCGCTGATACTAAAAACACGTTTTCGCTAGAAAAATTTGCTTCACGGCGTAGCCCGTTATTGGTCAGTGTAATTCGCCGTCGTGGATGATCGTCGCCGCTCGACAGCGCCCTCCCAATCGGCACGCGCCTTCGTCGGCCAGGGCTGCCGGAGGGCGAGTTCAGGAAAACCCGTCGCCAATGCGGGATGCGGCCCTTCCTCACGGCGTCGCATTTGATCGAGCAGCGGGCCAGTTGTAATGCACGTCGGGGTAAATCGCGTGCCAGCGCCAGCGTGCCTTTGGTAGGCGGCCACGGACAGTTCCGAATTGTCCGGTCTCCGCAAGCACGCCGGCGAGCGAGGACCCGCGCCTCGACGAAAAATCCGGATACGACCTTCGATCGCCGCGTAGTAGCGTTCCCGTGCCGCGACGTTTCGCCATCCGGTACAACAACTCGCCGATCTGAAAATGCAATCCGCGCGCCCCACACCGTCCGGCTAAACCAGAACGCGTATGATAACAATCATCGGCGTAGTGGTAATCGCCATCGTCTTCGGCGGAGTAGGCCGACAACAACAGTTACATCTTCGCTTTCGACGTCCGTCGGCGTCATTTGCCAGCGGAAAACTGCCCGGAGCTAAGCTTGCCGGCGGAACGAAACGGTCGACGGTCAAAGATCCGGAACCGAGAGAATCAAAAACCGTTGGCATCGTCCTGGTCCGCCTTGGCGTTAACCCCGCCGGTTGGTTGCACCCCGAGGTTTGACCCGAGCAGATCGAAATCGAAAACGCAATTGCCCGCCCGGTTTCGACCAGCCCACTTCGCTTGCCGCAGCAACACCGTTGGCCTTCGATCAGATCGACCAATTGGTCGAGCGGGGCGTCGCAGTCGGGGACGATTTCGATTCAACCTGAGCAAAACGCCGCTCGATCGGCCTCTGGGCTGGCTCCCGACGCCACCCAACTGCAACGCCGGCCGTCGCGATCTCTTGGAAATCGAAATACGGCAACCGGTGCAGCGTTCCGAACCGGTTTGATTAATCCACGCCATGCCCAAACGCGATCACCGCCGCACCGGAAACGCCGAGCAGATGAGCGAGCATGCGGGGCGGTATTGGCGCGCGAGTTTGCGGGTCATGCTCGCCGTCGACCAACCCGAGTCGCTGCCACAAATCGGTTCTCGGCATGATTGCCCAACCGTCCGCGTCTCCGCGCACGCCGCGTCACCTCTCGATCCACTCGGCCTCGCAGAGCGGTGATTCTTCCGCCCCGACACGCATCAATCGACTTGCGGCGCTTCGGATTCTACGGATCACGGCTCCGTAGGACCGCAACAGGTTGCTCGCCTCCACGCCGGTTCATTGCCTCCCCAACCGACCGACGATCGTGATCCGCCGACCGCGGACGGATTCGCTTTTCCAGTTCCGGATTCGCTGCCCACCCAGGAGGGCATCCCTCTTGAGGTCATCGAAACCGGATCGTCCTGGAAATCCCTCTGCGTCCAGGGAGTTCGCGTCATGATATCGTTGTCCGTGTTCGTTCATTCGAAACATGATAGCATGCAGATGCAGCGCGAAATACAACGGTATTTTGTCGACGCGATCCTGAAGCATCGAGGATCGAACCATCACCTATTGCTCTCAAGATCCCAGACATCTCACAACAGGGTCGCCCCGTTGTTAATACTCGCCGTCGCACCGATCGATTCATCGTCAGCGCGATCGCCGCTCCCGTCCCGCTTTGATACTCTCGCGAAACGCCCATCCAAGGGCCACACGCACCGATCCACAGCTGTGCGCTTGATCCGGTACAGCATCCGTAAACCAACCGCCAGCGGAACCAATTTTCCGGTTGAGGTCCGCAGTGAACTCGTCAGGTTCGGAAATCACGACCGATGAAACCGACCACCTTCCATCGATCTCCGCCAAACACGACCGCGTCGGTGCTGAACAACCTGCCGAATTCAACATCGCCAAATCGTGACCTCGCCTTGGTCATCGGAATGTGCCCCAGTTCTCGGACCAGGAGTCGCGTTGAACAGTCGAGCAACAACCGAGTCGCTTCGAGGTTTTGGCGAATCGACGTTCCGCAGATTGATTTGCGTGTTCCGTTTCGCGCTTTTCAAAAATCCGTTCGAGGCCGCTGCGAATACGTTTCGAAATATCGAGATGGTACGCATTACCACGTCCCGTCTCTTTGGCCCACTGCCGCAGCGACGAAACAAACGCGTCTAGTAACGGGTTGTGGCTCATGATATATAAGGCGCCGATGGCACCCGTGCGATCAGCAAACGGCTTCTGTCGTGATCGATTAAATTGAACGGCCCGACCATGCGGTCCATCCCCGCGTCGGCCAACCATTTCGCCTCGATGTCGAAATAACGCGGTCGCGGTCTCTCGACGGCATCTTCGGCATTCGAAAAAAAGCCGAAGTGGGCCTGTCCCGGGCGCCTGGTTGGACCTGAGCGAGTTGACCAAATTTGCGCCGAGATTCGGCCAGATTTGTCCCCTCCCGTTCGGCCCCAAGAACATCGCCGCCCCTCGGCGTGCTCAAAGTACGGTTCTTACGCGGGTTCAAAACGGCGTGCGGACTTCGGCAGTAACGGGGGGACCATGTGGGGTCGTCTTATAGATCGACCACGGCATTCTAAAAATGCACGCCTGGTCGCTTTCGTTGCGACACGCGGTTTAGTCGTATCGGAAATGATCGAGAGGACATCGCGCGTCCCGGGCCTATGTCGATTAACTTGCCAGGCGGGGGAAAGGGTGAACCAAAGTTAATCCCGACCATGGTAATCGATCACCACCTTGGCGTGCAAGATCTCTCGATTAATAATCGAATACTTTGCCGCAAACCCTTCGGCGATCGAAACGACGCGAGCGCGAACCCCAAACGCGTCAGCCTGGATGATAGTCCGCTAACGAATCGCGCACGTCGGCCGGCTCGTGCCGGTTCATGAATCGCCGTTCGATTTCTCGTCCAATAATTCACGCAGCGTCTGCCAACAGATTTCGTTCAACGTCGTCCGCCTCCCCCGAGCGAATTGAACGTCCCACCCGCGACTCCCGGTTGGGTCCGCGGCTGAGCAAATTCGCGTCAGCCAACATCGCCGACGTAAACGAAATCCCACGCGACTGGTTCCCGTCGCCGTAAAGATCGGGACGCTCGCCCGTCAAAATAATCGAGACGAAACGAGGGATCACCCACTGTATTCACTCTGCGGATCCTGTCGCGCGTCCGAACACGTTGAAGTACCGCAGCACCACGGTCTCGATATCGAACTCACGGTTGACGCGGGCGCAGTTAGCTCTCGCGACAACTTCGACGCCGCGTAGCGCGACAGCGGTGCCGGCGGATCGGTTTCCCGTTTGGAGACAAATAGCGAATCGGCCATACGCCAGCGCTCGTCTACGAGAGCACAAACCGTTTCACGCCCGCGTTCGCGGCGCAGGACAACAACTCGACCGTGCTGGTCGCGCACACATTTGTGACCACAATCCTGGCTCACGCATACTGCCGCGCACACTCGCCATCGCGCGCGAGAATGGAATAAATTGATCGACGCCTTCGACGACGCTTCGTCGCCACCGTCCAATGCTCTGACCACATCCGCTTCGAGGAATCCAAACCGGTCCGCCTTCGGCCCTCTTGAATATGATTTCAGGTTATACGGCAAACCGTCGAGCAGTTATCGACGACACGAACCCGCGCCCGGCATTCGAGCAGTTTGCCGACGATGGTGAGAACCGATGAAACCGGAGCCACCCGTGATGAGACAACGAGCGTTGGAGAGCGAGGATAATTCATGTGGGAAGTTACGAGAGGATGTTTGATGAGAGAGTGATTCTTTCGGCGGAAATTGGCGATCTGAACCCGACGCGTCTTTTGGAATTGCGTTTCGCGTAGCCTCGACTCTCTGAGTCGAAAGTACGGTTGTCCCTTCACGCGCCGTCCCTTTCACGCCCACGCGGTGAGTCAGGCCTTACGTAGTGTTCGCGTTGCACCACCCCGGTGGGCGGGCTTCAAAAGATAGAAAACCGATTCCATTCACCCGGCGGTCCGTAACCTTGCAAATTCAAACCACCCAGACGCCTCGCCCGCACCCACAGCAGCCGCACGGATTGGATCGTCCTAACACGCGGGCAGCTCGGGAAAGTGCCGGCGCGTTCCCGTTGCTCGCGCACAACCATCCGCCATGTCTCGGCTTCGGTTTCGAGCACCAACGGAATTTCGTCGATCATCGATGCGTCGCCATCCTTCGCGGCAATCAAATGCTGGCACAAAAACACGTACAAATCGGCGACCGTTCGGCACATTCGATTTTGCAGTCCACCCGAGAACATTCGGTGAGCAATTCGAACAATTTCAACGAGGCTCATTCGTCCCACGTTTGCCCGGCGTTTCGCGCCACATGCCCGCTAAATGTCGGGCCACCTCCACACCACGTTCGATCAGCATCGATCGCAGTTTGGCCGGCGATGCCGTCGCGATATGGATTCGAGATTTACGTGTCACCGCTGCGGCGACCGAATCCAGCCGCTAGCGGCGGGCTGAGCCGAATCGATCCGTTGAAGCGCGCCCATTCCGGCGGTTGCCGCACGAGTATCCCATCGTTGATTCCAAGTTCGTGCCGCGTTCAAAGGAGACGCGAATTCGTGGGAGCTATTCGCGTAGGTTCAGACATTAAAGTGTCGTTCGAACGGTTTGAAGGAGTAAAGCAGGGCGTACTGCCCGAGAAAGGAGTATCGGTCGTGAATCGGAATCAATCTTTGAACCAGATTCCGTTGACCGTTAAAAGTTCAACGCAACCAATGGAATCATTCGAAAACTTCCGATTTTGGCTCAACCCCAGACGCCGCGCCGCAACGCCGCGTTCACACCGATGTGATCGCGGATTATCATGTCCGACGCCGGAAAACCAACGGTGCGATCACCGGTGACACGTGTGAGTCGGTTCGCCGGCGCGGTCCTACGGCAGCCGAAGTAACCGAGTTTTTGATCAACTCCGCCACTCGAGGGCACGTGCTCGACCCAATTCGGTCGCCCGACTGAATTTTGTTGCAACCCTCACGTGAGAACGTGCGGTGAGATGATCCGATCGTAATCTCGAGTTGTTCGATGCATCCCCTGTCGACGAGGTATTGGTACAACGATCGCCATCTCCGGTGCCGATTTTCGAGATTACGACCTTTGATTACTCGCCGGTCTCTCGGTTCAACAACGGTAGATGTAGAGTTTAGATCGTCTTGAACAACCGAGCGAACGAATTCGAGAATCCCCATCGAGTCGGTGTGTAATACTTTTCGATCGAACAGTTCGATCAGGGCTTGGCCCGCCGCCATCGTGATCCCGATCTTCTTCTTCGTATGCCGGGCCAAGATACTCGGCCCAATCGTTTAGTACCTCGAAAATAGTCGAGATCAAAAACCGTCATCCGCCTCGGCGAGCACGTCGACCCGTTCGAGAAAATCACGCAGATCGATTCGCCGTGGCTTTCAAGTTTCGCATCGGATTTCGGCGAGCGTCACCACGTCTCCCGAATCCACATCGTCTTCGCTCTCGAACTGCCACCTTGGCCGCTTCGAGCATATCGACATTCACGTTTGTCCAACGTCGGAAGCTACCGCGTTCGACCAAGATCGCGTTTCTTGTACAGGCACCTCGGAAGGTTGCAGCACCTCGACGTCGGCCGCGAGAACATCGCCGCGTCGCGGAGTCCGAGTTGCACGAGTCGAGACTCAATCACACGTATCAACCATGCGGAACGCGATTCCCGAAAACTCCGATCATGTCGATTTCGATCCGTCGCGTGTTCAAATTATCGAGCAACATTCGATTTCAATTGGTCCGTTCATGATTCAAAAAGAAAACGCACCGTTGAGCAGTTCACCCCGACGATTGCCGAGTGGCGTCTGTTTTGCAAACGCGTTTTCGGTATCGAAGCATCACGACGTGCGAAAATGATTTGGCTGTTCTCGTCACGCGGAGTGCCTGAAAACGATGATCCCCACCCATCCATTGGCAATCTTTACGTGAAAGTTACGAGCGACGGTATCGCGAAGCGAAGAACGCCGTCGTGTCACCGCGACTCTGCGTTTTCCAACCGTTCGAGGTTGAGCGCGTGTTCCGGTCGAGCATGTCTTCAATCGTTGCCGGCAACGTAACGACGCACGGGCCCGACTACGCATCACTGACGGACATGTCATAGGCCGACATGCTTTTGGCCGATCGCCCGGCAGCGCCACCGACAGCACGCCACGGAAGACAAGAACCAACGCACAGATCCTCCTGGCCCGCTCCATCTCGGCGAACCGATCCAAAAAACTCGTGCGTCGAGGTTCAACGCGAGCTGTACTTGCTCCGGTTCGTCGCGTCGGTCGGATCGGTCGCGTCAGTCCATCCATCGCGCGTGTCCCGTGTGCGTTCGCCCTCCTCGTTCTGCGGGCGTCCATGTCACGAGCGAAGAGGGCCGGTAATAAATCCATCTCAACGCACTGATATGGGCCCGCGCCTTCCCACCGCGCGCGCCGATAAATCGTGCCCACCGATGCCAGCGAAAAAAAATTCCCCTCATCCGGAAAACTCTTCTAACCGCGATCAAACCGAATCGTCGCTGTCGCTGGCTCCGGTTGATGAAACAATTCTCCCGTGACACCTTCTTGGTATTCATGCGATCGTTAATTGGGCCCCACGATTCGTTTTCATTTTCCCCGAGGCGTCATCGCATTGCGTTCCCTCTTCGTTTTTGCTGTTTCTGTTTGGCCAAACCGGTACCGGGTGTCTGAGTCGGACTCTGGTTTCAGGTCGGATCGCTGCGGCCGAACCGCCGAGCGAAACGCGTTGGACGTACCGGAAACTCCCAAACGGGACTGCTCACTTCCAAGTCAAAATCAGAGATCGGCAAAGACGCAGCCAAGCTTTACGGGGGGAGCTGCGGTTACCGTGTCCTCCGTCCGGGGACGCTGTTTTCGTCTGACGCGGTCGTTCGCATGAGTCCATCCGCTGAAGTCAATCGAAACGGTTTCCGTTCCGTCGATCCACTACCTTGACCCTGCGGTGAACGGGGCGAGCGGAATTGCAGTTATCACCACTCGGTGAATCCGGGCCAGACTTCGCGAGCCGACTCAATTGAGATTGCTGTTGGGCATCTGCTCAATGGCGATCTGGCCGCTGCCGAAGAATCAAAAAAATCTTGGAACTCGCCGAACCGGTGATGCGGTGCAACAAACCAAACGTGATCCGCGGTTCCCCAGCATCCACATTCCGAGGTCCCCCGGGGCGGTTCTCTCGCCATTCATCAGGAACGCGTGTCGCAGGAATAGAATCGGTCAGTTTTCGGATTTCGGCATCCGACGAGGTTGACGACGACCCTCAGTCAAAAGTACGAACTGCGAATCCAACAAGCCGAGCATCCGATAAACATGACGGGCACCGCGGACAGGATCTTTGATCGCCGAAAAGGCGTGTTCACCGAAATCAGGGTAGAACGAATCATCGAAAAACGACCGGAGGGAGCCCAGATCAAGATCCCGTTTGAAGATCCCTGATGCTTATCAAAACAATCCTATTCGGGATTTGTTTGCACCGCTCACGCTATATATATAGAAATTAGACCAAGAGATCGACGCGGAAGCTTTGGGAGGAAATTCGCCCGACGAGGCATCCGGCGCTGTCCAAGCCGAGAGGAAGCAAAGGTGAAACGAGCCCCGAGGCGACCCAACGGCGCTGTGAAATGGCCCAAGCGTGCGAAGAACGAAAAAATGAAAACAGAAGCCGAGGCGTCCGCCTCCGTCGATCCCGCCCAACGCAAAGCCTGGATCGCGACCCTGGGACGCCGCAGTGAGACGGGGATGGAGCCTCGATCTATGGAAAACTGAGCCAGCATCCGATCGCGCGACCGGAACTGGCGATGGCGTTTGCCGTTAACGCCTGCGAGTTGGACGCAGTTTAGGACTATGTTTTTCGACATCGCGGCCGAAAAATCGACCCTGATTCCCGCGGCCCTCAAAGGATTTGCAAAAGCCCAACGCGAACAACCATACGTCGATTGAAAGATCTCGGCCCGCCCTGAGTCGGTTTCAGAAATCAAGGCGGAACAATCGTTGCCGCAAAACAAGAAACACGGCGACCGCTATCAAGCCCGTTGATTACGGCGCCGACGGCGAACGGTGATGTCGAAACATTTTTGGTTCAACGCGTCGGATGGAAGAAAGCCAAATTAGCTGATCTGCGATTTCCCGCCGAAGAAACGATGGCGCATATTCTTCCGCGCATCACAAACTTTGCACACCAGCACCCTTGTCGAGAGCCGATCCGGCGACACCCGCTGTCAAACAAGAAACCCGCTGCGAAGGAACCCTCTGAAAAGAAAAAAATCGCGACCGTCAGGACTTGGTCCGACCGCGAGCGCGGACGTTTTCGAACGAAGCCGAGTTCATTTCGCCCTCAGTGGAAAACCGTGCGATTTGAAAAGAAGTCGGACAGGTCCTTAGTTGATATCCCGATCGACAAACTCCGCCGTGGTGACGCACAAGCCGCCGCCAATTGGCCGATGCGGCCGCCAACCCCTTCAAGGACCGGTGGAACCCGTCCGGGGAAACAGCGATGAAAGAACACTAAGCTCGACGCGCAAGCGAGTGAAACCCCACGTATCCCAGACTCTCCGAGTCGGGCCCGGAAAAACGGGCAAATAAGTACGCCGACTCACAGAGTTCGAGCGACCACAAAATCGCCAACTTCAAACGCCGTCAAGCGAGTACCCGGTTGTGTCCCTCGCTCACGCGTCGGTTACGATTTCACGCGACCTCTTCGCCAAGCCATAAAAAGCACCAGCCAAACGAAACCGGTTTCCTGCCTCGAAAAGCCGCCGAATCCTGTTCCGCCGCCATCACCCCGTGTACCCGATTGGCCATTGAACTCACTCACGATCATTCGGCCCAGACGATTGGCACGGTCACTCCGCGATGGCGGACCATGTTGCGTTCGGTCGCCGGAGACGAACGCACGTCGAGATTTTCTCGCGCGATATCATGCCGGAACTTAAACCCGCCCGTGGCAAAAACGACCGACCAGCTTGTCGGACAGTAATCGCGATCGCATTTTCTCGCGGCCGTGCCGACCGGTGTCGACTTCCGGAAACCGTTATGACCGCTGTACCTTGACACCGAGCAGGGCGACCTCGCCGACCCGAAGGTGTCCTTGCCAAAAAAAGCGAGCGGATTCCGTGAAGGCGGGTCCAAAATTGGTATTCCAGCCGGCCGCCCACCACGAAACGGCCCCCCATTTCGCACGGAAGGTTCCCCGTGCGATCCGAGAAAGTTGCTACCCCGTTTGGAAAAAAGCCGGATGTGGCAAAAGAAGGCCAACCGGTTCCTTTGGCCCGCGGTTGCCTGGTTTTTCCCACGCCGAAAAACCACGATCGAGCCGTGGACACCTTTTCGATCGCGAAGCGGTATTCTCTCTCTTTGTCCC
>Ga0163217_1080528_pt1 | contig 11093 bp, 10 predicted proteins | sample SynspAceP_FD_185933 | JGI IMG/M metagenome (GOLD analysis project Ga0163217, IMG submission 185933) | Saline lake microbial communities from Ace Lake in Antarctica - Synechococcus sp. Ace-P (PacBio error correction) | ecosystem: Environmental > Aquatic > Non-marine Saline and Alkaline > Saline ... | reverse complement strand
TCTCTACAGGAGATGGCCCCAATCTATTTCATTCGTCTTTTAATAGTTTAGCTTTCCTAAAGAAGGAGGAATCTGGATATACACATCCTTTTGAATTAGTCTTGTTGATCAAGAAATTTAATTGTTTAAAAAAAAAGAACAAATACCTCCTGACAGTAAAGTTCATTGTACGGTAGAATGAGGTTTTTTCCTATTTCTTACCAAAAATCGAATCTCTATCTGTTTTTCATTCATTACAAAATCCTTTCTGGTCTATTTCCATATAAGCCAAATAGGCGATATTAATAGTATTCAATTAATTGAAATTATCAGATAGAAAAAAATAAATTGTTATAAAAATTGCTTCTGTTTCTGAGTGACCATTACACCAAGGAAACTTTGAAAGTTTTTGGGTTTGTTAGTTCCTTTCTTATGTTATAGAGTATAAGTCTAATAGACTTTATTTAAAACTTCATCTTTAGATAATGGAAATCACGGTTATGCATTTTAGTTCCGATATGGTAATTCAAGAATTAAAATTCAAACATGCGATGTTTTTGAAAAATGCTTAATAAAAATCTTATACAAAAAAAATGATTTTCCCTCGTATGGAAGGATCTCCCCTTAGGCCCTAAAAAGAATTATAAATTATTTACTTGATGGAGGAAAAATATGTCTTGGATTATATTCGAGAGATTTTTCCCTTACGGGACCTATGAAAAAAGATATCCGATGAATCCTACTTACCACCATTTTCAAGACCCGATTTACCATTAGATTGATACTAATTAAATAGCTCTAAGCAGCTTAAGTTGGGACATTGCGCTACCTAAAAATGGAAAATTGATGACTTCCTCCAGGAGACCGGCTTTGTTTCAGATTTTAATGGACCCCGACGTTGAAGAGGATTTTATCCGGTTATAGCATATATTTAAGGTAATCACTACCAATCAAATAGCTTGATTCTGAAAAATATAATTGAACCCTCATTTCCCTCACTTACAAACAACCTAATTCCAAAGACGTTGTGTCCTACCTGCTTACGGATTATAGCAACAGCCACTATGGCAAACTGATTTCTCTGAAGGAAATTCGGAGATTTCGGAAACCACTCGCGCCGGAAGTAGCCTGCTTGAAAGCTTAGCGAGGCGGCGATGGCTTGTCGGACCATCTGTGTTGAAGTTAAAAATTAAAGTGCTGTAAAATAATATGTAAATCTTTCTACTTTTTTATCCTTTTTTCCAACTATGGTAATTCGAGAGGAGCTAATCCTGAATTCATCAGGGATTTTTGCAACCGATTTTTGTTGGGGTAATAAACCTTTTTTGAAATTAAAATCATGTGATACAAAAAACCTCGAATTATTCTTATAGTATAATTTCCATTTGACCAGCGAAGTCTCCCGGTAAACCCTCGATGGGACCATAAAAGTCAAATATGCCTTGATTTTTTTTTTGCGTTTGCAACTTTCCTTTACCACATGATCCATGCTCTCCACTTCTGGATTCATTTCTTCCAAGGGAACATTTCAGGAAAAAAAGAATTGTAATTCGAAATTGGTTTTTCATCCAAAAGCAAAAATGATCTTCGAAAAAAAAACTCTTTCATAATCTTTGCTTTCGGCTAAACAAAAAATTCATTTTTCCTGAGTTCTAAAGAGTAAAGAAAGTACCCCGTCAGGAAATCGTGTCTTACACAGACCCAACTCATTATCTGCTAATATCTCCTCAGTAATAAATGCTTCGGATATCCCCAAATATCAGAATCCAAATCAATATGACCCCAAAATCAGCTCCTATAGATAAATCGCTAAAGAGAAGCCCCAAAGGTGCGTTTGAAAATCACCAAATCTATACGATTTAAAATCTTCACTGAAAAAACCTAATTTTTCTACTAGCTAGTCCATTTAAAAACTGATCAAGTGAAATTTTAATTAGCCTGAACATTTTCAGGGGAACTTCAAAATCAAACTTTATCCTTATCGAAAATATAAGAAAAATTAATAGTAAGTGTTTTTACACGTGTGTAGAATAGTATTTGAGAATACCATGGTAGAGGTCCAAAAAATACTGATAATTAATAATTGACTCATTGAAATATTTAACTGCCCTAATATTTGAGTATATAGGGGCAGTAAATCAAATATTCATTGAATTATCTACCAAAAAAGTCCTCCAACAACCCCATACAAAGCTCCTTGGCAATGTAGGATCTGTCATACAAGTTTCTGGTTGGACCCTTCATATGGATGATTTTGAGTGCAGTTCCACAACTTGAAGATCCTGAACCCGCCATAATTTTGCGCATTTTCGGTCTCTGCCTTAACACCCTTGGATGCTGCTGAAACTCATTTTGTTACTTTTGCATGTGGTATAAATATTCAATAATTAAGAAATAAGCTTGTTTCATCCGCGGATAGGGTACAAGCAACCAGACCCCGCTGGAGTCAAGCAATATTTTTAAGTGGTGTATTGATGAGTGTTTGCTCAATGAAATAGTACTCTGCTAGTTCGGGGATTCATTCCTATGCAATCTGCTATTCCGATTAGAGGGAGGGCGAGTTCATATTCCGTTTTATAAAAAACAGTTGGGGTCTTGGCTACTCCAGTTTCTTCAATCCATTTTTCTTTTGCAATTCCGCCATAGCTTTTACTTCGTTGTCTAGCTTTGATTCTTTTAGTGGAGTGTGAGCTTGCGAAAAACTTTGCACATTCATTTTGCCAAAAACCATGAATGAATTCATTTGTTCAGGTCAATAAGAGGACTCTTTTTCAGTTCCATAAATATTTTTCCCACCAATATTGCAAAATGTACTGTGTGGAGGAAATATCCATTATTGAATGTTTCCTGACTTAACAATCGCATTAGGAAAAACGGGACAGGTATTCTTTTATTTGACTCACCAATCTGGCTACCTTCCTCAGCATGAACTTTACATGGCGCACAGTATAAGTTGCTAACCATAAATAATTTGATTGGAGCGTTGGTTACCAATAACCCAAACTCTTGACTAAGCGAAGAAAAGTCAAACTCTATTTTGCTCCTTTAACAAATCCATAAATACCTGGGAGAATTTTTAATTCTTTCGGATAGACCGATTGTCGGTAAGATAGTATTGAATTCTGGATCCAGTTTCGAAAACCGAAGAGGTTTAAATGCCAGTATAAACTATGAAAAAAAAATCGTCAGTAGTATCATTCCCCATAGGCCTGAGCGTACTCCAATTAACTGGATCGGAGAAAAATCTGCCAAGCATCATCCCAAATTGTTAGAATTAGAAATTCCCGATACGATTTAGGCAAAGCTTGCACCAACTTTTTTAATACAGCATATTGCCAGATAGATGAATAAAATACAGCTGATAGTTAGTGAAGCTAATCCCCATTAATAAAGGCCAAATTTCAAACAAGAGATCGATTTGAAAAGTGCAAACAAATCGAGAGTTTAGTATTTGATAGATAAAAAGAGACAAAATCAAATCTGAAAATTTCAGAAAGCGAAAAATGGGATTTTTCTGATGCAAAAATTTCACGCAATTCGCTTTTTTACCGAATTGCAGAAATTTTTCAACAGCGTTAAAAATTTAAATCCTAACTCTTTTGAAAAAAATCAAGTAGCTGACCACAGCTCCTGGGAAATTGCAGTCAGTAGTCCATAAAAAAATGAAAGTGGAATCAAATAGTATACAAGCATTGTCCTTAAGAATACCTAGGAGAGAAGCGATTATTACCCTTTGAGCCCATTTCTTGAATGGCTTTCCTGCTTGTAGGGTCTGATTTGTTGATCAGTTTAAATTAATAGGTGAAGGATTGACTTGATCGAACTATCACCGTATTAGAACTTATTTCTGATTTTACTTTTTCAAGTAGGACTTAGGTCAGAATGAAATAAGCCCTTTGCCTGAAACGCTCCGGAAGGCAAAGGAAATGGACTTTCAATTTTGCAAAATCATCCCGATCAACTCTTGAGATCGACGTTTTCAAATTCAAATTTTTCAAATAGATCTTGAAATGCGAGTAAGAAAAGAAAACTCAGGGTGCGCGATAAAAGAAAGTTCTAACGTGATTGACTTGAAACCGGGAATTTTCAAGCTTTTTAAGTATGGAGTGACTATTTTTCCATTAGGAATTTGAATGGTTAGGGCAATTCGAGGCACCAAAACTTTTTAAAAAAAACTACTATTTAATCTGCTCAATGGCTTCAAAAAATTCAGATAAAAATGAAATTTTCCAGGTAATCATCTCAGAATTAGTTCAATATATAAAAATTAACTATTTAAATAAAAAAAATGTATTGAATTTAGTTTGAATTTGAAAATCGCAGACTAGATTGTCGTCTATAGGATGTGATGAAAAGAACATTACATTACCAAACGTTCGAAATGAGCGAATTCATCCGATTGTTAATTAAGAATCTGGATTTTTTGAGAAAACAGATATTCCTAAAACAAACTATTCTTATACTGAATTCAAGTTGAGAATTTATTTGAAGACCCATTTTCTTCTTGGTCTCCGGGCGGGCATCAAGCGCGTCAGACCATTAAAGGGGTCGTAACAAAAAAGCACAGGTCTTCCTCTTACCCCTTTTGCCAATGTCTTTGTCAATATACCACGCAGGAATAGCCACTAATGCAGAAGGTGAGTTTAGGCCTAACCGTATTTTCCATTCCCAAATCGTAGCTATTGCCCTTTTTGTGCGGCTACCTGACTGAGGTTTAAGACGTTTCTTGAGGGTTATGAAGGCAAGCGGAAGTGATTTTTGAGCTTTCGTTTAACGAATCCAACTTTCTTGAGATCGAACTGAAGCCAAGCGGGGATAAGTCTTGGCGAAGCGGAAATTAAGCAGTTCGAAGAAGTATTTTGGCTGTGCCCGATTGATCCTTACAAATCCCAAATGAAATTTCTGAATCCCTGGATCGTGGAGTTTGGACAAATCAAACCAGACAAAGGTTCAAAACTACCAACAAGCATCAGCACAGGAACCATTGATAATTATCAACAAGGCCCTTGGATAATGAAATCGAATTTACCTTCAGGATTTCCGAATGATGCGGAAATGGGTCAAGGTTTCTTTGGCACAGGTATTCTATAAACCAACTTATAGATCAGATTTGAGAAAAAAAATCAAGCTGGCGAAAACCGCGAGACAAGCCAACTTCTTCAGTTTCCTTGAGACATTAAATCAATCGATGTCTCCTCAATACCCCCCGGACTCAGCCTATTTTTGGCTCTGGTTTCCAGATCAGTACCAGGAAGGATTGGACCGGGAGAAGAACAAATTAACTTTAACGAAGAACTCAATGAAACTATCATGCCCTTAAGAAGGATTCTATCCTGAGAAGGCCTTTAGGAGACGCGGAAACTTCCGGATATTCCTTGTCGATAAAAATAGAAAATCCACCCACCTGGATAAGAAATGGCAAATGATTTCTACAAAGAATATTTATCATCCTATCAGCTGGATTCAGGCTCCAGAGGTTTTATGGCATATAGATCGAAACGGAACCCCTCATCAATCCCATCCAACTGTCTTCCGGATTGTATTTTTGGCCGGACAAACGAGTAGCCCGAAACGCTACCGCTTGACTTTATACCCAAAATCTGATTTCGTCTGGATTCTAGTCGGGTGATGTAATAGTTGAAAATCCAGCTTTCCAATTAACCGTCTCAGAAGAAAAAGTCTGGCTCAACGTTGAGCAAACCCTATTTCTATCCCGGGAAAACTGCCTGGAATCGGAGGACGAATGCTCTAATCAAGATCAATTTTGCCGATTCGCTAAGTCGAGTTGTCCATGTGGATTATACTTCAGAGAATTCCCGAGCTATCCAATCCGCTATATTCCCTATCCAGAAGGAAAAATTTCAGGAGGATTGGTACTGCCAAAAGAAATAGAAACCGGGGGTGATTATTATGATTCGGCTTACACCCATTGGAATCCGTAATTTCCAGATGCTGATCAATTTATAGCTCCATTTTGGTTATGAGGAAGATTTTACCTGAGGTGGAGGAAACCAGAATCCGAAATTTTTCCAAATACCATTAGAAGTAAAAGCTAATTATTACGTCAGTGATCACTGAAACTATCAGGTGCATGGATCTAAAGTTGGAGTTTTTGACGAGTTTCGAAAACCCCATAATGGGGAGTTTACTGAGCATTTCAGATTACTGATCAGGTGGTGGAACTAAATCAGCGGAAATCGGCTTGAGCAGTCTTTGAATGGCTAAGATGTGAAGGTTTGGCAGGGCGAAAACTTCCAGAGCAGTCTGACTATCCGGTGGAGTATGGGATACCTTGAAAGAAAATTTATTCCGGATAATAAAACGTCAGGGGCTAATCAGCCGATCCACTATTTAGTTCCGGGGTGATTGGAGATTATGGTCAGGCTGCTGACGGATTCTGAAGGAATTTTTGGGCGCAGGCTTGATCCTTACCAAGACACCGGCCCAAATAGCGATAGCTGCCGTAGAGGAAAGCTCAGACCTTTTGGATCATGGAACTAGAATCCTTAAGTAAAAACCTGAGTTTAGGGATTGATTTTGTCAAACTTACCTATCGGAAAACACCCAATTTCATCCAAGGATTATTTTTTGGATACCTCAGGTGATTATATTCTGATGGAGGAATTTGTCCAAAGAGGAAACTAGAGAGAGAGAGAACAATGGCTAGCGAAAATTATGGGTATGTACGCCCGATCGAGAGGTAAACAGGTCAATAGCAAACAATGACTTGGGAATTGCGATAGCTCAACGACTTGGTGATAAGAGGAATTAGAATCGGAAATTATAATTCAGGGCAAAAAGACAGGGCCACCTTTATTAATTGTGGATGAGCACAGGTTCCTTTAGGCTTTAAACCACCCTATTTCCAACCGAATTAAAATCTATTGGAAAGTGTATACATTCAATTCTACAATATTCGGAATGGCTGGCTTATGCAGGGAGTAATTCATGGTGGAAACCTTAAAGGGAATCTAGGCAAAAGCCCGAAGAGCAAAGCCAAAATTTCCAATTCAGAAGGTTTGACTTCTTCAGTTCCGGGTTTTACAGCTTTCCCCGAGTTCCAAAAGCCCCACCTTCAGATCGAATCTGTCAAAAAAACCCAAACTATCTACTGGGATTCGCTTGGCAGCGACTTAGGATTGGAGTGTATCAAGTTGGCAAATCAAAGTTCCGTATGAATTCCAAATCGCTTTCGAATAAAGGTAGAGGGAAGGAGTCTTGGATGGTGAGCTGATTATAAGTGATGGAGCGTAAAAAACAGAGTAAAATTGACTTCATTATTGACTTTCATTAACCTTTTTTGGTATTTGTACTTAATTAAATAAAACTTGATTAAAAGCCTTCCCTCACTACAAACAGGCCCACTCCAAAAGACTGTGGTCCTACCTGCTTACGGATTATGCGAAGCACTATTGGTAACTAATCTCTCTAAGGAAATTCGGGAATCTCCGAAACGACCCGTTGCGGAAGTAGCCTGCTCAAGCTCAGCGAGGCAGGCGGAGACGATGGGGCTTTCGGACTATCGGTGCGAAGTTGGATTTTGATAAACTAAAAATGCGCCCTGCCTTTGAGTGTACATTATGACAAAAAACCCACTTCGTAGTGGTCTACCGAATCAGAAAGACGCAGTATATCTCTCGGACCCCGGCTATTATGGTCTGATCACCTTGTCCCAAAAAAAGAGTTTATTGCCCGCTGGATTGGCAACAATGCGGATGAGCAGACCCAAAGGAAGGCCCATTACGCTACTTCTGGAAGCCACTTCCGACTTTAAAAGCTGAAATGGAAGATCAAGAAAGCGTTCGGCCTTCGCTTTTGTTTCGCTATTTATTTAACTATAAAAATCTGATGCCATCCAGCTTTGTATTCGGAATTTGCGCTTGTGGGCAGTTTGTACAGTTGATTTTCCTTTTTTAACCAGAGATAGTTAGACGTTGGAATCCAGAATCAGGGATATTGGTTTTATTAACATGGTGCTGTTTGCTCAGATCATTGCTCTTTATGGGTCGACCGATGTGGAAAGTGCTTCGCAGTGGATATTCTTCATCCAGTACCCGGATTAATATCTCCTTGGCTCCGGATTTTTTCATCAAGCTGATGAACTTACCGAATCTCCTATTTTGATACCGCATGGACCGGAGATATCATGGCAAGCAATCAATGACCACCGACGAATAGAAAGCTACTTACCGGGACCACACTCAAGGCACCTTGTTTTCGTTTTTTTAACTTGATTGTTTTTGCGTGCTGCTTGATCATAATTATAGCATCACTATTTTTCTTTAAGTATCTCGGTGGGATGGCTTGTACTTGCTTGGGTATTGTTTTTTATGAAGCGTCGGCGAAAAAAAACTGGATTACAAGCGTTTGTGCCGTCCAGGATTGAGCCAAGAACAGAGTACAGTCTTGGCTGATCAATGGGTATGCAAGAGATCAAATGCACCCAATGCGGGAGAAGCAAAAAGCGTTGAGTTGGGAATTTTGACAAAGCAGAGGCTGTTTGATGTTTTCGCTACAGTCGCTTTCGCTGGAGCAAATCCAAGAAGTGGGTTCATCGGTCATCAATGAAAATTTAAAAAACATTGTCATCCACGTTCCACTTCACGCCTACTGGTGATCGAAGGAAACTTCACCTTGGATTGATGCTTTCGGTCCAATACATTTATTGGCCAGTTAAATAGTCCCATTGTTTACAGTTAGTCGGTTTGTACCGAGCCTACCAAAGTGCGAGTATTCAGTCTAGATCGGCTTGATTGAAAATCCATGATAAGGAAGAAAGAGGAGCAAAACTGAAAAAACAATACGTCAGAAAAGCTTGCGACTGATGAAAGTGCTTGTGCGTCAAAATCTTTTTCTTATCGACTATCATCCGGTGCAGATGAATGGCTTGGATGGTATTAGCTTGAATATTCCGCGAACAAGTGACGGCTATAGTTTGGAGCCAGCGGAAGCGGAAAGACACGCTAATGAAACTGTTTATTGAAAATTTTCTATTGAGCCATCTTAAAGGCGAGATCAGCTATGACGTCATTCATGATTTTGAAAATGATTTCGGCAACAAGTTGGCGAGACCATGTGGCGTGGTCATGCAGGAAGGCACGTATTCAACGATACATTGGCGCGCCAAAATACGCAAAGTGGGACAAGATAGTATCGATCAAGAGGAGTAAATAAAGGCCGCCCCGGATCGCTAATATTCCTTGATTACATTCAATCCTACCTTGGGTTTCAATACCAAAATCGGAAATGGAGGGGTAGGGATGAGTACTGGACAAAAAAGCAGCGGCTTGATTCATTGCTCGGGCCGTCTATAAGGATCCAGAAATTCTCTTCTTTGATGAAGCGACTTCATGCCCTTGGATGCTAAAAATGAACGATCGTCATGGAAAACCTAAACCATTTTTAAAGGAAAGACTGTATTTGTCATAGGCGCATCGATTAAGGTACGGTAAAGAACGCCGACCAAAATCGTGGTCATGACCAAGGGGAAAAATTAGTGGAGCAGGGACCCGCGCAACTGGTTATTTAAAAGGAGTGTACTATGATTTGGTGAAAAACCAATTGAAATTGGAAAACCTTAAGTAAACCTAACGAATGCCCGAGCCGAACAGAAATAATAGCAAACTTACATCGTCCACTCAGGAGAAGTCAGGAGATTAGAGCTTTACCCCACCAGCCTTGGTTGATTCGTTGGGGGAATCACCTTGGTTTTATCCTCACCTCCCTAATTATCCTTTTTGTCAAGTTTCTGATAAGTATCCGGATTTTTGTCCCAAGCCAAAAAGCAGGTGACTACCAAAGAACCTTAGCCAGAAACGGGCATCGCACGATCCTCCGGGGGCAGATTGAAAAAAAAAACTGTTTGTAGCGAACGGAGCTCAAGCTGCAAGAGACAGATCCTAGGAGAATCAAAGAGTACAGCGAAAATCTGGATGATTATTTTACAACCTGAAGTCAAACTTGGAGCACGAGGTTTTTGGAAAAGAAGCGACTATGCCTTTCCCAATAGATTCCCTTTCGACATTGGTTTTGGGAGAGATTGCAAAGTTTCTTACTTGGATTTTGAAAGGAAATTATATGGCAGTAATCCACTGCAACGTGAATTCAACCCCTACGAAAGTCGTCTGCTCAGTTAACAGCGGTCTCTAGAAGAGTCAAAAGCCGAAATAGAAAGGTCAGATCGCGCAGAAAGATCTCTTGGAAGCGCAGGCTGGCCTCTTTTTCAGATTGACTACCAATCGAACGAAGGATCTTCTTGCTCAAGGGGTTAATACGAATAAGGACTTGAAGCCAAAAAGGAAATGGGAATACCATTCAAATGCGAAGAGCAGGTGAACAACTATGCCTTATTGACCATATCGCAAGATTGCAAGGAAGCTTTGAGCTAGGGCCAGCCAAACCAAACAAATCGCAATAATAGATAAGCAGGGAGGAGAAACTCGAACCTTGAAGAATCTCATTTTCAGTCCTATCAAATTTAAAAACGGAACCTTAGAGGATTGGGGGAGTATAGCTTTACTCCTTGAAGTCATTCTACGGGCAGGGGTGTGAGCTTTCAAAAAGTTTTGGGGGTCTAATTCAACAGGTAGCCTGGGGAGAGTTGATTCTTCACAGTGCTTCCGCTTAAAAAACAAAGCCAGTAGCTGCTGAGTGGGATTGAAAATTCCTGCTCCAAAATGCAGGGGGAAGGTTAAAGTCGGTCAAAAAAGTATTGATTAAAGCTCGGGACAATTTACCCATTTTTCAGCAGTTTTGGTTGGCATTAAGTTGGGCCGAAAATATTTCGAAGCATTATCCGTTCTCTCCCGACGCTTCAGACTTCTACAGATTTATACCTCGATCCCGATGCTCGCATTAGCCTACTGAATTCGGCAGGACTTTTCTCCATTTGGGGGGGGGACTACTACTTCTTATTTCAAAAAAGGGAAAATTCCCCTTTCTAAATCAGGGAAATTGTTGGGGAAAGTCGGGAAAAATCATTTTTTTTAACCGAAGGGAAATTGGAGTTGTGGCGGGAAGCGGCTTTTTTTTTTTTTTTCAAAAAATTTAAAAGGATTGTTTTTTTCAAAAAAAAAAAAATTTGGATTGGGTTCGGTTAAATTCTTCTTCTTCTT
>Ga0163217_1097522_pt1 | contig 11094 bp, 10 predicted proteins | sample SynspAceP_FD_185933 | JGI IMG/M metagenome (GOLD analysis project Ga0163217, IMG submission 185933) | Saline lake microbial communities from Ace Lake in Antarctica - Synechococcus sp. Ace-P (PacBio error correction) | ecosystem: Environmental > Aquatic > Non-marine Saline and Alkaline > Saline ... | reverse complement strand
GGCTGGGCGGTTGCGGCGGTGATCGCGCCGCGCGCTGCAAGCTGCGCCGCCCGATCCAGGAGCAACGTGGAGCCCCCGCCGCGCCGCCCCAGGCGAGCAGCCGCCCAGAGCAGCCGCCCCGAACCCCGCAGCAGCCCCAGAAAAACGCGCTCCGAAGATTAACTCAGAAAAACGCCCTGACGACATCCCTTGAGACACCTCCGAGCCCGGACAACCCGGACAACCCGGACGACACGATCGATCGAAACAGACGACTCAATCCCGACCGACCAGCTCGCCGGCCCCAGGTGCCTGGAGGAATTTTTCTGCTCGAATCCTGCGGCAGATCGCCATCGACCCGACTCTGCTGCTGTTCGCTGCGGCAAATCCGCGAGGCGGCGCAGGCAGTGGCAAGCGCTCGGTGGTGCTCTACCGACTGCGCGCGGCCGCTACGTCAAGCCGATGCATCCCCCGCGTGCCCTGTTGCGCCGCATCGCTTGTGGATGCACGTGCGGGGCCGCCGCCCCCCAGCCAGAAGGCCCGCCGCGCCGCGAAACCATCGCACCGTGATCCGTGAGGAGCGGGTGATCTTGCGCGCCCAAGCAGCTGCAGCGCAGTTTGTGATCTTTTCCTGGTGGACGCCGCGTTCGCATGCTCCTGCATTGCCGAGCGCCAAGGCGTGGCGTGATTCCGCCGCTGCTCACCGAGGGCCTACGAAAACCGATGACGAAGTCGCCCTGATCCCTTCCGCGGCGAGCAGGCCGAGGTGCTGTGCCATCCCCCCTCCACTCGGCGCTCCGATCACCGCCGCCGTCGCCGCTAACGAGCGATGCGCCCTGTGGCGGCGGCTCACCGGCCTGGCCCACGGCCTCACCCAGGCAGGCCCGGGTCGGTGGGGCAATGCGCCTTGCCAGCGGGGTGACATGGGGCCAAGGTGGTGGTGGTGGCGATCACCGTGGAGCGCGCCGGGCGCGCCGGGTGGACGCGGGTGGCGGACCGCGCAACGTGCCCCTCGCGCGATGCCCTGGGCCCAGCCCCTGGAAGGCGGGGCAGTGGACCTCAACGAAGAGGTGACTCTCGGGGTGGGCGCTCCGGGCCCTGGGATCAAAGCTGCTGTGGTGATCGACACGAGCGCGAAGATTCATCGGGGTGCAAGACCTGGCTGAGCAGCCGGCGGCAGTAACGTCGCCAGCTGCCAAAGGCCAGCGACCAGGGCGATCGCGCCATCGCCCTTCGACGCTCTCAATGGCCACTGAAGCGGCGGGCTGAAGCGGGCCCGGGCGTTGGGAGCACCTGGCGCGTGTGGCGGCTTGCTTTGTTTGTCTGGCCCTGCTGGTCTTTGCCGGCCTTGTCGCGGCCAGAGGTCCGTCGGGCGGGGTAGATTTTCGGTCGAAACAGCTGGCTCCCGGAGTCGTCGCCACGCTGCGCGACCCATCCGATGAACTCGGGGTCGCTGGTTGAGCTTGGCTGACGTCGCCAACCGACGGATCGACCGGGCGGTGAGCCGCTGCGGCGTTGTTCATCTGTTTTGGTCTGTGATTCTCGGCCAGGGTCCTTGGGGGCATCGAGGCTGGCGGTGAGGTTGCGGACATCCGACCGGCAGCGGGCAGGGCATCGGCACTGGCCGCATTGAGGGTTGGCAGGTCGATCGGCTTTACCCGACCGCCGCATTCAGCCTCCCTGACGTCTGTGGGCTTCCTTGAGGAAGAGGTTGGCTTCCTTGGAGGTGGCGTCATAGGGGTGGTGCTGGCAACATAGAGAGAAGGGCAGGATCTGTTCGCTGATCGGCCGTGGGGGAGGAGGATTGCATCATCGGTGCGCTGTTTCCAGCTGGCGGCCTCACACCTGCGAAGTTCGCACCGGCGGCAGACCTTCAGGTCCTTGTCCACAGTCATTGGCACCGGGCAGGGGGGAGCGTTCTTGGGCAGCGGATTGCCCGGCTGATCAGGGCCACCTGGGCATCGACCTCCCAGCAGCGAAACCGGTCTCGCCTGGGCACGGTCGGCTGGCCAACTGGCAGATTGGGACTCCTGATCTCCCTTGCGAGGTGGTTTCGATGCTCTTGACGCTGCCACTGGGACGCCGCGGTAAAAACCGCGAGCGATCGGCCAGGCCTGCTGCATCGGGCGAGGTCGCCTTGATGATCCAGTTGTTCTGACTGAGTGAATCCCCCGCAATCCGAACCACAGGCTTATAAAGCCACCTTGGGCAATGGCTCCAAGCAGCGAGAACCAACCAGGCCTCACGGACGCTCTTGACGGCATGACGCTTCATAGTTCCGTCGGTTGCAGTTCGGCCCTGCAGGCTACCGCTTCTGAACTGGGCCACATATGGGTGATTGGCCGTTTGCTCGAACTCTCTATTGGCGCCCCCGCTACCACTGCAGGTGGCCGTCGCGGTAGAGCTCGCACCCGCTGGGCGGAGCGCAGGTCGTGCTCATCACGTGGCTGACGGGACCAGCCGAGCGCCCCGTCCATGCGGTCTGGTGGGTGACGATTCAGATCTTCGATGCGGGTGCAGGCCACCGGATCGGAGGCCGGCGGTCGGTTCATCCGAGAGCAGCAAGGGGTTTTTGGGGTGTCTGGCCAGTACGTTACTTTGGCTTGGGATCGTCGATCGGGTCTCCGTAGCGTCGCTCACCCGTGTTTCTGCATGGCCGCCGCTGGGGCTCTTCCGGGTTAAGTTGGTCTCGTGCGACGGCAGAGCCCACGGCTTTCCAGGGCCTTCTGACCTGGCGCTGCGAAATCTCGCGTTCGGCAGCCGGTGCTGTGTGCGAGTGGCTCGGAAAGCTTCCCCTGGTGTGTGAGCGAACGCGAAGGCAGTGGCCCGTGTGGGTTCACATGGGATACACCAGGCGCGACATTCGTGGCGGCCGGGGGCTTGCGTCGTTATGGCATGTGGAGCAGGTGTGGGTTCCGTTTCGATTCCGCAGGCTCACCTTCGCTGGGCTCTTTAGCAGCAGGCCAGCGGGAGGATTTCGTAGCCTGTACGGTTTGATTTTACCGGTTCCTGAAGGCTCCCCACACCCGTCCAGCCGTTCTCCCTTCTTGAAGGGCAGGTCTGAGGCCAGTCGATGCACGAGTTGCTGCCCAGCGCATTGCTTGATGTTGCCTTGTTCCTAGTACCGGTTGTGGTCTCGCATGGCAGGGAGGGTCAATATCTTGTCTTTCATAGTTGTCTTCCGGTTACAGTCATGGGAGTTTTCTCCGTGCTGGGCGTTGACGCTCCTTTGTCTCGGTTTGTAACGCCCAGCTCGTCCTCATCTCGCTCGTCCCCGACGCCTGCATGGTTGCCGGCGGGCTGCGGCCGCTCCCGGTTGGATTTGGGACGTGGCGACCCATTAGCGTCGCACCAGGATCTGGTGAGCCGCTACGCCGCGCCGTTGCGCTGGCTGCTAGCTCTTGGTCTGGTGTGTGCGCGCTGGATGGGTCACCTTCCCGGCCTGGGGGCTGCTCTGGCTCCCTGTCTTGGGAAGCCGCCTCCTCGGCTCGATTTCAAGCCGATCTACTGGTTCGCTGATCACTTCAATGGGGTTCTTACCCAGTCTCTCACCGGGTTGTTGCGCGGTGGGTGTCACCGGTCCGCCTGCGTTGCTGGTGGCGGAGGCGGGCTGGTTGATCTGGGACTAGACGAAGGCTTTGATTTCGTCCAGAGGACTGGCTCCAGAAAAGGGAGCACTTCGTGCTGGTGGATCGCCCCTGTTGGCCAGCGCGCTCTCACCGCTCGGGCCCAATGTTCGCTCGGCGATCATTGGTTTGGCTTTTGGCACTTGGACCTGGCACCCTGCTTCAGTTGGCCTCAAGCGCTAGCAGCGGGAGCAAACATTTCACGCGATTGTGCTGTGGCGATGACGGCTCGGGCAGCAGCCGGGCGTGCTCAGGCGGGAGCTTGGGGGTTGCAGCACGGCGACAATCACGCAAACTGCCTTGGCGGCCTGTGGTCCGGAGGAGCCCTGCTCACCGCCTGTGTGTCAGTACCGCTTCAAGGCGTAGCGGCCTCTGAGGGCACAGCTTCGGCAAATCTCTGTCCTCACAGCTCTCACGCGCTCATCGGGCTCGAGCTTCGATCGGCGGATCACTCGTCCAGCAAGCGGGTGCTTGGGCTCGGTGCAGGGCCAGGTTGGTGCCAGCACCACGCCGATGTGCGCGAGTCGTGGTGCCGAATCTTCGCTGGAGGGCGACCGGCTTGAAGGTGAATCGTCGATTCGGTCAGTGGGTCCACCAGCTCGGATCGTTGCGGCTCTGGGCTGCACCCCGAGCGGCCGCTAGCGCCTGCGCGGGCGATGAAGCCATCGCACGTTTGAGTGTGATTTGTGCTTGTGTCCTCTGGCAGCTTACCTCGCTGTGCCCAATCTGTATGTGCCGGAACCGGTCAGGCGATCAGACTTGCAGCCGGCCTGCCCCGGCCTTTACATCTGAATCCTGATGACCTCCAGGCCCGGGCGCGAAACGATCGGTTTGATGGTGGTGTGGATGCATCTGCGGGCAGTGGAAGCCCATGTCTGGCAGCTTCTACGGCGTTCGTGAGGAACGGCTATTTTTCACCGCTCGTATCGTCGCCCAGGGAATTCCTGCTGCAACATGACCGGGTTGTAGTCCACGCACTACGCGCTCCGCGCGGCGCTGACCGGTCTCTGTGAGTGCACAGTTGCGCGGCCAGGGTATCGAGGTAATGCAGGCCCCGCTTGCAGGCCGGGAACACCAGAGTCTACGACAGACTCGGGGCCAGCCTCCTGTCTACTCGATCCACGGCATACCTCGGCCCCTCGCGCAGTGATGCGTTCTTTCGGCAAGCCAAGAGCGGCAAAAGCTCAGGAAGTGGGCTGAAGCTGTGTCAGTCAAAGCCGTCCTTGATAGTTTGCGTGACGAAATTCGGAGGCGCTTGACGTAATGCCTTGCGCAGGCGGTAAAACCCTTCCAGTCTTCGGGCTCAGCAGGCCGCTCTGCGCTGATGGGGATGGCGCTCCTTCGAAGCTGATGCCGTACATGTCGGAAGGTTTCCCGACTCTGCCAATCGGCGCCTCGGAAGGCCGTGAGGGTGTTGGCACCGTGAGCGGCGCCATGCCCGCGGCAGGAACCTTCAGGGTCGCACTTCTGTCGGGTTTTGCTGCCCGGGGCGGCGAGAGCAACGGCGAGCTGGGCCTCAGCTTGGACCCAAGGTGTAATAAACTGACAGCGTGGCCACCGGGGCCTTCGTCGTAGCCGCCCTGGAATGGAGTATAGTCAAATGCGAAAGGCCTGAGGCGGCGGCACGGATCGGGCAGAACCAGCGGTTCAATGTCGATTCAGGCTCCACGCCGATTGTGATCGGCGGCCGAGGAGCGGTGTTCAAAAAGCCCGGGAGTTGGCCGACTGATGATCGGGCCGGCAGCCGGATCGCCAGTTCGGCGCCTCTGGGGTTTGCGAGGATGGCGTGGCTGGGCGTTGTCGGAGACTCGCATTCGTTGAGGCGCTGTGGCGGACAGGCTCGGAGCTGGGACTGATCGGCTGCTGGCCTCGGCAGGCCGTCGGCCGCGGCGAGGGCGGTCTCTCGCGCGTTTCGGCCTTGAGATAGGCCCTCGGTCACGATCGGTTGGCACCGGCTTGAGCTGAGTGGCTCAATGGTGGGTACGGTTGGTTCGCTGGGCAGAGGTTGGCCGCTCGGCTAAGGCCTCTAGTGCCACCTTCTTGCGAAGGTCTTTGATGACGGCATCAAAAAAATCGCCTTCGGCCTGGGCGGACAGCGGGAATATAGAGGATTCCACCGGATGTTGTCACCCCGCGAACGGCGTGGATGGAATCGGCGCTGAACATGCCGGCCGGTTGGATCGTGCAGGCGCCCATGCCGATCAATTATTTGGGCTCAGGCCTCTTGCTTCGTGGCGCAGAAGGCCGGGGGCATCTTCGTGATGGTCACCGGCCAGGCGGTGTCAGCAGATCGGCTGCTGGGCTGGAGCGGGGTGGCCCGGCGAAGCGGTGATTCGAGGGGACCGTGCAGGGCTCTGCAAATTCGATTTGAAGCAGCAGGCCGCTCGCTTAAAGCAGGGGCCAGAGGTGCTCAGCGAGCAGGTTTGTGCGTCGTCAGAGGCTCGGTCAGGTCACGTTTCGGAGAGATCCGAAGTCACGGTGGGCGCCCCCGACCGGGTTGCGCTCGCTCGGCCCGCGTCCGGCAGTCGCGTTCGATCGACGGGGGCACTCGGCGGGAGCGGCAGTGATTGTGGTTGGAGGAAGTGATTGGTCAGGTTGGTTGATTCGTGTGTGTGGGCTTTTGACGGCAGCAATAAGCCGGGCCACCCAGAGTTGGAGTGATTGAAGCTTCAAGCTGTCGATGAAGGCCAGCGCCGAGCTGGTTTGAAGGGCCACGTGTGGCCCAGGGATAGGAGGAACACCGTCTCCACGTTCGAAGATCACAAAGCCAGGCGGAACATGTAATATACGAATGATTTGAACTGAATCAGGCCCCCCCGATCGGCTCTGGCCACTGATTCGTAGGTTAGAAGCGCGTTTCCCATGGCGCGAGTCTCTCACTTTGGGCCAACAGGCTTGTTAGGTTGACGGAGAGTGCCAAACATCGGGCACTGCCGCTGAAATCTAGCGAGGGCTAACGGAGGAAGGGCGTCATAGCCGGGCAGTTTACGAACATCAGCCCTGAGCTCCACCTGGCGGAAAAGTCTGGGCACCCTCCCTTGAAGCGGCGGTTTCTTCTGGCGACACTCGGCTCTAGGCCTGGAGGGGCTCGATAGGAGTTGAGCGTTCGCGGGGGTCCATCCGATGGTTCAGTGGTCGGACGACGGATCCAGAACGCCTCCGGCCGAAGCCAGAACCGGATGTCGCGGAGAGGAAGGGCAGCCAGGGCGACGCACACCGGAGCTGCTGGTCTGAGGCCGAACCCCGTGAGAGCACCGCATCCGGGCACCCCACGTTTCGAGTGGCTCGCTGTGGTTTGTTGGTACGCCCTGGCGTAGGGCATTCATAGCTGAACATCGTCCGCCGCGGCGTAGCCTTTCTCAGTGCCCTCGATCGATGCATTGGTCCTCGGTTGCTCATAGGTCTGGCCGCGCAGCCGGTATGGCTTGGTGGGGGCCTCCGGGGACGTCCGGGTCCCCGCACTCCGGCCGCGGGGTGGGTGTTTTGAGGAAGAAACCTGTCGCGATTTTCGCGCGGTCTGTGGGGGGTCACAAGAGCTCATACCCAGGGTGCGCGCTCAGGTGAGGAACGTGCGTGAGTCTCTTTTGTTCGTGGAGGGCGGTTCGGGGCTTGCGTCTCCTGGGTTTCGCGCTTTTTCCTTGGTTCTCGCCTGCTATCTCCCTCGCTGTGGGACCCGCTTGACCGACTGCTTTCTTCCCTGCTGGGTGTGGTGGCTTGGCCTGGGCCTCAGCTTTCGGCCTGAGTGGGATGTGTTTCACACCGGCCTGGCCTCGTTGGTACGGCCCACCAGCCTCCTCGTCAGCCGGTGTGTTGGCCACGCTCTGTGTACCAGGCGCAGCTCGGCCTCCGATCTGGCCTTCACGACGATCCGGCTGATGCTTTGGCCTGGTGTTTGGCAGGGAAACGGTGATCCTTGGAAAAACCGAGGATGGCTGCGCCTTATGCTGCTAGTCTGAGCGTCGTACTCGACCTGTGGCCCGAGGGCGCGACAGACTACGCCCTTGGGCTCTCAGGCGTTTGCTGCTCGCATGGGCGCAGTGGACGTGGGCTGGGATCGCGCGGATCGAGGCTCTCTCGCGCTGTTGGTCTGTTCTTGCGCTGGGCCGTAGCGGCTGGGCGCTGGGAGCTGCTGCTGTTGATACCAAACTTCCGGTTGAGCCCTATCTCCGTGCCGCCTGGGGCCGAACGAAGGCGTGAACTGCGCGACAGCGTCGGCGCGACTCTACGAACGGACGACGGCGGAGCCAGCTGGCCAGCCGATGTCCAGTTGATTCGGCCGGGCGGTCTTGTATGTTGTGCTGACTGTCGCCGTCCCGACGCGCGCGCTCGTACTGTCTCAGTGTAGTCGTGAGCTTTGTGGAACTTTCTGCGTCCACGTGGCGCTTTTCCGGGCCAATGGGCGACGGTGGCAACCCCATTCAGCGGGTCAGCAGCAGTGTGGAGCGTTGGTTTTCTGACCGGGGGACGTGTCAGACGATATATGGGATGGTCACCCGTGGGGCCAGCTGAGGCTTCTTCAACGGGCGATGCGGCTCGATTTCCGGGGGGACTGAGAGCAAACGCTGATCCGATCACCATGGCTACGGCTATCTCGCTTGGCTGGCGATTCCCAAGCGGCCGCCGATATGAGTGACAGGGTGCGGCAGCGTGCACCCTTGTACGGTCAGTTCGCGAACCGGGGGCCAGCTGGCAGCGGGATCCAGTGCGGGGCAAGCAGCCCCTACCAAACTTCAATCCGAATCGCCTTCACAGGCAACCGCAAGGCTTTGTTCTCGGAGAGCGGGGCAACATGCTGCGCTGGGTCGAGAGCTGATCGGGCGACCTGTGTAACCAACAGGCGGCTGTTCGGAGCGCGCTCGGCAGCGAGTCGCCTTAGGATTTCTAGCTGATTTCGCCGCTGCCATGGCTGCCGGCTTCACGGGGAACGCCCATTTCTTTCGAGATCTCACGAGCATCCGTTTACTGGGTGAGCATGCGGTCACCCTGCGGCCTTTTTCTTGCGCGTTCCTGGTTCGTGTCCACGGGCCTGGCCTTATGACGCTTTCGGACCCCCCCGCCTGATGCCTATTTTCAGGCTCAGGAAGCGCGAAAGGGCTCCGGTCGTGAGCCGCGCTACGCAGGCAAGACCCAGCTTGATCTGGCTTGAAGTTAATCCGATAGTCGCAATCCCCACCGCCTCACGAGCGCGCGCGGCACCTATTCCGGATCTCACGGTGCCGTGGACTTTCCGTACGCCTGGGGGTGTTCCCACGGTGTTTGTTCCTGTTGGGTGCCCTTTGCGGCCCATTGCAAGTTCGTCCGTCGCTGAATCAGAACCATGGAGCGCAATCGATCGAACAAATTTGCCGGTGAGCTGACCGCCCAGCCTTTATCTCGGACCTGCTGCTGGTCTCGTGTCGGTGTTTTGGCTGTTCACAGCTACTTCTCAACTGAGACCTCACCTGACTTTCGCCATTTTCGCCATGAGTGTAAGAAATCAGCCCTTGACCTGGATTGGGCGCATCCGGACCGTCTTCCCGACGGTCGCCGCCGCTGTTGCTTGGCGGCAGCCGCTGGACGAGGGTTTGGTGCTGCCCCTCTTGGTTGTGGCCACCGCTTGGCGGTATGTCGCTGGGTTGATCTTCGTGGTTGGTCTGTTCTCTACGGCTCCTATTGTGGCCGTGGGTTCCGCCTGAGCCAGTTCAGGTACCGCTGTGCGGGGCGAAGCGTCCCACACTACAAGGGTGTGTGGGGCGGGCGAATCAGACCATTGCTGCAGTGCTGTTGGTAGCTTTCAGCCGCCGGTCTGGCGCACCACATCAACTCGGGTTGCATCGGCTCCCATTGTGGAATGGCTTCTCACCCCCCAAGCCTGCTCCAGCAGGGCGATGAAGCTGGAGCAGCGGGCACTGGGCTGGCTGTTTGGCCGATGTTGAACAGCGGATGGGGCACTGGGGCGTGCTGGGATTCGGCTGGAAGCGGACGTCGAGATCCTTCCTCAGCGCTGGCAGTGTGCTTGTTCGACCTCGGCAAGCGCAAACACGCCTCCAGTCTGAGTGGTCTCGCATCGATAAGGTGAAATCGCCGCTCATCGCCCCTGGTTTTGAAAACCCGGCTCGGTTCTTCTGACAGGATGGCCTTGGCGAAGAGCACTTCGGCGCCATGTCCGGTTCGGCCAGGGGCCGTTGACGGTGAAAAAGCGCATGGCCGTGGCCGGCAGCCCGTAGAGGTGGCCACTGTAGGTGGAGCCATCAGCTCATTTGGCTTTATTTTCGTGGCCGGCCTTTTAAGGCTGACTGGGGGTTGACGCTGCTGCTCTGAGAATGGGGCAGGCAGCGGTTGCCTCCATAGACGACTCGCCTGGAGCCGCTACACCAGGTGCTCATGCCGGTGGTTGGCGGCAGCTCCGGATTCGAGAGGACGAGAAAGCGCCACCACAATTGTGTCTCCGATAGGGCCAGCGGGGTTTTCAATTGGATGTAGCGACGCCGCCTGGGCGGCAGATGGATCACCCTGCTTTATCCCTCGCGCAAACAGTTCTGGAGATTGGGCGGCGCGGTGTCTTTCCAGGGCCCAGCGCGCGCGCAATGAAAGTTGCTGTTGCCGCTGGTCGCTGCACGCCGTTTGCTCTCCGGCGGGGGTGCTGAGTAGTAGCTGTTCAGAGTTGTGCGAGAGCCGTGGGACCGATTCGCCCGGGCCAGGAAGCCTCTTCGGCACCGCGGCGCCGATTGAAGCGCCGTTTTACGCAGAGCATGCTCGCATCGCGGTCGTGCCCTGCAAGGCTCAGCCAAGCTTTCTCCAACTCAACCCTCCTACCCTCCAGATGGGAGCCAGGCGCGCGCGGCGCCGCTGGCATGCCGGTGATGGCGCGGGCATCGAACAGCCAGGCCTCCGCGGACGCATTTGGCGCCGCGATCGACCGGGCCATAGGTCGAGCTGGCGCGAAGGCGCCCCAATTACGCCGGGTTTGAGCACACCACGCTCAGACCACGGGACAGCCCGCGCATCCGACGTAGGTCGCTGCCTCTCCGCTCCTCCTCGCCGACTCAAGCAGCCTTGGCCAGCCCGTCGCACCTGAGCAGATCCGCGGGAGCTGAAGGTCGGCGCTGATCTGGCTTGGGCGGGCTATTGACTGCGCGTCTCGCGTCGGTGCTGTGGAGGTGGATGGCGCAGACGTGCGGGGCCTCTCTTTCTGAGGTGTGGTGGTGGGCGGTATCTGGCAGATTGCGATGGCGGGCCGTGCGCGAGGGGTGCTCTGTCGGTAGGTGTCGGCCTGAAGGCCAAAGCCAGTTAAACGGCGATTCCGGCTTGCCGCTGACCGTGCCGAACAGGCGCTTGACCACCAGCGGGCGATTTCAGTTGCTGTTGCCAGTTTGTTGAGCTCAACACCTGCTGCCAGTAACGGGGCCACCTTCCTCCAGCCGGTTTAATGACGGCAGAGATTTTAACCAGGTTTGGGATGTCCTTTCTGGAAGCAAGCTGCCGCCAAAGCCTGGCCCTGGCCGCCAGG
>Ga0163217_1001457_pt1 | contig 11094 bp, 7 predicted proteins | sample SynspAceP_FD_185933 | JGI IMG/M metagenome (GOLD analysis project Ga0163217, IMG submission 185933) | Saline lake microbial communities from Ace Lake in Antarctica - Synechococcus sp. Ace-P (PacBio error correction) | ecosystem: Environmental > Aquatic > Non-marine Saline and Alkaline > Saline ... | reverse complement strand
TCTTCTCACGTTGTCCATCACCGCAAGCCATAGCGCTCTTTTCTCTTTATAAGGGGAAGCTTTGAAACCACCTTTGGAAAATGGTTTCAGCAATTTATCGGACTTGAACCATTTCTGATAATTCTCAGCTATGCTTACTGTTTTTTCATGTGTCACTCATCTCGAGCGGTAAAGTAGGAAGCCCATAGTATGATGCTTTAAAAGTGAAATCGTTTAAATCTATTCTAAGGTAACCGTAACGGACCAACAGAAATGTACCATTTGATATACCCGCGATCTCTAGATCTCGAAACTCGTAGATGTCCTTTTCATTATTAATTAAAGTGCACCTAGTAATAGGAATTTGGATCCAAGGTTTACGCCCTTTTTTACAGAATCCGCCGTGTAGTTTCAAAATTTCGGATTTTTCGTTCTGGGAATTTTGAAAAAACAAGGTCCTGCAATTCCAGTTCTTTATTTGACAAGACTTGTTCATGCTTGCTGAAGTAATAGCTCAACATCCACATGCACTAGCGGTTTACACTTAGCATTACTTCGCCCATAGAGTCAGTTTCGTGTTTCTTGTTGACAACCACAATGACTACGTACTTCCCTCTTTTAAGCTCTCTGAGAGTTACGTTTCTTATACGTGATTGTTAATCCTGTTAAGCGTTCAAAAGATTCGTGTGGTTAGGTTGAAATATAACTGTCCAACAGGCGCCGCTATAAAAGTTAGTTCCGCCCCCCCCCCCGGGCTCGCCGCCGCTTCCAGATGAAAAAATCATGTTTAAGGGAAACAATGGAGAAAAAACCGAACGTGTGAGGATTCCCATGGACTAGTTTTCAATCAATGATAAAACTACCTGGAAGTGAAGCATACAATATAGGCATTCCATAAGGAGTTATAACCTATTCTTTCGTTTGCATCTTCTTTCAAAACAGGCGGCTATCTGTTTCAGTTTCATCGATCCGTTTTCAAAAATATAAGTTTAGTAATGGATTCCCTTTCCGTTCTTTATCAATAATTTCTGGTTTACGCGCTCAAAATGTCTTCCGCCGAATCGGACCCAACTCAATTATATTAATATTGTCGACGAATTTAAAAATGTCGTTTTGCTATGAGGTCTTTTTGTTGTTGATTTATGGTCCATAACTATATTTTTTTATGTTGGGTCGGCCACATTAAAAAAACCGGACTTTACTCTTTATCTCATTTGTTTCAAAAAGTAAACCAGTACCAATAGCCCCAAAACGGTTGCCCGGCAATAGAGATAGGTTCTCTCAATCCAACCTGGCAATCAGCCAGAGTGTTGTCCAATACGCACTGACGTTAGTGACCCAATATTTGCCGATTACTGTTAGTTGGGAACTTTTGTATGGATAGTATGTCTTTCCCGTGTATATCTGACTGGAAATTTATAAGGAAACTTGCTGAAGCAGGATTAAGGTGGTAACCATGTTCCTTCCCGGCCGGGGCAAAATGTTACTATCCGGTGAAAATATTACGTATTAGCTCGTACTTACAGTAGGGGAACAAGTTAGACGAGAGCCCGGATATTAGGTAACCTAGTGTAATTTGTTGGTTGTGAGGGTCAATGAATTTGTTTTTCGCAGTGATGGCGGGTGGGGTCGCGACCGGGATAAGGGCGTGTGTTAAGTGGAGGAGCGACCCGGAGTAAGAGGGCTGGGGAAACCTAGCGAGAGGCGAGTAGAAAACCAAAGTGAGCCGAGGGGACGTGGGCAGGTATGAGATGCTAGGTGGGAGAAGTGGGGCCATCATCGAGGGCTTCCGATAAATGAAAAGGAACACGGGGTTTGGCGTAAAGTAAGGGAAGTAACCACAGAAAGTGCCGGATCAGCCGAAGGGAAATGGAGGGCAGGGCAATTTGAGTAAGAAAGTTGTAGTTAGGAGGCGGAAAAAGCGATGAAGTTTAGAAGGGGGAGCTACGTCCAGAATGAAAATCGAATGTTATACGATCAGTAGGTCTTCAACGCATGGACTTAAGGAGTCTTGGGTTGGGCACGGTCGTGATCAGATATTTTATGGTATACTAAATAACTAGAGAAGGCAAGCAAAAAAAAGAAACCGAAAAACGACAAAGAAATACTCACAAGGAAAATTAAGAACATGGGTGGTAATTGGATCATGAAGCGCGAAGACACACTTGCTCTCAAGAGACGTGGAACAGCTGAACCATTTGAAACCATAGCACAATAGACATTAAACGCGTGCCGAAATATCCAATGTGTAGGACAAGACAAAAATACATAGATTTAGAAAGACGCATCAGTGATAGAACAATTGCGGACACGGAAGACCATATGAGCAAGGTGAAAGAATATACTACTGGAGAGTATAAGGAGACCAGAAAAGCAATGTTCACGTTTAATTCAATTTGGCGACACCGGACTATGTAGATTAAAAGGCAAGCACCCAAAACATTTAAAGTCTTATCCACAAAATCTATCATTGGAACAATGTGATCCTGGAAGAAGAGTAGCGGTCTCTGTCTAAGTTTGACCAATTATCTATATGTAGAACATGCCAACGAAATTATTGCTTGACGAGATTGGGCAAGACAATAGCTATGTTTACTATTATTCACATATAAAAATTAATCATAATGTTCAGGTTGGACTCTATATGACTTACAACACGAACAGAACTCTCTGGCCCCATATATATATAAAAGACAATCAGAGTGTTTTTTCAAGGACACTATAGTAAATGACGCAAATCCAAAAACATTTTAAGCAGTCGGTGGAGTTCATTAGCGAACATGACGATAGCACATGTTTGATTGGGAAAAAAAGATGAGACCAATTACAGAAACAGGTAGCAGAAAAGAGAACAATACATTGACAATAAGAAGAAAATACAGCAGGTTTAATTCGAGTAGAGCGGCCCACTCGCAGTGTAACGGCGCGAAGGTGCCGCCGTTCGACACCAACACGTAGGGCGCTATCGGGTCTCGTTAACGGCGGTTCGTAAAGCAAAAATGTGCAACGCTTTCTTGTGACAACCGCTACATCTTTCCGCATCAGTACTTATTGTAGATTAAGGCACAAGCAAAGGCTCCTTATCGATTATAAGCCTGCCTGCGGCAGGCAGGTATTTCACTTTCCACATTTACGTATCATCCTTCCCTAGTTTTACCTCGTGGGAGGTCCTCCATAAGTTCTTATGGCTCGTTCCTTCATAGCTACTTGACCTCTGCTGGACTTCTCGTGGATGTTCTCGACATCTAGAGATCATCCCTCAGGTAAGTGTGGATTATCCTTGTTGCCTATCGCTGCACATCTCTATTTTGGTACTTCCTCCCTTTCGGGGAATTGGGACTTCGGGCAGGCATTGTGTTACCTCATATCCGACCTCATGCCTCAGTATAATTGGTTCATGATTCTTCCAGTAGCAGACCACCGCAGTCTGGCTTACTTCAAGTGCATAAGCCTCACGGTAAGACCACCATTGCCACTCTGGCTTCGGGTAACGACTCCCGCGCTTAAGGGATCACCGTTGGAACGACCCATCTTTTTGGTCTAATTCGACCATTCAAGGGGCACACACAATGTATATAAAGAAATAGGCGAGTTCGGTTTACTGAATGCAAGGGGTTTTGGCTCGTATCAAACTTTGTGCTAACGAGGTTTCTATGTGCAGGTTCGCACATGCTTCGCAACCCTAACTTGTTATATACTAACCCAGGCGTACGAACACATATCACGCACGAAAGTCACAAAACACGAAGAAAAATCTATTGAAAATGTTCTGTATGTTAAAGGAAAATTTGAAAGATTAATTCCATTCGCGGTCGTAAATTGTGACATATTTCAAAGTATAGAGGAGTAGACATTCGAACTAGATATTTCTGGAAGTAGTTTTTGGATAGGTGTTTTTCTCTAGTGAAAATCTCTTTTTTCGAATATGATAACCATAGCGTGTAAACACAACCATGAAAACAAGTACCTGAACCTTAATAAGATATTGATTTAGAATTATTATTTTAGGCCGGGAAATTTAATTACATATCGAGCTGTGCTTGTGTTTCTTTATATAGAACGTGATTCTATTCGGAAAGATTTTTTAAGAGCTGGAATAGGCTCGCTATCAAGCTTAAAGTATGTTGCATCCACAATTGAAATGTTTATTTACTAATATTTTCTCTGTGTAACTTTTTCACGTTTTAATAAATTTATATACAATACGAAAAAATATTTTTGGAGGCATTTTATTATGAATGTATAAGTGATAATGTTAGGCTCTTGGTAATTCTTTTTGTCCGAATATATACAAATCAATTTAAGTTTAACATTAAATGTAAATAGAAAATTGGTAATTCTGTTTACATTTCCATTCTATTTAAATAAACTAATATGTATTCACGGGCTTTTGTAATTAAGTAATAAAAAATCGTTTATATTTGTACATTATTAAATCTCAGTTAATTGCTGTGATGGTAACACAATTACCGTAGATTTATAAGTTATGGAGAAGTTTTAGTATGAATGAAAACATATAAGACGAATATTTGGGGAAAACACTGTTTTCAACAACTAGGTTTTCGTTGCGGCTGTTAAGCCGACAATGTAAACCCGCTGTTGACGGCAGACCGGAATGAGGATTCTTTATGGGATTGAGCGAGATTTCAGGGAATTTTTTACCAGGGTATTAAAACCCAAGAGAGTTTCAAGATGGTATATCGATTTACTTTACTGACAAAAAGCAGGTTTGATATTTCGTTTGCCTTTCTCAGTCTCAATGCTATGGGCACTTTTTCTTTGTGGATTGGATATTGCCTAGCCGGCATACAGGCATAGGATTCCTAGCCAGTCCTTCTAATCAGGATTAAGATTTGGGTTGCGCGACAGAAATGAAAAAAAACGGCCTTGGTGGTGGTCACCGCGGTTTGGGTATTCGCTGGGTGCTGACGGATGGTTACATTTGTTCACAGCAACAACATACCTTGGTATTATAGACTCGAAGATACTCGGCTTCTTCTTGTGATAAAGTGGCGATTACTATGTTGTTTAAGGTGGATCAATGGCAAATTGACTCGCTTCTGCGCTGAGCTTCCAAGGATTGCCAGCTGCACCGCATCCAATCGTACTCTTGCTTTATTAGGATGAGGAGCGCGATAAGGTATTTCGTTCTTTTCTACAGCTGCTCTGGATTTCTCTGGCGAATGTCTTGTTCATTTTTTGTGTAAAAGCAGTAAGTCGATTTGATTTCATGATCTTAGGGTGTAGTTTCATCCTCATTGGCCCTTTCTTTAATTTTTTGTTTGCCCCCGTGGAGATACCCAGTGACCACACTTTAGAGTCTGATCACCAGTTCAGAGTAGAACTATCGAGTGGTAAGCTAGGGAATTCATCTGTTGGCCCGATTTGGAAATGTTATAGGTTCCTTCGATAAGTAATTAGTACATTAGTGAAATTAGGTCTCCCGTACTTTAAAACACGCCGCAGCTCACCTTGATAAAGGTTAGGTATAATGTCAAAAAAAATCCGTCGGAGACAAGTAACATCTCGTTAATTTTCGTAAATCTCGAAAATGAAAAAAAAGCTAATTTATTTGAGACACCTTCAAGTTTTGGAGCGGTGGAATTGCATCGACCGAAGAGGTTATAAGGACTTTACAGTAAGTCTTATTTGAGGCGGATTTAAATAAATTCTGGCAGTTTGAAATAATCACTGTCAATTGTTACTGAAATGAATTGGGACATGCGCCTGACCCCGATGAATAAGCGACAGTGGCCATTTGCTTCCAGACAAAAATTCAACTAAATAGTGAAATCAGAATATCGAATCAGCCAATTTAGCCAAAAGATATATTCGACAGACAGGGTTGTAGGCTAGAAATCATATGCGAATTGTTTGCACAGGCTTTGGCACTATTATAATGCGACCATTTAATAAGCTTGTGAAATTTTAGACATATCGTTAAACGTAGTAAGAATTGTAGTAATAATTCCGTTAGAATATTGCCGGAAAGGTTATAACCATAGATATCGTCACCAAGGAGGAAATTAATGAATTATGAAACTGAAGGAAAAAAATAGTTGAAAAGCCTTTTGATGCCGTAGAATTATATGCGCGTAGCATGAAGAGACAGGAATTTTCAATAAATATCTATGAATTTAAGTTCCAGTAGGAAATTGTAGAATATTTTGATAACAGAACCAAAAACAAAAAAAAGCGGGGTAAAAAGACCACTGTACCTGAAACAACTCTTAGGATTTTGTATACGTGATACGCACAAGCTGTGCTTCGCCTATAGTGGGAACAATGATCCCTATAAGCTCATTCGCAGAGCGTCATTGCCGTTGTGCCAACTGAAGGATCGCTTGAATGAAAAGGCACTAGGCTTAATCACACTACATTCTCCTAATCAGCTGCACCGCAATGCCAATCGTTACTGCTGCTCCACATTTTTGATGAGGACCAGACGGTTTAAGCGTATTTATTCGATTCTTCAACTGCTTGAAATGGATGTCTGCGGGTTCTGATCGGTCTGTTTGTTCTACTTTTTTCTTTCGCAAGGCCCAGTAAGGCGATTGAGTTCATGACTCAAGTGTTGCGTATTCATCCGTTCCAAGCTTTTCTTATTTCTTTGTTTTCGCCCATTTCCTCCAGGCGTATTTTCCATGGAAGGTATTGAAATCGATCCAGGCAGCAGCATCGTTTCATCACAGAATGCGTTCATTGGTCCAGAAGCATCTATCCTTCCGAGTTACCCTGCTTTTTTTGAGCTTGCATACGGAATAGCTATCTGTCAACTTGCCTCTCCCGTTTATAGATCTAACATACACAATTTGCGCGCAGGCGGTATGAGACAGAAGGATCTGATCCGATGTCCTATACTTAGCTTTTCCGGAAGTTTCAAGCCAAAATATCCAATTATGGGCGCAAGCAGGAGTCCTCAAGGTATGCCCTGAAGGCCGCACGAATACAGTCCACAGGCTTGCAGAGCTTCGACATGGCTATGAACTTAGCAATTCTAATCTATTGCCAGTTGCCAGTGGCTGATCCCGCACACAGGGTAATGAAACTTACTCCTCCTGATAATGCGCGCTTTCTGTCGAAGGTGACGTTGAACGCCTTGCTCTCGGAAGAATAGCGGAAAAAGTGACGCACTAAATATGAGGAGCATGGATGCAAGCAAGTGACGTCCGTGGCAGCTAGGTCTTCCCATCTCCTGAGGTCAAAATGCCGGTGAAAGACTTTCTGCGTCAGGGGTAATTCTTCATGGCGTGGGATCAGTGTCTTCGGCCCCGTATTTTGCTGAATCAAGTGGTCCGGCAAAGTGTTCGACGAAATCGAAATTCAATCTCGCAGCGCTATTCACGTCCTTACGGCGTAGGTTTCTTGCTGTCAGTCTTTTTTCTGATAACAGCAGTCTCGGTGATCAAATTGTTCCAATTGGGTTTGGCATTCTTTTAGAGATGCTTCTTTTGAGAGAATCGGTGAGTATCGCATTACTATTAACAGTTTTTGGAGATCAATTTTCCTCCTGCCAGTGTATTAAACGCATATCAAGCCTCTCATGAACCACCTGACGAAGAGCTCGTGCGTGGCTGCATTATGAGATAGGAATGGTTAAACTCCGTTGGGATGTCCTTTTTTTGGAGCTCTATTCCGGTACAGTCGGTCGATGTCGCTGCTCCACCAACTTCGGATAAGTTCATAAAAAGGGCATTATCAAAACAGAACGAGGTGGAGTGGGGCAAAATTTTGCAAATATTCCGTCCTTTCGACTCCCTATTTTCTGAGCAAAGCAGCTATTCTGAGCACTGCTGTCTTTGCAGTCCAAACCATGCTGTGTATTCCGATCCCGCTAGTTAAGGTGCAAGCGTGATGGTTCTTGGCGTGAAACGAACTCGCTAGCTCCTAAACTTCGGGAATTTTGTCAAGGCCATTCTCTAAGGGCCAGCACGCTTTTCTCTATAGGGTGGCAGAATCAGCAAGATTTTTGCGTAGGATCCAAATATCTAAATTGCATATATTCAGCGCACCTACAAACCACTTCTCATCCCTGGTGGTTCAATCACACAATAAAAATCCTGGCTTCACTATGTTATTCGGAATCTTATTTTCCATATCATCGGAAAAAGCTCATTGCTGCAGAGCCGATCCAACCCATAGCTTGTTGGTTTGTGGGTTGGAAAGTGCGGGATCGTGTCTGGGGCCAATCCGGCTTTGGGAAACCCACTTCATAGCAATCGGGGTAGTTTCGAAAGAGCACTCTACCGGCCCGTGTTGATCGAGCAAATCTTCGGATTCTGTTGGTTGCGTTGTCCCTGAGTCTTCTGGGCCAAGTAAGAGCGCTGTCTTTCATTTGGAGCACCAAATAATAGTGAACTGCGCAAGCAGGTTGTTTTCTTGTGCTTTTATAGCTGTTTTGACCGGCTCCCGGAAATTACGACGGGTCGCCAGAAGCAATTTACGTTTGTTGACCTTCTGGTGCTCGTGGCGCGAAAGTCCTTAGAAAAATTAAGCATAGCTCGATTGGGTCAACGCTCTCGCCGAATGCAAGGTGACTTTCCCACCCCAATTGTTCCGGGGTAGCAGTTAGAAGTAGTAAGCGCTTTCTGCCTAACTCGACTCAACAAGGCCACCGATGCCTTAATATTTCTGGGCTGGTTCCTTCGGCTTACTGACCATTCGGAGGTGGAATGCGTCTCGTCCACCACCACATTGTCGCCAGTAGCAGAAACGGCTTGTTTGGTTCTGTTTTTCAGAAGCCTGTACAAAAACTCGTGCTTTACAAATCACCAGCTATCATTGCGAGAAATGATTTCTTCCCGGCGCCCGTTTTCAAGAGAGCGGCAATCGCTTTCATGCAAAAATATGTGAACATAAGTTGAATTTTCGCAAGACTTCCACAAACAGATGAGGGATGGCACCAACGATCGGGAACAGACGAATCAAAGTACCCATGATATTCTGGCGGTCACCAACAACCGATGGAGAATCAGGGCAAGGCCTCGAATGGGTTGTTTCCCAATCCAACCTGATTCTGAACAGCAAACACGCGGTGAGGCGCAAAACCGGAACTACCTCGATGGGCAAATTGTAGATAATTTGATTGCGGATATCAGTCAACTTGGCCTTCCCACAATCGCAGTTGTCAGGGCGGATATTCGTGCGTAGGGTAATCGTGGGTCACAAGCGTACTCTTCGGCGCTCAAGGCAAACGATCTCGGGCGGAATCTCACATCTCCACGCAACAGCAGTGCGATGCATTTCCACCAGTCAGTGGTGAAGGCAGAGACATCTCCAGCTCAAGCCTCAGGTAACGTTCGGGCCGCTCCAAAGGTACACATACAGGCCCCTCTTGGAGCGTAACTTCTTCAATCATCCAATGAGTTGTCCCTTGTTGATCTACGACCGGTTGTGCCGCCGTTTGAAAATTCGTTGCGGAGCAAGGGCGCGACTTTTCTATGAAATCAGCCTCCACCTCATTCCGATGCAGGAAAGAGATCCGCACCTTTCCTTTGCGTGACTTCCGTCACCAATGCCTTATCTCCCAATTTGCGGAGGCTTCTCCGGAACTGTATCATCGTTGGTAAGTAAAAATTTCGCCATGTAGTAATAAGTGTTGTTAAGATTGTTCCGGATCAAACGGGGTCAGGTTTAGGTAGATCGCACAAGATGTTAACCCTGCTCAGGAAGCGGCCGATGGATAAAAGTGCAAGGATGATTTATTTTTACCCACTGGGCCAGTTAAAGCAGAGCGGGCTAGGCATAGTTCCGTTATGGTAGTCGAAAGGGACCTTAAGGCACTCCCGATCCAATCGAATTTTGCAAGCGGGGAACGCCCGTATAATAAGTTAAACAATGTGAAATTGTCCTGATAGTTGAATCAAGGAGGATCTTAGGTTAAATTCCCGAACTTGGTTCTAGACCAAAGACCATAAAAAGTATGACTCATAATACTGATGATTAAAATCAGTGAGATACCTGGAATAGCAAAAAACTGTAGAAGCGTTCGTGAGATTATTTCAGTCTGACTACACGATGCAAGTGAGGCATCATCATTTCTACAAACGCCAGAAAGGAAGATGGATAAACCGCTGTACTAATGCCGGTTTGGAATACAGAATGACATGGCAGTGAAGCAGGTAACTTGTAGCGCAGCAGAAATTTGCCAATACAGAACATGCTGCGATCTTTGCGCAGTATATTCTGGAGTAATTCCAGAATACAGGCGAACGCTTTGGCATGATTGGAATTGCCAGGAGGCTTGCATTGCCCGAAAGAACATGCTTGCACTTTCAGCGCTTTGTTCTTGCTTTACCATATGCAGAGAAGGTGCGGGAAATCTACTGATCTTAGGGCGGGTGGATCGTGTGGGAAATCATTTGGGCAGGGCCATTAGCAGTACGGAATTTTACAAATAAGTCAGTGTCTGGGTATGCGCAATACTTACAAAAATGGATGAGTTTCGATAAGCCCGCGACTGAAAAAGTCAAGAGCTGCCAATCCGAGCAGTGACCAGGTAACTTAATGCCATAGAAGAATCAGCGCGCAACGCGACCTTTCTCTTGGCGCTACGCTTTTCTAAACCTCACTAAATTAAAAGGCGCCTGGATTAACGCCGGAAACGTTGCGTTTAGATCTGATTGTTCGCACAAACAATTTACCCGCGAACCGAGCGGATGGAATGCATTCGTAAGAGTTTTCGATATCATTTGTTGCATTCACGTGCCGGTGCGGCCTTTTCAGAAAAAACCGGTGTTGATACTTGCGATGCCTATCGCTGGACAGGCATCATCACAGCAGGAGCTATCCCAAAAGCTGAGCCTTGTTGAATTGGTTTAAAGGCATCCATCCAAGGGAAGAACGTCGATGCGAAGAAGTAACACTTTTTCAAATCGCTCGGTCTTAGCTATTTGAATGACTTGCAGGCATGGTTGTTGGTTTATAATAAGCTATTAATGGGTATGAGATTTTTCTCTAGCATAAAATAGGTTGCATGGACTAGGATAGCTTTTGCGCTATCGCTCGATGTCTCGCACTTTTTTACGGACTCACCAGATTACCTTATCTTAGTAACTGTCCAAAATTTCATCCAACATGAAGCTCATTCATAATTCTCACCCAATCTCGGACCAG
>Ga0163217_1090719_pt1 | contig 11095 bp, 14 predicted proteins | sample SynspAceP_FD_185933 | JGI IMG/M metagenome (GOLD analysis project Ga0163217, IMG submission 185933) | Saline lake microbial communities from Ace Lake in Antarctica - Synechococcus sp. Ace-P (PacBio error correction) | ecosystem: Environmental > Aquatic > Non-marine Saline and Alkaline > Saline ... | reverse complement strand
AGAGGGCATCTTACGAGCAGGCCCTTGAGGCTTATGGCATCCAGGAGCAGGAGACAGCCCTCGGCGCGGCGTCTCCATGCTACTGTTGTCTGCAGCACCAACCACCAGGTGCCGAGGCCCAGGGATATGCGATCGGTGCAGCGGCCGGATCGTCCGAACATATTTCTGATCGGTCCCTGCGTAAGTGGGCCAAGGATCTGTTCAAACAGCTCTGTGTGGCCTCGGTGGTGGTGTCAGGGCGGGCAATTGAATGGTCTGCAGGCGTGCTTCGCCGCTGAGATCGCCAATCACCCCTCTCGGCCAACTGCAGCAATCCGGTCTCTGTGATGGAGCGTGGTGAGCACTCGCCGGCCCCTCCTTGGCCTCGCCGCGCCAGATCCGGTGGCAAACCGCTTCAACAGGCCTTTTCTGGCATTGACCGGCTGCTGTAGAGCAGCTGGGCTGAGCTCGGCCTGGCGCGGAGCCCATCAGGCCGAGCCCACGATGGCGCCCCAGCGCAGCAGCCATGCGGCGGCGGAGCCTGGAAAGCTGGGAGGGGGCAGGCACCTGCATTGGCCTGGACCCTAGGGCAGCCCTGCAGCGTTCGCAGGCCAGATCACACTTCAGCGAGGGCCTCTGGCCGGCGCGCTCAGTTTCTCTCAGAGGAGGGCCGAGCCCGCCGGCACCACCCCCTCCTGACATAGCCACGGTCGTAGTCCGAAGGGGGGGCGCTGGCGGCAAGCCACCTGAACGCAGGCTGCTGTTGCCATATAGGCCAGGGGTTTCCCACCTGTCCATCTGTATTTCTCCGAATTCGCTTTTCTGCAACTAGTCTTCCTATGGTCTGCTGCTCGCCTCCCCGCCACCCAGCTGTGGTGGGCCAGGGCTCATCTCTCAGTTTGCGGCCGCAGGCCAGCTTGGTTGCTCCAAAGGGTCAAGCGCCATGCGTCGCACCGCTCGTTCCCATCTGTGCTTGTTCCGCGTTTCGTAGCGCACCTGCAGTTCCCGCCTCTCCGGCGCGGCCAGCAGCACCCACCGGCGGCCATCTGTTGCTGTGCGAGTTGGATCCTCCACCGACGGCCACCACCGCCATGGGGATTCGGTCTCCGCCGGCTTTTGCCTTTGGCCCATGAGACCAGTCGGCTGCGCCAGTCCTCCGTCTCCAGCTCAAGCGCCTTTCAATGTCGCTTATGTGGCCCGCTGTTTTGATGGCTTGCCGTCTTAACAGCCTCTTTGGCTCGCCCCGATGCCCAGGCCGCAAGCAGCGCCTGCCGGGGCTGGTTCCGCCTCGGAAACACGATTTCCGCTCAACTAGCATGCGGGTGTGTCTGGTGTTGTGTGCGCGCTTGTGCGTGTGTCTGCGCTCTGTTGCCCCAGCGCCGGCCTCTGTGTGATGCGCAGCTTACCCCGACCCTCTCGGGGGCCATGGCGACCCCCGTGCTCAGGGTGGCGGCGGGCTGCGGTTCGCGCGAGATTTGCAGGGTGGCAATACGGCCGGTGCGGAGCGGGCAGCGCCAAGGGGTGTCCACTTCACCAGGGTTGATGGAGCGCCAATCCTTGGCGGGGGCACCACGGTGGAGGAGTCAAGGCGGGCGGGTGCTGACGCTCTGTCCGGCAGTGGCGGCGGGCGATGGGCCGGTGACCCGCCGTCCAAGCAGCAATTAACTCCGCAATCCGCGCGGCGGTCCAGCGCCGGGAGGCCGCCGTGCCCTCGCGGCGGGAGATGCCGGGAACCTCGGCCAGAGTCGCGGTGCCGCCAGCGCAGCAGCAGGCAGGTATGGGAGCGCCCAGCCAACGGTCTATGCGTTGCCCAGAATCTCTGCCGCTCGCCGCGGGGTCTGTGCTCAGACGGTATCAAGGCTCACCAGCCCGCAATTGTGATGGCGGCGCCGTGATCGGCGCTGGAGCGAACGGAAAGATCCAGTACGCCAACAGGATGCAGGCCAGCACATAGATCAGGTTCTTGAACCAGCCACCAGCAGCCACCGCCATGATCTAACCTGCTGCAGATCGGGGCCGACGCCCAGGTTCAGCACCCCGCTCAGCCGCTCCAGCAGGGCCGCAGGCCGCCAGCGGTGATTCAACACCCAGAGATTTTCGCCAAGCAACCAGGAGAGCACCGCCACCCGCACAGAAAACCGGCGCTGCCGATCAGCAGGCCCACTCCCAGGTGACCACCAGGCTCCCGAATGGCTCCAGCCCCAGCCCAGCCAAGCGCCAGCAAGCCGTAGGGGAAACAGCAACCAAGGCCCGCGATCGGGCCCATCAGGGCGACCAGCAGCCAGCGCTGCCACAGCGTGCCCTCCCAACCGCAGCGCCAGCCCTGGCGGCAGTTGCAGCAAGGCCAGGGCAACGCAGGGCCCAGTCGAACAGGCTCCACCCACCGCAGGTAATAGAGGCCGGCCAAGCAGGGCGGTTGGCGGCGGCCAGGAGCCGTTTCAAACCAGCTCAGGCCTGGCGCCGGCTCAGATGCGTGAGAGGACGGGTCCATGGTGCGGATCACCGGGGCCCGGTTGCGGCTGAAGCTGGTTGCTGCTTGGCCCGGGCCTGATGGCTTGCTTCGGCGCCAGCTTGGGGGATCCGCTCGATCGTTTCCACCTTCAAATCGGGGGACCCCCGCCTTGCGTAGGCGCGGTCACCGCTTCCAGCGGGGGGGCGCGGAGGTCGGAGCCCGGCTCAGTTGGATGGGTTGATGCGATAAGGCATGGCTCCGGCCACGGGTGGCCCGAGTGTTGCCCGGGGCCGGTGTTAGCCGTTCGCGCGGGTGGTTTTGGCCGTTGTTGTCTGGCTGGGTCGTGTCCCCGGGTTGTTGGACTGGCCGGGCTTTCCCGCTGTTGCCGGGGGGAGCCGGCGGTTAGGGGCCGGCGGGTGTGCCGGGCGAGGGCTGGCGACTCGAACCAGCCGCGCAAGCTGTTCACGACGGCGGGTTGCCGCTGGCAACCGGCCCATGAGCAGACTGCGAGGTCACGCCGCTGCTCAGGCATTCGGCGCGCGGCGGGGCCGGGGCGCATCAAAACTCGAGGCGGCCCTTGATGATGCCGCACCGCACTGGCCCGGGGCGGGCCGTCGTGTGCAAGGGGAGTTTTTGCGGGTTTTGGGGGCCGCCGGGGGGGGGCTTGTCCGTTTTGGTTGCTGGCCTTTGGTGGGTCCGTCGGCTGCGCTCCAGCGGCTTTCTTGCAGGGGTGGCCAGGCTGCGGGCCTTGGCCTTGAGCTTTTGCCTTGTGCGGCCTTTGGCCCAGCCAACAGGGCAACCGCTTCTCGTATGGGTGATTCGTGTCTGCCGCTGCTGCCTTCGGGCAGCGACGCGTCACCTTGCCCTTGCTTCACATCAGCCGTAGGCTCGAACCCGCCGATCGACTCTCCGTTTCGCCGCCCGGCTTGCCGAGATCCCTTCAAGGCGGTGCGGCCGCCCGCGACGCCTCTCTGAGGCAATTGTGCGATGCAGCTCGATCGGTCCCGGGTCAGGGGCCACCAGGTGGAGCAACGTCGCTTTCGGCCTTGACGCGACGTAATCCTGTCTCGCCTTGGCCCTTTGTCGATGAACGATGTAAGGGCCGAAGCGGCCCAGGTGCCTGCCTGCACCTTGGCCGCCAATCGGTGTTCGGCCCAGCAGCCGGGGGCAGGCCCAGCAGCCCGAGGGCGGCCTCAAGCTGACAGTCTTCAGGCTTTGAGGCCCTTGGGCAGGGAAAGCCGTTCGGCTTGAGGTTTCTCCTCACCCACCTCGCCCCGTTGCAGGTAGGGCCGTTAACTGCCCGAACAGCAATAAATGGCCTCGCCTTGATTTCGGGATCGACCAATGCGGCTCAGGCGCCTTCGGTCTTCTGTTTGAGATCAGCCTCGGCGTGCTCGGGTATCGAGATCGCCGGGGTGATTTCGATCGCAGGGTGGCCTTGATCAGTTCTCGCTTCCGTCGTTCAGCCACGCGCTTGGCTTCTCCAAGTAGGCCCCGAACCGGCCTCCGCACCACACAGGCAGACCTTCCATGCGATGGTCCGCGACGCGGTGGGGTCGATATGTCGCCCTCGCACGCTGCTGCACCAGGGTCTCAAGCCCTGGTCTCCTTTGAAGAAGTGTTCAGGTAAGGAGCCATGCTCCTGCCAGTCGAGATTCTCATCAAGGCTGGTTCCATCCGGGCCGATGAAGCGGGTGTCCACCAGATCCGGGAAGTGCTCCTCCAGCAGCGCGGTCACCGCAAAAGCGTCTTGACAGCTGGGGTGAGCGAGTTGTTCTCGCAGAGCGTGCGTACCGCGTCAACGAGCTGGGTGCCGTGATGTGGCGTAGTGAAGGCCGGCCAATCCCTTCTTTTCCAAACATTCTTTGGACCAGCGCGGCTCGCTGTAGCGCGCTGGAGGCTGGGTCTGGTGGCGAGGGGCAACTCGACCTGCTTCGCAACGCGGGGGGTATCGCCCACAACGAAGGGCCGGCAGCAGCACCCTCCTGGCCTCTCGAGGGCGGCAATCAGGTCGCGCTGCCTTCCACAAGGCGTGCGCAAGAAGCCGCAAAATCACATGGCGACTTTGCCGGCCGGCCCGGAAAACGGGCTTCACCCACCTGCAGGCCCACGCTGAGCATGGCTCAGGCGGGCGAACGGGCCCATCTGACTTGGCCACCCGTGCGCTCCGATCAGCTCATAGAGCGAGAATGCATCCTGGCCATCAGAGCCCGGGCTGTCCTTGGGCCGTGCGGAAGCGTCACCGGCGGACGGATCAGCCTCAATGGGCTTCCTGGGCATTGCGGCTCTTCTGGTAGCTGAACTGGCGGGGGGCGGGGAAGAGGGTATTCCTGGCCATATTTATCAGCCACGCAACTGGGGCCGCCAGTGATCGCTCTGGGGCACCCGAGCGGTGCGCATGATACGTGATTGAAAGCCCCGCTTCGTCAGAAGCCCCTGGGCCGTGCGGCCATTTTGTGGTCGCGGGCGAGAGCCGCCAACATTGCGATTGGACTCCTTGCTGCAGGTGCTGGTGGTGAAGGGAGAACCGGCTTGCGGCCCCTTGCCCTGAGCGTTCTGTTGCTGTGTGTTCATTCTCCGCCTACTGCGTGCGCTCTGCGGCAGAGGTTCTGACGCGTTCAAGAGGATCTACCACCCTAGACGTCTTGACGCTGGCTCGTGAGCTCTGAGCAAGCAGTCAGGGATGCACACGTCTCGGATGTGCACGACACACGTCCACCAAAAGCCACAGAACATCACACACCAACACCAGACGCGGACGTTCGAGCGATGAAACTCTGCCCCGTTGTCCCATTACGCTGACAGCCTGCGTGCGCCCGGAGTGCGATGCACGCCGCTCAAATCCCTTTGCTGACATGTGGCGTGGATTTACACATGCGCCATTTTCATGTATGCATGAAGCCCAAAAGAGGATCCGGGTCTCTTTGGTGCGAGACGCGAGGCCGTCCGTGATAGAGCCCTGTCAACATGAAGAGGTGCTGCCATAAATCCTGACGCAGGTCACGCCGTTACTTAGAGTCTGTGATCACGGTCGCGGTGGCATGAGTGATCTCTCTCGGGCCCTGGCGAGAGAGCCCACGCTCACGACTCTCCCAGTGCCATGAGCACTCAACTCAGTGGCGCAGCGCCAGCGACCACGTTCCAATTTGTATATGCGAGTTCTCCGCGCGCGCCTGTTAAGGCGGCGTGCCAGAGGAGGGCCCCCAGGGCCACCTTCTTCCAGAGCAGTGTGGCGGTAATGGTAAATGACGAAGGGTGCCTCTAGCACACTAACATCAGCGCGTGATTTCACAGTGTGACGGCGCGCGCAAGCCCGCGCCTCTGCCCGCTCCGCTTGGGCCTCTGGGTAACGAAGCTGGCGAGCTCCATGTCGAGTCGCGTGGGGTCGGGTGTCTGGCAAGGCCCGGCAAGATCGCTCCCTTGCGGTGATTCTCGTGAGTGTTAGTCACGCTACCGCGCACGTGTCGGCGACTGAAACCGGCTTCCGACAAAACCCTTTCGTGCATTCGAGCTAGCGCGCGTTGGATCGGGCTCGTCCCCCGCCTATTGCCCAGGGCTATCTGGCAGTTACACCCCCTGCGCTAAATGCATCATGCTGGCCAAGAAACGCTCGCGCAACACATCTTATCTCGCAAACCTCAAACTCAGGCTCATGCCCCAGGCGCGGCAATTAGAAGCCTGTGCTCCATTTTGTCTGACAATGGTATCTCGTTGTGTACCCAAGTTCGCGCCGGCCTTTCAACCGCACCTGAGCGTGGCCAACCGGAGTTCCCAAAAGTTTCCTATTTAGGCGGCTATTCAACGCTGGACCAGGGAAGGGCCCCTTGACCAGCACCAAGACTTCATATTCGCGACCTCGCGTGCGTCTCCCGCGCGTGCTCCACCGGCTGACACGCTCGCTCGGCCAGTTCCTATGTGGCTGCTGGACCGAGACTGCGCTCGGCCTGATCAGCCTTAGCCCTAAACGTACAGCACGATCAATCGGAGACACACTGCTTCTTGAGCTCACGGGAGTCGAGTCCGGCAGAGCCCTGAGTGTTGTTTCTTACCGACTAACTTCTAATGGTGGCTCACCCTCGCGCGATGTACGCGGGTGAGAGTGCGCCCTATCGCATGGCGCGATAGCGGGCGCTATGTTAGAACCGGCGCTTCTGTCCTACTTCAATTCGCCCAATTCTCGCGCGCGGCTCGGCGCAGGGCTTTGGCGCCAGCGCCAGGGGCCCTGAAAACGGCCGCCTCTCACGCTTCTCGCTCCGCAGAGCGAGCAGTCTCTCACTACGAGGATCGTTAATCTTAGGACAAGAAAGCTGTTTGGAAGTAGCCCCTGCACCGCGCAGTGCGTCGCGCCACTGATGCTCGCCTTCCACTGGTGCGCATCACCAGTGATTTAGGAGATCGGTCGCACGTCTCAGCCTTCACGGCGCCCTGGATTCCGGAGTGTGCGGCGGCGGCGCCATACCCCACGGGCTTCTCAGCACGTTCCAAACAAGTGCATGGGGAACAAACGCCCAGGTTTCATTACCCACAAAACGACAGCCAGAAATGGGTCTGGCCCAGGGTTTCGTCCAATGCCATAGGCGATTGCTAGAGACTCGACTTCCAACGAAGGTATGGCGCCCCATGATCGTTACGCAGGACGCCGAATGATGGCGCAAAAGATCTGCTGAGCCTCGCTCTGCTTGCTGGGTTGATTTGGCCGGCGAAAAAGCGCCAGGCCCTTGGGGTGCCAATCGAATCTGTTTGCGGGACCTTGGGCCGTCATTTACCTTACGGTCGATTTGAGGCACATGCGTCCGACAACGAATATATGTGAGGGTGTGCTCTCCTGTATGTGTACAGAGCTCTCGCCTTTTTAGCGGTGCTTACGCCAGTTTCCTGGTGTGTGACACCCACGTCAGTCAAGCGCGTGCGCGCACATATACAGCCCCCGCTCGTGAAGCTACGCCGCCAATCACACAGACCCCTCTTTCCTGGTCATCTAAGCGGTGGCGAGCAGCCTATCTGAGGTGGCTCAAGTCGCGAGACGACTCCCAGGTTGCAGGAGCACGCTTAGCGCAGCGGCTCAGTGGGGTTCGCCACCACCCCATATCTAAACACCTGGTTCCCCTGCGGTGGCTCGGGCCACTGGATCTGGCGAGGCTATCCTTCTCTGATCGCCTAGGAAACTTCTCCGGAGTGTGCCAGTAACATAGCAAGCAACTCTCGAGGCTTACGAGCGCAAGGCGAATGAGATGCCCAGTTCGGCCCGGCCGCGGAGGGCCGGGCACTGATAAACTTATCTGTTGGGTGTGGCTCCCTCTACCGACGAAGATCCGCCGTGTGCCTCGCACGGGCGCAAAGTGGCGCCCACCGCGCCCTACAACCATAGAGGCATAGCGCCAATGCACAGCCGTGCGTGTGCGCCCACGCGGACCGTGAAAAACGGCGCCGCGCATTGATTCGTGTGAAACGGCGCCGAACGCCAGGCCAAAAATTCATGATGTACAACCTCCGGGGTGCCCGAAAGAACCAGAAATATGTGCTGGAACAGCACCGGGATCGCCGCCGCCAGAAGGCGTCAAAGAAGCTTTGGTACCGAAAGTTGATATCATCAGCCATCATGTTCAGCACACCTGCCAAAACCGGCATAACCGCCAGTAAAAGGAAATGCGAGTAATCAGCCCAGGTCCACAACAAACAGGGCATTTTCATCAGCGTCATGCCCGGCGCAGCATGTTCAGTATGGTTGGCAATGGACGTTGATGGCGCCCATAACGACGAAACGCACGCAATGTGCAGGCGCAAATATGAAGTAAGTGGTGCATAGGTGGACCATTAAGTGGTCGACAGCGGCGCGTTAAAAGTCAGCCGAAGTTGGGACCGCCGCCGTCCTCATAAAAAACAAAAAAAGGGAAGTGGGATACCAGAATCAGGAAAGCGCACAGGGCAATTTCAACCAAAAGCTCCAGTTGTTCATTTCCGCCGCAACGCCATATCGGTGCGCCGACCAGATTAGCGGTTAGCATCCCAGTTAGCCAGGCCACAAGGCCGGCATGTCACCACACCAAACAACCATAATAAAGGCCGGCATGGTGGTCATCTGGTTGAAAAATTCCGGCTGTACGATTTATGGCAGTCCGGGGCTGGAACAGTTCGCGCGGATAACCATGGCCATGGCTTGCCCCCAACAGGAACATTAAGCAAAGCTGAATATTTCAGGTACATGGTCCCGATATCTTTGTGGTTGCGTCGTGAACAGCCAAACGAGTCCAACCTTTAGCCGGGACCGTGATGTTCCGTGGGCGTGTGCTCTGAGGTAGTGAGCGTCTGCAACCGTACTCATAATATCTCCCGTAACCGCCGTTTATTTCTTGTAGGCGGGGCCTGGGTTGCAGCTTGGCGCTGTGCCAACAGGTCCACTGTTGTGCTGGCTTTTGTAATCAAAAATTTCCTTGGGCGTCACCATGTCGCCCACGTTGTTAACCCCAGGCGTTACGCTCGTAGGGATGATCGCCGCAATATCCGACTTCGTTGGAGCTGCTCGCAAAGGCCTTGCCATAGCGGCTTACCGCGCTTGCGTTGGACCACAATATCGAGTATGGCCCGTCATGTCCCGACAGGCAATAGCACTGCCACGAGCGCCGGAAACGGGACGGTGCAAGCCCCGCTGCCATGGCGTCTGGTGGCAGGCGGCACAAGCGCTTTGATAACTTTGCTCGCCGCGCCTCCATCAGCTCGGCCATTGCCGTCCTTCTTCTGAGCAGCTCTTTTTCTTTCTCGGCCGCGGCGCGCTGCTCACCCCAACCCAAGGTCTGTATCAGGCCTGCGCACCGCTTTTCTACAACAATGCGCATGAAGCCGTGGTCTTTTACCGCACAGTTTTCGGTGCACTGGCCGGCGGTAGGTACCCGGCGTGTCCACTCGTATCCAGCTTTCGTTGATAAAAACCGGGAATAGCGTCTTTTTTCAGTCGAACTTCTGGGCACCCACAAGACGTGAATCACATCGTTCTGCGGTCATCACAATCGAACTTCTGGCCCACCGGCACCACCAAGCGGGTTATCGACTTCAGCAAGGTAATTTTCGCCTTTGGTCTGGCGGTTATTAATTCTGTCGCGGGGGGTTGCTCAACTGGAGAAGGTTAACCGAACTCATCGCTCCAAGGTAGTCGTAATTTTCCATTTCCACTGATAGCCAGTGATCTTGATGTCCACATCGCTTCGGTGGTGTCATACATATCAATCGGCGTGACGGTGGCCGGAACCGCCCATAGCCACAGAATACACCAGAGGATAATGCGTCCCCAAAGCACTTTCCACTGTGGTGGTGTTCTCGTGGAAATTCGCGGGTTTGTGACGCGAGAACTTACGCATGGGCGAAGATCGAACCAGAACATGACGCCGAAACACTACCAACACGATAACAACACAGATCCACAGAGATGGGTCATGTTGCAAAACCGTAAATGTCGTTGCTAGTCTGGGTAACACCGGGGCTCATTGTTCATGGGTCCAGTTTCCGCTATGGACGTCACCGGGAACAGAAGCCAAGCCGCATAGGGCCAAAGCCCGTTTTGCGTGCGCACGCATATTGCGTCTTCACATAGATTATTATTTCGGGTGAAAGACTGCTTTCAAATATCTCGAACTTCCATTATAGGCATAATAGATGTGGACGAAAAAGGGGCTAACAAACAGCTGAAATTCAACAACGTATATGATTCCAGCGTTTACCGCCCGTGACTATTCTGGATAACCGTTTATGACGGCCCTTGCACCGGTTTACCCGCCGTGGATCGCCGATTATGGGCGTTGGCGTGGCCGTTGAGCTTCACCAATTCTTACCGTGCCGATGGCTTGCCTGGTAGACAACCGCCGTGCTGGGGCACCTGCCAGATCCGCAATATCTTGGCGCCGTGGGCTGTGGGCGCTAACCTGTATTCAGCATTTTGATTGGGACCTTTCGGCTTTTATGCGCATGGGGCACCACCGGTTTGGTGGCTCAGGCCTGCCGGGCAAACGTGACGAGCTGAGCAGTGGCACTGCCTGGTGCGCTCGCTGTTGTTGGCAGAGTAGTCATCGCGTTTGGTTGTTGATTTACTTTTCAAAAGCCATTGATACCACGCCGGTCTGGCGCTGATGAACCCCAAGCCAGGCGGTGTTGGCATTTAGCCTCGAATACGCTGCCATCCGCATCTGGAGCGCGCCGGCGGGTACTGTGCCAGTACACCCTGGTGGGTTTGGTGATTGCACCCAGTATTCCCCGCGGCCCAAGTTGATCATGCTGGTTGGTGCTGCCAACGGCGTGAATCTGCGTTCATAGACGTTTGCTGTTTGTGACCGGATTCGTCTGGAACAGCCGCGGGGTGGCCATTGGCCTACGGTGATCGCCGGAATTTACGCGTGCGGCGCTGAAATTGGTTTGGCGATTCGTTTTTACGGCGCATGCCCGAAGGCCAGCGCATGACCCGCGCGCTTGATTGGCACCCTTGCCGATTTCACTGCGCATACTGTCAGGTAAACCGTTTTATTATGGTGCGCACCATCGCCTGCTGCTGCGCGTTTGCCTTTTTTTACTGCTCAGGGGGCGCGCCAAGCGATGCTATTCTGGCAAGCCAACGCGGTACCTTTTACTTTCTGTTGGTTATCTCCAACGCCCTGGTGGCTTTGCTAACGCGCTGAAGCT
>Ga0163217_1081942_pt1 | contig 11095 bp, 17 predicted proteins | sample SynspAceP_FD_185933 | JGI IMG/M metagenome (GOLD analysis project Ga0163217, IMG submission 185933) | Saline lake microbial communities from Ace Lake in Antarctica - Synechococcus sp. Ace-P (PacBio error correction) | ecosystem: Environmental > Aquatic > Non-marine Saline and Alkaline > Saline ... | reverse complement strand
AGAATCCTCGCGATTGTGTGATCGACATTCCGCAAAGACGGCCGTGAGTCAATGCCCAGGTCGTCCGCAAGCGATTGCGACGTCGCGTGATCGAGCGCCAATCCGGCTGTCCACATGTGCTACGTCGAAGTTCGAAGAACCCGACATGCACAAGCCACTTGGATCTCGACCGGTTGCTGGCTTCGCGATCCAGACTATTGGGCTTCAAGGACCCCTGCAGATCGACACCTATCTGCTTCGGCCAGTGCAGCAATCTTGCGCAGGGCGACTGGAGTCACCGCCGCCGTTCATTGAACCCGTCGACGGCGGACAGGCGACAGCCTGTCGCGATCTATCCGAGGCCTCAAGAACGAAGGCCTACGGCATCGCCTGCGACATCGGCTCGACCACCATAGCCATGCACCTGTCATCGCTTTTGTCAGCCGCACGTTGGCCTCGTCTGGCACATCAATCCCACAGATCCGATTCGGCGAAGATCTGATGAGCCGCGTCTCCTACGTGATGATGGAATCCCGAAGGCCGCGAGGGCATGGACCAAGGCCGTGCCGCGAGGCCATCAACGACTGATCGACAATGTCTGCAAGCAAGGCGAAATCGAAACGCTCCGACATTCTCGACGCTGTCGTCGTCCGGTTTAATCCGATCATGCATCATTGTTCCTCGGCATTCGACCCGAACGAACTCGGCCGGCGGCGCCGTTTGCGCTTGCGTCTCCGGCGCGGTCAATGTGAGAGTCATCCGAGATCGAGCTTCCACTCAATCCCGGCGCCCGGGGTCTACATTGCTGCCCTGTAATCGGCTGGCCATGTCGGCGCCGATGCGGCAGCGGCACGCTGACAAGAAAGGTCCGCACCGCCAGACGAGGATTGATGCTGCTGGTCGAGTGTCGGCACCATGCCGAGATCGTACTCGCAATTCAAACGCGCCACCGTTGGACTGCCTCCTCCCCCACCGGCCCGGCCTGTTGAGGCGCCGAAATCTCCTGCGGCCAGCGTGCCGCACCCGTACCATCGAACGCATTCGCATCCGATCCCGTCACCCTTCGAGCCACGCTGACCGCAGTCATCGGTATCGAGCCCTGGTCCAATAACCCGGATTTGACGAAGTTGCCAAGAAAGTCGGAAGTCCCGGCGTCTCGGCTCCGCATTTCATCGAATCATCGCCCCGAGATGTATCTCCGGCGATCATCACCGAAGATGGCGTCATCAAACGGCGATCTGGCTGCGACCAGCCGCGCCATCAATCACAATGGCCGCACTTCTTCCTATTGCTGAAGAAGCGCTAACCGAGGCTGTGTATGTCACTCTCATATCTAGTCCGCTCCATTCAGCTCGCCAAGCCGCACTCTAGCCGGCCGTTCAGCTGCTTGATGACAAGCAAGGCAGTTGATCACGTCGAACCGCATCGGGCCTCGCCGGCGCCGGTTTGTCATTCATTACCCCAATCGCGAGCGTGGTGCTCGCTTTTCTTTGTGCCTGATTGCGATCTCGATAAGGTCAAGCAGTCGGCAACGCCGCAGAACCGGCGCGCCATGGCGCTAACTCACCGCGATCACCGCGCGAGAATAAAGAACATAGCAGAAAATACACCCGCATCGAGAAGATGAAACCGCCTGGAACCAAAAAATTCCAGGAGCATTTGTTCAACGCCATTTGCATTGCCCCAACAAGGTCGACGGACTTTTCCAATAGCTCACCGAAGTGGGTCAAAATTGCCGGAACGCTCGATTGGACAGCCATGCGCAGACGCATCGAGCCCGGAGCAGCCGCGGCGCGGCGGACGCGAAACCGCTAATGATACCATCAGTTACCCGCTGATCGGTACCAACGGCGATCCAAATCGTGAGATGATTCCCACCGGCAGCCGCCCTACGGTCAGTCTGGAGGAACCACATGTCCAACCACAACTGCTTCGCATCGAATGAGTCGGCACGTGATATCCGCTCAGTGTTCTGCTTCACGCCCCTGTGGTTGATCTTGTTCGGCGCGATTGCTCTCGGCAGCTGTCGCTACTTGATCTGGTGCGCCTTTCCCGCATAAAGGCACGTTCTTCTGCTCACATCTACGCCACTGTGGAAGCGGCGGGCGCAGACAATACTCAATCGCAAATCACCTGCCCCCTGTTGGCCACTGGAGCTGGAGACAAATGCCGAGTTCCGGACCCCCCCGGGGCCCGGGTTTGGGTTTTTCCCCAGGGTGGTTTTTTTTTTTTTCCCTTTTTAAATGGATTGGCCCCCCCCGCATAGTGAGATGTTGAGCGTTGCTGAAACCGCAAAACCCGGCGATGTGTTGCGTTTACTGCTTCCTATGGGAACAAGTCGGGCCTGTCCGCCGATTCAGGCTGGGTGAAGCCTGCTGCGGAGCGACCGCCACCTGACACTCCTGCGTCCACACCCTTCCGCCTTTACCCGAATCGGAGGTTGGTTTTAGCGTGACGGATGTCCTCGGCCATCCGCCACCGCTGTCTGTTTTGCACTTTGGGCTGCCGGGCCTTGGGGCTGCAGCACAAATTTGCCAAGATCCGTGGTCATCTTTCCCCGAGCTGCAGGCCATTACGGTGAGACCGGCCGCAAGCCTTCCGGGTTATCTCGTCTCGATATCTCAGTCATGGGAATGTGCTCGGCCTGGTGGCCGTGTCATTGCCTTTCAAGATGGCCGTCCGCGCTTGTGCTTCGGGCTTTATCTCGGGTGCAGTGGTTCCGCCTGCAGGCGACCCTGCCCGGTTTCGAGTGGATGCTGGCGAAGCCGGCCTGGCGAAGCGTTTCACACCTGCACTTGTCGTTTCGCGCCGACGCTGATCGCCCAGCTGGGACCCCCACGCATCAGGCCAAGGCCTCCACCCTGTGGGGAACCTATCGCGTCGCCTTTTGCGGTATCGCCCTGACGGCTCCGTTCATCCTTCAAATAGCTGGACTTGCGGTTTCGCCGTTCATGCGCCTACATGGCTTTTTTCGCGTCCTTCGACGGCGAGTCTGCCCGCGGAAAGATCGCAAGCGCCCGCCGCCATGGCCTTCACTCAGGTATTTCGCGCCGTCATGTGACAGCCTACACATCCCCCTTTCATCGCGCACCCGCGCGGGGTGGCTGTCTTACACGCTGACTTTGTCTCGATGCTCACAATACTGCCGACCATAGTCGATCCCGCTCAAGCGCGCCTTTTGGCCGCCAACAATGCCACTGCAAGCATCGTGTCATCAATGGACGATTGGCAATATGCTGCTCGGACATCTCAAGGCCCGTGTCCGTCATCATCATCGGGTTTGCCATTTGCCATCGGCCGTCATGCTTGGTCTTTTGATTACCGGCCCCGTCGCTGTTGGCTCTTTCATTGTGGATATTGCGCGGCAATGGGTCTGGTCCAGGGCGCGAGCTTTGCAGCGGTGCCGCCAACTCAACGCCTCCATGCCCGATCGGGCGCTGTCAATTGCGCGATTTGCCCCAGGACTGGTAAATCTCGCAATTGCGCTCGGCACCCCCGCAAATGCTGCAGTGGCATCCACAGGCGTGGCACAGAACTGCCGCGCTGCTGATCGGCTGCTACACCGCCCGCATTCTTGTCATCTGGCAATGGCCCGTAGCCGGGCAAAGCGACAGATCTTTCCATTCCCGGAACTGACGCGGGTCCGGGCTTATTCCGGCCAGATATACTTGCGCGCGCCCAGCCAAGCTTCGGCATTCGTTGCCATCACCTGGCACCAGACGTAAGCTTTTTTCATCTGAGCGTGATTTCCACTCGACGTGGCATAGCCATCAATCCGGAACGAGACATTGGTGACAATATTCTTGCATCGCCGGTCATGCTGATTGTCTCATGGGGACCGTACGCACGATGACCTTGGATGATGCGGACGGCCACTTGCGGATCTGTTCATGCGCTCGTCAGGCGCAATGCCTTGATGGTGCCTGCTGTGAACGGCTGATGGAGTGCACGGAACAAGCCGTGAATGCAAAGCTAGCAGCCGCAAAGGCCAGGATAATCTGGATTGGATGATTCATGGTCTTGTTCTCCCCCGTGGCGCGAGGTTGGAATGCACCGGTACTGCAGACTACACAGGCGCCATCTATCCCAGCGCTGAACACCCCCGTTCAGCGGGATATTCATGTCAGCAAGCAGCGGGCAAACCGCGCTCCTAGATGTCAAATTCCCCGGTCTGGCCGAACCGTTCGGAAACAGGCGCGAACATGTCGCTGAGAGCGCAGACCTGTGGCGACGGCTCTGGCCGCGACCTTGAGCAGCCAATTTGGTACTGCCCCGGCGCCCGGCAGCCCGCATTCTTCCTCCAGAATTTGACATCCGGCCCGACAAAACTGCGGCCCATCGGCCGCAATCGCAAGGTCTGCCAGGATCGCCGCCGCTTGACCAGCAATATGTGACGTCATGAACGCCACCCGCTAGACCTACGATTCTTCTCCAGCCTGACAGCGCGCTCTCCTTCAGACGCAGCCTTCATCCACGATCGACACCGGCAGAGGATCCATCAGGCAGCCTGCCCAACCTTTCGGCCACCGCCCAGCGATGTCATCGCGTCATTCATCGACTTCGCCGCTTCCGGCGTAAGTGGGTTTTTCATGCAGCTGACCAGGGCAATATCGATATGGCCTGACGCCAAAACCGCTTCAGCAGATGGACGACTGGTCAATCACCACCATCGACGACCACTGAACGGATGAGATTGGACAACCGTTTGAGAAGCTGGGCCAGCACCGGCCTCGCCATAGTCGGATGGCGCCCTATGCGCACCACACCCGACACGTCGAGTTCACAAAGCGCGATTTATCGCCTTCCCGGTGAGCGCAATCAACCGCCGCGCATAGCCAAACAGAACCTCCCCGTGGCGCGTTCAGCGACACATTCCGCGCATCGCGCAGACACCGACACTCCCAACTGCTCTTCAAGCCGCTTGATTCTGCAATCGAGACGGCTGACGGCGTTCCGGTAAATTCCGTGTAGCGCAGCAGTGAAGAACTGCCGCGTCTCGGCAATGGCAACAAAGCTGCGCAGGACATCCGGATCCAGCATCAGCAGGGATGATTGAAGGCGCATTCATATCGTTCAATCCATTGATCATTGAGGTCAATTCATTTCGTTTGATTGAACAATGCCATCGAGAGCGATGCTGTTGTCAATCCAGCAGGACTGCGTCAACGAAAACAGGAACACGACAATGTTTGGTAATTCCCAATTGCCCCATGTCCGCCAGTGGCGGGCTGACCGCAAACGAATCGCTATTGAAAGCATGATTACAAGCTCCGGATTTGAGCCAGGAAAGACGATCGGATGCCCTGCACCCGTTGCAGCAATCACGACAACCCGCACGCGGAACGATCTCCAGCCCGCCCGCATCCTGTTGATAACGGGCAGCTCATGTCGCAAGCCAAAAAACAATTTCTGTTGTCATGCAGTGACAAAGCATGAATTTTGGGCCGGATCCCCGACATGGGCCCCTCGGCGTGCAAAGGGTTTGGGACATGCCCTCACAGAAACAAGACTGATCGCGTTCGATCCGTCTTTTCATGGTTCCGGATTTTTCGATGATCGCCTTCTCCATGGCGATCGAGCCATTGCTCTGGCCAATCGGATGCTGCGGTTTATGAATGCTACAAATGGCGGCTGGACATCCATGATGCGAGCCAGGTGCCCGCCTTCAAACCAGGTTGTGCGTCGCCGTCAAATACTCGCTGGCCGATGAGCGCCGCAGCCTGTCGATGAGAAACCGCCCACAATGGTGTTTCGTCTGTTCGGCTCAATGCGAACGCTTCCAGAACAAGGTCGTCCTGGCTGTTGCGCGAAGAGCACATCGCGGTGTTTGCCGTCGGCCGGATTGTGCACCGTCCCAACTTCTGGCGCAGCAGGCCTCTTAGTCGGGCCGCCAGTTGCGCATCCACTGGGGAAAACCTGCCCGCTTCGCCGAAAGCCTTCCCAAAAGCAAATGTCTTTGCCGATCTCTACGAGATCGACGCTCGCTCCACACCTGTGCAGGCGCACCGCGGCGCGTCGACATGATGCTGAGCCTGATCGGTCAGGACCATGGACGATACGCTGTGTCAACCGCATCTGCGGAAATGGCGCTGACTACCGCGTCCGCCACCCCATGACCGCCAGCGGTTGCCGTTGCGCGCCGTTCGGCGTAACAGAACGCAAGTGCTGTCGATCATCCGAATTGATGGAAGCCAATCTTCGGCCGCTGTCGCTGATCGAGATTTGCCGACGACGCAGGGTCTGCGCGCGGCAATCGACGGCCTGTTCCGCCAGGAAAGGGCCGTTCGGCCAGCCGTTTACTATCTTGAAATCCGCCTCGACGGCGCGCATCTGTTATCCAGTCGCCCATGCCGGTGTCGAGGTTGGTTGTTGCCTGCGGCTTCGTCTCCGCTCGCACTTCTCAAGTGCTACCGCGAACTTTATAAACCGGTCACCGCCAGCAGGAGCGTGCCGAGCAGCAAGCAGTATCTCACTGCCGCCTGAGGACCACATCTTTTGCTGGAGGCATGCTGAAACTTGGGAAGCTCAGGCGGACACGGCAATGGCTGAAAGCCGGCTCTGCGCGCTTCTCTTCAGAAGCTTCCATCTTCTCAAAATCCGTATGTTCTGAGCAATCCGGCACTGAAATTCTTCCTGGACGAAGGGGCGATAAAGAAAATCACTCGCCCCTGCCTTCAGTGAAGCTGGCTGAAAGCTCCGGATCGCGGGAATTGGAAATGCCGATGGATGCGCAGCGTGTATCGGAATATCACGGCGCAGTTTGCGGTCAGTGATACCCGTTCATATCACCCATGTGATAGTCGGTCAGCACAAAGCTTGCATCCGGATTCACAGCTATGGCTCCCGGGCCTGTTGTCCTGAGGACGCCTCGACGACTTCGAAACTTCTGGGCCAGAAGCATTGCCGAGAGAATGCTGCGTTGTGTCTTGGCTATCGTCCACCCCAGGATACGGAAGATTGCGATTGTGATGATCCGCTTGACCGCAGTGACAATTTCGTCGAATGCCCGATTCTGTTCCTTGATCACATTAGTCCAGAACGTTTTTCCTTCAGGGATGCTCGCCGGGTGTTGAAGTCGAACTTGCCGGTGAAAACGATCGTGGCAAGTCAATTTCAACAGCGTAATCGAGCCCTCCAATGGGTGAATCGGGCAAATTGAGGTCGGTGACAGCGACAAAAACCGTGATCCCACACTGGCAGCCTGCTTCATCTCCGCAAGGGAAACTGCAGGGTGACGACATCAACTCCCAAGGCTCTGTCTCGACCTGAACTTGAGCGCGGAGGTGAACATCCGTGAATCTTCGACCAGCAGAACCCGAAGCCTCTTCCGGTCGGCGACAGGGCGGCTTTCATTTCGATGTCACTGAAGTTCTAGGCAAATCAGCTACTCCATGTGCGCAGGCCAACCAACACGGCTAAAATCAGCTTCGAAACCGTGTTATGCGACCTTCGCCGCGGCAGGTGTTTCCTATCGACCGGCGTGCAGACTTGATCTGATCAAGCGTACCAGATTCTGTTCACGCGGCAGTAAAACTCTTCATCCAACAGAGGGCGCAGCATGAAGTCATTGCCCCCGGCCTCAGAAACGCGCCGACAAAAGGCTATGTCAGACGACGACACCGATAAGCGCCAACTTCGGTGACTGCCGCGGAGCCGAACCAGACCCGTGTCAGTTTCGAAGCCATCCATATTCGGCATGTTTGTAATCCGGATGACCAGGCCGAATTCCGCGTCTTTTTCAGGATTAGTAACGCTATCCGCGCACTTTCGCAGCAAAATTGACCTGAAATTGAAGCGCTTCGAGGCGGCTAACGCAGAAGCCCGCCGCCGTTGGGCTGTCTCAAGCAATGAGCACATGGTGGCGGTGATGGTGAGGAAACCGGCAGACGATCCTCGAGCATGTCGATGGCCGAGATGCTGTCCTTAATAGCATAGTCTTACGAATTATCACGGCAAGAATGCCTTTCCGTGTCTCTTCATGGAATGCCCGGTGAAAAACGATGATTCGGAATCGACAGACCCGCCAGATACCCAACGCTTCGCCATTCTCGGCGCCCGGAAGGTTGATGTTCGAGATTGCCGTGTGATGCGGCGATCACCATAGTCGAAAGCCAGTGAAGCTCTTCGAAGGTGCGGCAATTTCACATCGATATCAAACCTTTCTTCGCTTTTGACCAATCATCGAGTGAAGACATTGGAATCCTCGGCCACGATGATACGCTGATCACCAAGTGATTCCACCGGAATATTGCCATTACCTTGCATAGCCCGATAAACATACAGCACCCCTTTGTATTGCGTGAGGCCTAATTCATGCTGGGATTAATTTTCGGTTAACATCAAACCAATGCAACAAAAATATACCGCTGACCCGCAGTTGGAGAATGCCACCTGAATATCTGCAACTGGTCTTCAGTTTATTTAAACCAGGCAGCAACCTCATTCGAACTAACTGCAACCTGCATCTACACTGCACAACTTCACGTTTCATAAAAATACGTTCAAGCTGCCTTCACAAGAGATCTTCGTTTTACGGATCGTCGAACATTCATTGCCGCTGGTCCCATCTTCTCGCCGATCAGGCAATCGTACAGGTTGCTCGTTGATGACGCAAGTGTGTGACGGGGAAATCGTGCCGGAACCACCGATTGCTGGTTCGCGGGGAGCGCACCAATCTCCAGGACGAGCTTTGCGCTGTGAATCGCTCATGGAAACTGGTCCCACTTTTGACCGGCACCAGGAAGCTCCCCGGGCCCGCCAATCACGCATTCGCTGTTAGTAGATATCCAGGTCCGGTATATTGAAACTGCTGCCCGGGCCGTCGCTGGTCATCAGCGGCAGCCCGGTTTATGACGATCCGTTTGGACAAAGCCGCCTCACGCGCCAGCAAGACCGGTGCCCCTGATTGTTGGGACCGTCGCCGGGATAGATCAACCACCTTCACGAACCCGTCGAACCGAGCCTCATCCCAGCAGTTTGAGCAGCAGTGCATTATCGGCGCCCGGAAATCGAATGTTCGGCGCAAGCCTAACGGGTTTGAGTACCAACAATTGCCGACAGTTGATCGGCATCTGCGCCGTTCGCCACAATGCGTTCCAGTCAAGCACCTCACGGATCGAATTGTCTCGGCCCACTCGAACATCGGTGACCGCGATGCGGCCATACCGCCCTGGCCGATGGGCCCGGATCACGATCCGGATTGATTGAGATGCTGGCGCGTAACCCTCTCGCTGGATCGTCAGCTTCGCGCGGCCATGGAGGCGCGAACACATCGACTGCCCAGCACCAGGCCACATCAACCGGCTCCACGCCCTTGCCACCCGCAGAGCTGTCAGCAAACCCGCAGTTGTCAGAACAGTCTTGGATCCATCCCGTCATAGTTCAATTTAACATGACGGGATGCAGAAGAGACTGAACCCACAATTTCCAAGCGCCAATGGAACCAAGATGGCGTTCCCGGGAATCAGCTCGCGCGCTTGAGGTTGTTCCGGATCGTACAGCGGCTTTAGCCGACCGCCGCCACTCCAACCGGACTAGACTTCGCTGAAATACTCGATGTCTCAGTTTGCCGCCCCACCTCTGGCAGTACCCCATGGCAGATAGCGAGCGCGATGTTTCTTGCCGATGGTGGGGCCGTAGGCGACTTGATGTCGTGTGAGGAAATGCGGCCGATCATCGACAAGCGTCTTGCCCGTCTTCCGGTCGATCACCGGCATGGCCCGACGGGTAGCGGGCTACGGCCTTGGCGTCGATATTGTCTGTCATCACCAATGTGCAAAGCAGGGCTGGCGGATGCTCACGTGCCTTGAATCAAGGTGTTTTGGCCTTGCCTCGGAAAATCGGCTTCCTTTGACCTTCGGGCGGGCAAGATCCGCTTCGAATCAGGTGCTGTTACTGGGTCAGGAAGATCGGCGTTCCTGCAGCGCAACTCTTTTCCATGCGGCGGGAGTTTGCGTAGGTCTCACCCCGACCGGCGTGACACCGTTGGAACAAAGCGCATCCCAGACAGCCAGGCCATGCTCAAACTTATGTTGCAAATCCACCCCTGCCTCACCAACCATAGGAAAGACGGAAAGCGGGAACTGTCTTGCCGCGATTTCAATCGCTGATGCTTTTGCAGCGGGAAATTTTCCACGTCGAACCAGCACGGATCGGCAAACGACTTTTTCAGGGTTTCACGGGCGTTCGCCCCAAGATCCATGGTGTGAGACCTTGTGCATCGGTGACTGGTGACGTCGAAGCCTTTGTCCTCGGCCATACGGCGCATGTAGTGGAAGTCGCGCGCGCGGGCATCCGCACCATTGGATCAATCGGCAGCGATCTGCCAGCGGATGACCGTGAAATCGGCCCGTACCATCCCTCGTCATCAAGGAATGGTGTAGATGCCCTTGCCGATATTTTGTCGCCGGGCGGGAAAGAGCCGGATCTTGCGGCGCACAGCCATTCCATCAGCGCAAAACGTGATCCGGCCCCTCGATGTCGCACCATGTGGAAGTGCGACAAGTTGATGATTGCCGCAGTCTTCGGAGAGTTTGCAGATGCTCGGCATTTGAAACACGCCAGAAGTGGCGGTTGTCCCACTCGTTTGCGCGAACGGAAACGGCGGTCGCCAAACTTCTCGAGCAGCCTTCGTTCGACGCGATAACCATGCGCCACCGCTCCAGCCACCGAAGTTCCATGAAGTGCCCGCCAAAAAGCTCGACTTCGCGCTTCGTAAAAACGGGCGGACCGCTTGACGCCTCGGCTCGTTCATATTTGGGCTCGCGTGGGTGAATGGCGGGGTAAAAATAGATCTTCTGCGCCGCTTCATAGCAAAGCGGTTCGCGATTGAATTCCTGCGGCATCTTGATTGCGGTAAAAGCGTGCGTAAAAAATCGATTTCGAGGTTGTTGGTCGATTCCGGTGCGCCCCATTCGGTCATTTCCAGTCGGCGATTCAGCTGTTTTGCGTTAGGCCCGGGGGCGTCCTTTTGGGGACCCCCCAGGAATGGCGCGAAAAACGCAATACCCCAAAAAAAGGGCCGCCCGCACCTTCTGGCTTTTCGGCCGGCAAGAGGACGCCACGCAGCGAGACCTGCAGCAGGCGTGAAGAATGCCTTCATGTTACATCTCTCTCT
>Ga0163217_1074019_pt1 | contig 11095 bp, 16 predicted proteins | sample SynspAceP_FD_185933 | JGI IMG/M metagenome (GOLD analysis project Ga0163217, IMG submission 185933) | Saline lake microbial communities from Ace Lake in Antarctica - Synechococcus sp. Ace-P (PacBio error correction) | ecosystem: Environmental > Aquatic > Non-marine Saline and Alkaline > Saline ... | reverse complement strand
CGGCGGCAGGCCAAAGGGGCTCAGGGAATGATCCACCCGGACATGGCCACCCTGGCTGGCCTATGCCAGTTGCGATGCCGGGGTTCCCGGCCGCATCTGGCAGGCACATTGGTGGCCGGGCGTGGCGCGCTCCTTCACGCGATCACGGTGGACCGGACACAGCACCAACGGACTTGTTACCTGGCCTTTTGCAGCCGGGCCCCCCCTGAACCCCCGAGCTCTATCCCGCCCTGGAGGCCGGCCTGACGCGGTGTCGCAACACCTGCCAGGGCCGTCGCCCGTGATGGTGAAGGGGGCCACCTGCCTGATCGAGTTTCAGGTGGAGGGGGCCGGCAGCCGACCGGACGCCCGCCGCCATTCGCCAGAACGGGTCTGTGGCTCCTCCCTGGTGAAAACGCCGTGCATGCCGCGATCCCAACTGGGCCGGATCGTGGCGCCGGCCGCCGCGCTGGGGTGGCGTTCCCAAGCGGATTGCCGTGGCCCTCTGGCTCGGAGAGCACAGCTGATGGCACCGCCGGGTTATCACCGCTGGCTTTCGATTCCCCCCCGCCGCGGTCCACCTACCCTGAAGGGAGCGTGCCGGCCGGCGCCTATCTCAACGCCGATCCGCGCAAAACGGCCGACCCACGCGTGACGATTCGGCCTGGCCGTGGGCGGCTGGCCCGGGCCAAGGCTCGCCTGGGGCTGCCGACCTCTCCGACCAGTACGTGCGCATCAACGCCGACTACACCACCTGACCACCACAACGCAGCCGAGCTGGCTCGGGCGCTTCAGGATGGGGAAACAGTGAGCAGCTTCCCTCCATTGTCCCAGGCCCGGCCCGGCGGTCGTCCCGCCGCACAGGCCAGCGCAGGCTGAGATCCCCACGCGCCTCGATCGCCCTGGCTGATGGGCCCTGCTGGCCGGCCTCTGCTCGGCCTGGGATTACGCATCACCGGGCGTCTGCTTTGCCGCTGGGGTGGCGGCGAAGCAACAGCCACTGGCGCCAGCCGTTTGAAGTGAAGCCCCACCCCCTCGCGGAACGAGGCCTGGAGCAGCCTGCGGTATGCGCTTCGGCGATCAGGACAGCGAGATCCCGTGCGATCTCGAGAAGCGAAACAGGACGTAGAAGCGCAATGCGGGGGAGGCAGAGGGGCCCCAAGAGGTCAAAGAACGCCAAGCCGAAGCGGAGGCGGATGCCGCCAGCGAGGACCGTGGCGCCGGAAAGAACCGCCGCTGCAACGGCTTCTCCCCCGATGAGCCCAGCACGAGCCGCACCCAGCCGCCGCCAAGGGATTTCCCCAGCGATCTGCCAGACCTTCACCCCCCCAGACCTTGATCTTGCCACAGTTTGCAAGACTTCAGGCCTGGAGATGAGCGCGCCCCAATCCCTTGATTCAGTTCGGCCCTGAAAAACCGGTTTGCAGGGCCCGCATCGCAGTGGCCTGGCTGACTTCGGATGGCGGCCTTGCGTGCTGGCCCAGGAGCGCCGGAAGCGGCTGCGCAGCGGAATGGAGCTGTTCTGCAGGAAAAGTTCGAGATTGAAGCCGAACGGCTGGGAAACCGACATCAGTTGACGGACCACGCCAGCTCGCCGCCCAACGCCCAGCAACGGGCAGGCCCATGGAGCCAGGAGCGGCAGCAGCAGGAACGGAGTCGATGATCTACGCGCCGCGTGGGCCGCCCTCACCGCCGCCTTGAGACGCCGCCTGATGGGGCAGCCTGGGCCCCCGCTGGCAGGGAGGGGTGCGCTCCCTGCGATCTGGAGCCGCGGTGCTGCAGTTCGCCTTTGGCCTCTGGGCTCGATGGCAAAGGAACTGGACTATCGCGCGCGTCAATGAGCAGCGGCGGAACGCTGCGCCAGCAAAAGGCGAGCCCGCTGGCTCACGAAGGAACTGATCCAACTCGGCTCGGCTTCATTCAAAGCTCGGGCAATTGCTCTCGCCCGGCCCGAGCGTTGCTTGCCATCGGCCTATGTGCCGAAAGCTCGCCAGCTTGCAGGACAAAGGTGCCGGCCTTCCCTTCAGCGTCGTTTGAAAAACTCTTTGCTGGAGCAGGAGCTGGGGGAAACGTTTGCGCCGAGATCGTTGATTCTTGAGAGCAACCGCTCGGCTCCGCCCAGCCTCCCCAAGGTTGCACCGAGCAGCCTGGCAGCGCCGCCAGGTGGTCTTCCAAGGTTTCAGCGGCCGAGCCTTGGAGCGCCTGTTCCGGCTCGAAACCTGGAGGGAATGCAGCAGGTGGCGGCCGTGATTCAGCGGCCATCCCCGCTGGGGCCAGGGGCCTGCGAGTGGGTTGCCGATGCCCAAGAATGCCGGCGCGTGCTGTTGCGCGAACTTTGATTTTCCCGCCTGGAGGCAGAACATGCCGCCCGCTTCCGCCAGCAGTCTCGGAAGACCACCGGCATCCGCATTCCCCGTGGGTGATCTGGGAGCTGAGCAGCCGCGGGTGGCTCTTGTCTGGATTATCTACCGGGATCAAGATCCACCGATCGACCCGCCCTGGTGGCGCGCCGGCATCGAATCCGGCGGCGGTGGGCGGAGAAGGGGGCGGCCAGTTACCTGCAGCAACTGGTGGCGCTTCGGCTTCTTTCACCCGATCCCTCATCCCGGCAACCTGGCGGTGGCCGCCGATGGGAGCCTGATTCTACTACGACTCGGGATGATGGGTCAGATCTCCCCACTAGGCTGCGCAGCCGGATGGGCGCATGGTGCGGCGGCAGCGGGGCCCGCGATGCCTCGCGCCCTGGTGTGGAACTGCAGGGCGCCGGGGTGATCGCCGCCGCCGCATCGATGCCGGGCCGGTGCGGCCGTCTGTGCGGGTTGATGCTGAACGACGCCCTCACCCCTCCCTTCTCCGCCAATGTGCTCGAGAAGCTCTCCGGCGACCTTTACGACCTGGTGTACGGCCAGCCCTTCCGCCTTGCCCTTCCGAAACTGATCTCGTGATGCGGGCCCTCTTCCACCTTCGAGGGAGTCGGCCGCTGGGCCTGGACCCAGGCTTTAGCTTGAGTTTTCGATTGCCCCCCCTACCACTGCCCCTGATGACCGCCAGCGGGCCAAGGCCCCAACGACTTCATCAACGGAACTGGGCCGCCAGGCCGGCGAACTCGGCAGCCGCGCCCTCGGCCATCCCCCGCACCGGCCTCGACGACAGCTGGCGCGCATCGAACAGGCGAACTTCAGGTACAGATCCGCGCCGCGAAACCGACCGCCTCCTCCGCCGCCTGGGCCATTCGCCCAGCAGTCAGCGGTCAGTCTTCCTGCTCGGCGGCCTGGCCATCGCAGCAGCCCTCCTGGCCTCCAGCGCCGCCAGCCCTCACGCCGGTGCGCTACGGTTCTGGCGGTGCCGTGGCCTCACCTGGCTGAAGCTCCAGGCAACTTGCAACGCGATGGCCCGCATCGATTAAATTGCCAGGCGGGCGGCTGAGCACCCCAGCCAAGCCCACAAAGTTTCAGTTCTTGCCTATCAAGCAGATTGCGGCCAATAGGGTTTTACCCTGCTTTCAGAGGCTGTGGATCTGCTGTAATCAACCCTTTCTTGCGCCTGGTTAGCCTGCAGCCCATTGCACAAGGCTCTCGAATAATGACAATCTACCTCAGGCTCTGAGAGCATGAAAAAGCCGCCAGAGGGCGGCGAAAATCAGAGCCGACAAAAAACACTGACAAGTTACCCTGCAATCAGGGTTCGTCCGTCTGCGACTTAGGGGCTTCCTGAAAAGTCAAAACCCCTGCCCCTGCCCAGTTGGTTTGAAGCCAATCAAAGGCGCTAAACTGGTTTTGACCCGAAGCAATTCTGCTCGCTACATCGTGTAACGGCCACGATGTATCGGAAACATCATAATGCCAGCTCTCTATCGAGGTAGTTCCACCGTCCTTTGGTGGCCACACTTGATCCAGATAACCGCGTGTTCTTGCTCAGTATACCGTGGGAAGAGCTGAATCGTCCTACGCACCACAGGTCAGCGCCACGATCGGAGGCTCCTGCAAAAATTCATTGCGCTTGGCATTTGGCGCTCTTTACATCAAGGCAGCGGCTTGGTACTGAGTGATGAGGAGACTGGTGCTGCAGATCTAGCGAAAATCCATACATGCAAGTACTTTTCTTGCTTTTTTTCTGGCTACTCGAGCAAAGCCCCTTTTGATCCATCGATCGATTGGTCACTTTCGTAAGCGGCTATTCAGCATGAAAAGACCTGCGCAAGATCAATGAGCTGATCGTGCAGCGCGGCAAAGGAAATGCTGGTTGAAGCTGTTAGCTGCCAGAGTTGAGACAGCGGACAAACCGGATGCATCAAGATGGAGACGGTGGTGCGCCAGCTTCTCCCCGACTCCGATGATCAAAGGCCAGCTTAACTGGCCAGGAGGCATTTTGAACTGTGGGGAACGATTCAGCCTCGACCGCTTCCTGCGCCCCCCGCAGATATTACTTATCCCACCTGATATGAAGCTTGCTCAACGGGCGAGGAATGGCACTGAAAAAAGATTATCGATGATCTTGCCATCAGTCCACTGGTTTTGGACGCCCATCGCCCCACTTAACAACCGCGGAAAAAAGGCTCGTTTCAGCTTCCTCACGATCGCCAAGCAGAAAAAGCCAAGGCTGCGCAAGTTTGAAGGGCCGCAGTGAGAAGCAGCTTCAACTTTATCTGCAGCCAATTTGAGCTATCGACGCTTTGATCGCAGCTGGGGCCAAGCCTTTCTGCCCCTCAAAGCAGCACTGGTGGCAGAAGCGTCTGGCCTGCAAGTGAAACTGGGCAACGGCAGCAAGCCATCCTTCTTTGGAAAGCAATTCCAGAAAGCATCCTTCATCGCTTTGCGCACCTGGGTTCAGAAACAAGTTAGGCAATTGTTCGAGGAAAAAAGCAAGGGCGCAAGCCGTTGAGTTTGGGCGCCAAAATTCAGCATTCACTGTTTGTTTGAAAATGGATTCCCATTTCTTCATACGCCATCAGTTGGGATGCATACAACGAAGGTGGAGGATCTCATTGCTCAGGCAGAAAAATACAAAAAGGATAATGGGTTGCCTACCAGAGTCGGATCTTGCGCTGATCGTATCTACATCCAAATCGCAGAAATAGCACTTCTGCATGGAGAAACGGATCCGGCTCTCAGGCAAGCCTTTGGGTCGCCCCCAAAGAACCCAGATCTGAATCTGCCGCAAGCAGCCAACTTCAGTGGCTTGATCTGCGCCGACGCAATGAGCGTAGAGGATCTTTTGGGAGCTGGAAGCGTAATATTCATTGGATCGCATCATGGCCAAACTCCAAGCATGGTACCGAGGACCACGATCTCGATGGCCTTCATTCGTGATGTGCTCCGAGAACGGTGCTGAGTCTGCTGCGCCTCTTTTTTGTCTTATTCGGGTTGGTTATTGGGTCCTGTACAGCCTCCAGGACGACACGGGCTCAGAGGCTGCCCCTCGCTCAAGCGGTCAATCACAGCGATTTGCTGGCTTTTGGCGGTATAGGCAGCATCGAGTCGCTGGCTGTTTCGGCGGAAAGTACCTGCATTTTGTTGTGAGTTGCCCTGGTTTTGTTTTTCAGGAAAGCCCGACTTTAGGCCGCTGCCACCACTTGGTGTCGTGCGCTGAAGATATCGAAGGAAAGTTTGAAGGTCAGATTTTTGAGGCACCCACCATGCCTCATCTTTTGAAAGTTCCAATCTTTCGTCGTCAGCTTTCCACCATTGACATGTCATTACAACCAAAAGACATGCTCAAACCAGGCTCTTATTGCGGACTTGAACATGATTTAGCCCTTTGCTGCCTCATTGAGCGGGTGAGGGAGAAACCCTTTTCATGGATCAGGCTTTCAAAGACACATACCCAACCCAAGCAGTTCTTCAAGCAAACAACCCTGAATAGCTGAAGTTTCCACCCATACAAAGTCGTGGCTTCATTCTCTGGATCCAAAGGAGCCGTGGAGCATCTGGCTATCATGAATATTGGCTGGCTTGTAAACTGCATACCTGCGAATGAATCCTGGTCAACATCGATACAGGATTGATTAGATTCTTGATAGCCAATAGTAGTTGGCCCATTCTCTTGACCCATCCGAGCACTAAGTCCTTCTGCTGCAGCCGTCTAGGTTTTCATCCCAGGCCTTCCCGGCAGCTCCCCAGCTTTGATTTCCTGGTTCTCTTCGCGGGTATTGCGTTGCTTGGGAACTGGGACAAAGAGTTGCATCGATGATCTGACCGCCACCGAGCTTGAAGGCCATTGTAGTGGCGGAATACGCCCAAACATCTCAAACAGCTCCTCGATGACCCCTGCCCTTGCGGAGACCGCTCCCTAAAAAAGCCACCAGTAGTTGCATCCGGAATATTGTTCATCACGGCAAGGCGACAAACTCCTCGAAGGAGGCGTCTGTCATTGACTTGGAATTCAAGCTCTTCAACCGCAAGCGGAAGGCCTTCGCCTACGCTGAGATAAGAGCTTGCTGGAGAACGAGCATCTTGAACAGGATCCAAAGGGATCAATCCTCTTGCGGCCCTAGCATTGCTCCTTGCGCTCTCTGCACATAGCCCTTATCGAGAAGTGGTTCAGAAATGACTCCCACGGGATCGATTCAGAAATGTCCTGCGAGAACCGGCTTCTTCTCCTTGGAGCTTTGCGGCTCTTTGCTGTTCGTCCCAGAAGCCCTCTCTGACCCACTGCATGAATTAAGAATGTCATCTGTCTAATCTAGCTCAGACCAGGGCATAGTGCATTGGCTTGTTGATTTTTTCGAGTGCCCACAATGCTGGATTGAAGCCATTTGTGCGCGCAATCGATCAGCTTAGCAAAAGACCAGCGGGAGCTTGTGTGGCCAAATTGAAACAAGTGGTTCTCTGGCCATGCGGAACCATTATCATGAAATGAAAGTACGATGAAAAGCTCCTTAGGGACAGGCTAGCTTCTGGAGAAACAGACGACATGGCGGCTCTCCCATTGTTCACAGAAGCAACCAACTGCTCAAAAAAATGGTTAACGGAACCTTCAATGAACAAAGTTATCCGTATCCAACGAGCGTTTGTCGAGAAAGCCCACAGCTTGGGTACCGCGACATAGTACCATAGCATGGATGAAGCGGTAAGCACCAGCGAAACCCTTGAGCTGATCTTCTCCCGTCCTATAAGCGGCAGTTGCCGTGGAGGGGACATCGAAGCCTTGTTTCAGGGAAGCTTGGTTGGAAGATGTACCAGCGAGGAGGGCGCGGCATGCCGAGTCGCGGTCGTTCTGTTTGGGCGAAGTCTAGGGGTCTTCCCACAGACCCCACCCAATCAGCCAGATACAGACAAGGGTGCTGTTGCCTTCAAATCCGCAAGTGGCTTGAAGAACACGGAGTTACATCAATGAATCTAATGACTGGGATGGCTACCATGCCAAAATTGAATTCGGACGAGGGGAAAACGGTAATCAGTTTTCGCGGGGAAATCCTTGGGCTTTCTGGTAGGAGGCGGACTTCTATGGATCAGCCCGGGGATGAAACTTCGTAGAGGAGTTAAAAAGTTCACTGGACGTCTTTCTTGAGGGTCTCGAGAGCAAGGAATTAAGGCCGCGGAAAACACTTTCAGGCCAAATTTCAATCCGTCGGATTCCGCCTGAACTCCATTGAGAGCGTTAAGCGATGACTGCGGAAGTGCAGGGAAAGAGTCTTTAACACGCTCGCAACAGGAAGCCGATGTCCAGAAAAAAGTGTATCGCATAGAGAACGGATAACAAAGCCCCTCGAGTGGGCCAGGCCTCCACCGATTTTTCATTCTTGCGCTCTATAGTCACTCCCTGCCCCACTCAGGGGCGGCGTTCGAAGATGTGGTCGCCTTGATGGGGCACGCAAGGCAGTTTGCAGCACTGTAGTTCAGGAGGCTACAGTTGGAAATGGTTGAGTTCCGCCAGACAGAGCGGCTTCGTTCGATGGCTTGCGGTGTCTCCGTGATCTGAGAGGACGGGCGAAGGTTCTGGCCAGGATCGACGCGCCTCTCGGCGGGCAATCCTTGTGACCGTCAAAAGCCCGTCGGGCCGGCGTGTCGGAGTTGCGGATCAACTACGGGCCCTGGAACAGGGATCTACTTCTGAAGAGGGGAACCGGCCTTGATCATCCTTTTGGCTGGCAGAGACAAGAGCTCACCAAGCCAAAGGACATTGATGAGCCCTTCTTGTTGGCAGGACAACCTTGCGGAGGAGTAACCTGAATGAAAAACTACGCACCAGGCCTGTACGACGTTGCCGAAGGCATCTCCGAACACCGGAGGACATGGCAGCCTATTTGGAAGCCTGCATCGAGAGGCTGATGGGAGATGCTGTCTTCATTGCAAAGCTTCGTGGGCGACATTGCACGTGCCCAGGGATGACTCAGGGTGGCAGAGATTTCGGGGCTTTCCAGGGAGCAGCCTCTACAGGGCCCTGTCTGGAGAGCGCAGCCCGAGCTTGGACACTATTCCTGAAAGTCGGTCAACGGGCTCTAGGACTGAAGTTGAGCGCCGGCGGTGAGAGTGAAGTGGAGAGTGACTTTTGGAAACTCTGCATAGCGGTTGTAGGTCGGGAAATGATGCCTGTGGTGTGCCGAACCTTCGAACATGGCGCCCTAGAGTGGACAGACCACCTAACGAATTTTTTTTCGATAACATTAAAATCTTGCCTGCCACTCATGGGGCACGTTAGAAGGATCGAATCAAGGCAGAAGTGCTGACGTCTTGACGCCATGGACGTCAAAGAGGTATGGTTCGCGAAATGGATGAGGACAAAACGAGGCCACCATCTACTTTGATGCGCATGTTCATCGTGCGCTGCGGATGAGAGCTTGCTAGAATGTAATCCGGTCTATATCGGACATGGTTCCAATGAAGGCTTGTGCGCATGACACTGGCCGAAAGATGCTGATGCATTTACGTGGACGCTGGACCTTAGGCAAGCTGAGCGAGTTTCAAGCTTCGAGGAGTTGTCCACTGGCCTAAGAATAGTGGCCAATATAGTTCTCTCTATCAGGCGATCAGCCTCCAAGGAACTTCCAGGCTATATCGGACAAAGGAGACGTTGACTCGCGTGTTGAGAAGATCAAATCACTGCGAATCAACCACGCCCATTAGGGGCGAAAAGCTTGCTGGCAGGACAGAATCTTATATCGTGTCCGGCAGGGCAGTTACGAGGTAACTTTCTCTATTGACGATCAGGCAAAATATTGTCGAAGTTATTTAAGCGGCCAACCAGGAGGGACGTCTACCGTTGAGGGGTCCTTCTAACGGAACAAATGATAGCATCGTTACGTTAGCCCACGATTTTTATCCGGTGTTGGACAAGCCCTTGGTCGCTTTCTGCCAAGCTGCCTACAGGTTTAGATACGTCCGGCCTGAATTCAGGCCGATTTTCAGATTTGAAAATCAGGGAGAATGGCCAGCAGCTGGGCTTCATGGGCGTTTCTGTTGCTTGATTCATACTGTACGCCCACCAGCAAAGCTGCGGCGGCCCATGTTTTGTAATACGTCAAGCGCACCTAGAGAGAAGCCGTAGCGGATGACTTCTGGCTATGAACCCATGACTATGATCAGGCACAATTAAATCTCAGCTCAACACCAATTGATGCTCAGTTGATTCGGAGCATCCTAGCAATCAGTTCATCGCTTCTTCGCAAGACTGACAGAGCACCGGTGATCGTGCAGGTTGATCCTTGGCGACGGTAACAGGGAACTCTGAGGCACAAGCTTGCAATGCTGAACCAGCCGCTTGCATTCGTATTGCAGAAGGCCATAATCCCGCACGCGCCGAAAACCCCTTGGCAGCAGTTGTCTCAGCAGCAGCCAGAGAAAACTCTTCCGCCGTGGCATCGTGCGGATATGCTTCAAGGCCCCGGTTGTCCGTTTGTAGCGGGAAGCTGACCTCACCAGCGGTGTCAGCGATGATATATTCTTCTCTGCAGAACGCCCCGATAAAGAGATAGCGACCCAGGATTTTTTAAACGAGGGCTTGATCTCCGGTTGGGCCGACATCCGTGCAGTTCCACCAGCCTATTTCATTGGGAAGCTGTTGCTCGCAGCGCAACCCACGCCAGTCGTAGGCCTCAAAACAAATCTGGCGCTGAAGACCCTCGCCAGATTTGTTGGGCCCAGAAACAGCAACGTTGCCCGTGTTCTGCTCGCACCACTCTCTACGTTGCGGTTAAAATTACGGCCTGCGGGCACAATCAGAATGACCATTGGGGATGTAGTCAAGCCGCGATATGTGCGTGTGCAAGAACTGCATGGGCACCCAGTTCGGCCTTTCAGCTTTCGATCTCTTCTCGAGAACGAGTCAATGGTTCTTGCCACGCGCGTTTTAGCAGGCAAGTCCATAGCGTTTTGTAGTGATGATCCAGAACAGACTCCTCAGTGGGCCGGCACCGGGAAAGTGATCAAGAAATACCTGACTGGCAGCAACTTTCTGCGCTGCCCTTTCCAGCCACGGCCTGGCTCTTCATGCTGCTGACAGTGGGGGCAGCTGCGATGACCACAGGAATTGCGGCAAGAATAAACGTTCTGTGCAGTCCTTACCATTCCAGGAGCATCACAGCACTGTATTGATGCGGGCACCGGCGGATGGCATTTGAGGGCGTTGGCGGTTGATGGCTTGGTAGAAGGCTCCATTGGCCGTGGAGTTGCCTCCAGGTTTTCGTTGCCGGGTAGCGATCGGGGACCCAGACAGGGCAAGCAGGATCATCCAGGGCTTTTCCTCCCCAGCGGAGCTGGAAAGCCAACCCCAGCCAAGTCCTTCGATCCCGCTCCTTTTGCCTGCGTCCCGAATTTCACTTGTCCGTTGAGATGGGCATTTAAAAGGCGGGCCGTTAGTTTTCCCGGCCTGTGCTGTGGTCCCAGAAGGCCACCCTGGAAAATCCCGGCCCGGTAAGGATCCACGGGGCCCCAGCTCCAGGGCAGTGCGTCCCGGCGGTTGGCATGGCCGGAGCGAGGTTTTTGCACCGTCAGGGGTTGGCCTTGTGGACTCTCTCTCACTCGATTTTTCCGCCCCCGCTTGGTCTAAGGGCAGGCCCCTTTTTGCCTACGCACTTTGCGGGGGATTTCCATCGGTCCTGCTTGGCGGCTCGAAACGGGTGGCGGGCGCTGCCGGAAGGGTTTGGACAGGCAAGCGCCGGCGCTGGTATCTCTCTCTT
>Ga0163217_1069920_pt1 | contig 11095 bp, 3 predicted proteins | sample SynspAceP_FD_185933 | JGI IMG/M metagenome (GOLD analysis project Ga0163217, IMG submission 185933) | Saline lake microbial communities from Ace Lake in Antarctica - Synechococcus sp. Ace-P (PacBio error correction) | ecosystem: Environmental > Aquatic > Non-marine Saline and Alkaline > Saline ... | reverse complement strand
TGAAGACTACGCTGAAGGCAGGGAAGCAAAAGAGAAATGGACTAAGTGATGGTAATGAATGTCAACAAAGCTAAATTAATTATGCCTGATTTGAAAGACTGAAAAACCGTTGCTGTCGAGGATTTAAAAAGTTGGAGATCATACAAGTGTTAAACGGTGATCAAGGTACCTATTTTGGATGGAAACCATTCTCATCGGGCTCTACTTTTCTATTAACGAATTCTGCTATTAACGGTTGAAAGTATGTGCCTAAAGAATAAAAGACAACAGGCGATAGTGTTTATGGCAGAGTTACCATAAATTGGAACAGGTACTTTTCTCCGATGGAAGTTACAAAAGAAAAGATTAAAGAGACTTGTTCTCAAAAATTTTACAATTAGTGAATCAAAATCAGACAACCAAACAAGAAGCAGCTAGTATCATTTCAAAAAATTTTGAACCTACGTCACGTTACGTGTTGTTTTGGTTGCAACCTCACTTATATTTTACTGACCCTCTTTTTTGTTTGACTTGGACATGGTCAGAGAGTATTTACCTAAGGGGTTAGTTCTTTTTGGTTGCAGGGCCTCTCCTTGCTGCCTTAGCAGGCCAGTACCCGTTCTTCGTAACCTTGTCAACCACATCGAACCTTGCGAAAAAAAAGGGTGTTCTTTCAAAAGGAAGCACGTATCTATCACAATTAGCAGATATCGACGCTATTGCTGTTTGATAAAACTGGGAACTTTACAGTGGAATAATCCAGAAGTTATCGAATTTATCTTACGATTTTGTAAATGAAAGAGTTTGGTTGAGAAAACTATCATTTGATGTTATAGTGCTCTTGAAAAAGATCGAATCATCCTTTAGCCAATTGCTATTGTTAGAAAAATTTGAACCTAAAATAAGTTAGACATAGAAGTAACCAATCACAATCCGTAAAGGTTTAACTGGTAAAATCAAGGGGAAAAAAAAATATCAGATAGGGAAAACCAACATGGTTCTTTGAAAAATGTCTCTTTGAAAGAAGAAAACAATTAACAAAGAATGGGCTTCAGAAGGGAACACAGTCGTTTTACCGTAGCAGAAGATGAAAAAGTGATTGGTCTGATAGCACTAATGGAATGTTCTATCTGATATACGTCGAAAAGCCCCCCCTAACGATTGCTTACTTCAAAAAAACTTGGTATTTTCATACGACGTTAATTACTGGAGATTCCGAATGACAGGACAAGCTGTTGTGTGTAAAGAATTAAGGCATAGATGAAGTCATGCCAATGGTCATTGCCGGCAGACAAATCAGCTATTATGGGGGGATGAACAAAAACAAAAAATATGGAGTGACGGATATGAGGAGATGTGTAAACGATGCACCTGGCCTTGTGAAGGCAGACGTCGAATAGCTATGGGAAGATGGTACTGATGTAGAGTAGGATGTATCTGATCTCGTTTTAATTGCAGAATTAATTTATCTAAATTAGTTAATGCACATAAAAAATTTCTTGAGATGAAACGTTGTTTATTGGCAAAACATTATTTTCTCCAATGATTTGTTGTAGCTTTTTTTAATGTGTAGTTCAGTTTATTGGGGGCTAACGGAACATAAAGCTATTTGGTGACTTGGTCAGAAGATGAATGACATTAATCTTATCTGAATGGTCTTAGGTTATAAGGACTAATTAAACACTAGCTTTGTACGCATTAATTTACAATGCTTATTAAAATAAAGACTTACCGCTCAAAAAAGGGAATAGGGTCTTATTTTCTTTCAATGTAGAAAAGAAAAACCATACAAATTTCCAACCAGTGGTTTAAAACTAGGACAGTTTTTAAACCAATAGTTCATATGAGTCGTGTTAATACATGAAATGCAGGATGAAATCCGGTATCTGGAACTTATTTTAAAATGAGGCTGCTAAATTCTTCTTGTTTTCAAGCAGCCTCCTTATTAGATGTGCTGTTTTTTTTTTACTATCTTTCAAATGCTTTAATGGTTAACTTTCGCCTTTGTTTGTGTGAGCAATTGGCTCAGGGAATGTTTCCCTATGATCATTCCAAATTCATTTTGCTCTTTTTCAGAAAGCTTTGACGGATTCATGTATCTTTAAACTAGTCATATTCTCAAAGCCTTCAGGAATGTAGCGCTTTAGAATCTCCATCTTTGTCATACTTCTCTGAACTGTGTTGTCGGGTTGGAATATTCTGAAAATAAGGAACGCTGTCTGTCCCTTGTTTGAAGGGCCGCCCATTGCCCAACCCGCCTATATTACTAGCCGAATTATAATCAATGAGCATTTCTTGAAAGTATTGTGTCTCCCCACCTCAGTCAATAACAAGTCTTGGTTTAAAAAAGAGCTGTTACCATACGGCAGCCCGTTATGCATCCATGCGTTTCTTTTAACTGTCGCATTGCAGGCATCGACTAGGTGAAAACCTGTCTTTCCTCTTTCCAATGCTGAAAAATTGCTTATTCATTCTCCCACTCACTTGACGGAAAAGAGGTAATGAATTGTATTTCTGGTTCTGGATGGAAGCATAGTATCATATTGTAAAAATCTCTCCAACAGCTCGTTTAATAAATGTTTCTTTACCTAAAGAATTTTTTTGAACGCATTAACTTGGTCAAAAACCAGTCCGAATGGAAATTTACCTGGTTCTTAAAGTGTTGATAAAATGGCTTGTTGCATTTTTTTAGCGGGATTAATTCTCTGCCTTCATTATAATTATCAAAATCACAGTTAATAAATTCCAGCTAAAACGCCTCATGGAGCTGCGTGATTGCGCTAGCTGTTAATCTTTAATAGGAATCTGTTTATGCAAGAAAGAATTAAACTGGTCTTCATGCTTTTGAAAATAATGGTCTCTTTAATGTAATTTTATTATCAACTAGTTTACTTCAACTACACCAGTTTTTGAAGTTCCTCGCATTATTGAATAAGGCTAAACACCTTTAATTAGGTTCCCAGAATTAGTCTTTATTTTCTTTAGCTGAATGGATATGATGTTCATAATAGCCATGAGCCTTGACTCCCAATCTTTGAAAATATTTACTTGCTATCTTATCTCGCTCAAGGACCTGTACCAGGTTTCATCTCTATTTTATAAAATATCTGACCAACCAGGAATCCTTTTTTTAATTTAAAAAACACTCATCAAGATCGCCATATAAAATATGCAGAGTACCTCCTTTTTTTTCTTTTCACTTCATCCGCGAAAACTTCTACACTTCTAAAAAAAAGCCCGCTTTGATTTACGTGGAATTTTCACCTAAAAAAACTGCTTCGGATTTTACATGGAAAACAGCAAGCACTTAGGAGTCTGACTCTGAAAAGCCTGTCTCAGTGCCACATTGTCTTCTAACTTAAATCTCTTTCTAAACCACATAAACTTGATAACCAAGTAATCTCTCCTCTTCAAATTTTTAACTAAAACTCTATTTCCGTATCATTCATCGCACGAATGTTTGTTTCTTTTTTTGCTGGTAGTATCTGCTTGGCGTTGCCAAATCGTTCTTTAAGACTGCTTTTGGCTTTCTGCAGATCTATAAAGAGCCCGCTTTTCAGCTTTATTCTTACACTGATATCACAGTCTACCCAACTCTCCTCTCACTCCAATAAAAATGACCATCAGAGCCAGAGGACTAGTGGTTTTTACATACCGATAGAGAGGTCGCATATCTGATTTCCAGTCTTTCTGTAAGCTCCTCCCACACTTATATTGTGGCTCTTGTAGAGCTTGACGCTCGTTCACAAACTCGTGCATTTTCTCTCCTTGCCTTAGCACTTTTCAATTATTCTTGCTTTGCTCCACCAATGAAATCTCGTTTTGAATAGAAGTAACAAGAGAGAAACCGTTCAACCTGATAGGGTAGCTATACTAGACGATATCAGCAGTTGTTTCTGATTAAAATAAAAAAAACTACTATTCTATATTCTGATTAAAAAAATACACATGGAAATGGATGAAATCGCTCGTATCCAGAACCTCTTAACAGCAGGGTTTTTCTATTCCTCCTTCCAATACACAATTGCATTCTCTAACAAACTAAATATTGGTGTGTCGATAAATCTTTTCCTCCCTACTTTTGTTGTTTTTCTTTCCTAGTGTTCTATCTAACTCACTAAAGGTGACATAATAGGTAACTTAATTTTCCAGTCATTACTAGTTTAACTATTCTTAACGAAACTATTCAAGAAATGTTTCCTTTTTTAAGAGTTTTAACTACTCTGCGACTTGAGAATTACTTCTCTCTCTCACTAATCTGATCCATTTCTTTTCTCGTGCCTACTAATGTATCGCTTGAAATTTTCATTTTGTTTAACAAATCATTTAAACCCATCTTTATTATTTTGAAATACCAGAAACTTTCTCCATGAATACCTTAACCACAATCTTTATTCTTTAATACTTCTATGAGCATCTAAATTTTAATCCAAAGAAGATACCCTAGCCGATTTTAAAAACACCATATATCCCTCTTTTTTATTAATCTATTGATATGGTCTACATGATACATTGCAAATGTTATTAGAACAAACACTCAAAATATGATAGGTATTAATGGGTATTACATTATTGATAGTCAGCATCTAATCTAAAACATCTACCTGTAAAAAGAATAGAATAGTGTCTTAAGCATTGCTTTCCCAAAACAGTTAAATCAATTACATAATTCCAATTAGATCTACAAAATTAAATAATATAGAGGTATTTATTCTCATGGAAGAAAACGCTATTATAGTTAATTGAGTAAGCTATGCTCGGTAACATGATTATCACGTATATTGAAATAGGTTAAAACTATTAATAAAGAAAGGTGTAACATGAATGACTATTTTTTAAAAATTAATAAACATACTAATTATCGATTAAAACACAAAAAATCTTTCCCCTGTACTAGCGGATAGTGTAATTGAACTTACTACACATATGCAAAATTTTTTGGGCCTTGATACCGTATCTAAGACACAACTTTTTATGGTCATATTGGAAGCAGTTAAAATTACGAAAATTAGTTTATATACACAAATTTCTTTTTCTTAAATTGTGTTATTTTTAGTATCTCTGATAGTTCAAATGTAAATATAGAAGGATTGTAAACTATTAAAAGATAGAGAAAAGTATCCCTAGTCAGAAGCTATTTTTCTCTTTAAGCTTGAAAAATAAAGTTTATTTATAAGGAGAGGACAAAAAATTATGACTGAGAAGAAAAACTATTCTCCTTAACTTTCCAATTTTTTTAGAGAGCTTATTTATTTTTCCATCATTGGAAGTGTAGATCCATTCATGGCTCTCTCGCTACAATGACTTCCGCCCAGTAGGGAGCGGTTGGGAGTGTGTTAATCAAATATTTTCCTCATTCTTATTGCAGGGCAATATTTATTCTTTCTGGTACAGGTATCTTTACTTGCACAAAAGTATCGGAGCAAAAAGATCAAAAGCTCATCTTCAAAAAAATTGCTTTAACAGCCATACTTGTCAATCTAATTATGGGTTTCTTTTAGTTTAGCTTTTCGTTGGCTTTCTCTGGGAGCGTTTTAAGTATGATAGAATCTGCGAGGGGAGATGCTAGCTTTCGGCAAAACAAATCTAGTCGATTGTGGGTGCTTTATTTTTATGCAAACTTCTTGGCCATGGACAGTTTCCATGTTTCTTCGTTCCGTTTGGGGGGAAAACGAAAGCCACATTAAAGATTCTATCATACCAACTTAACCAATGTATTTTTTAATTATCTTTTATTTATGGTCATTTGGGTTTCTCAGTCTATGGGGGTAAGAGGCTGCCATAGCCCACCATTAAAGTCGGAGGCTTAGGATGATTAATTTTAAGCTATCTGGTTTATGACCTATTTCAAAACCTAAAATGTCTCCTTCACCATGGGAGATTTTAAAGAAAATATTCCTGCATGGTTTAAAATTTGGTTCTTCCTGCAGCTGGAGAACAAATTTCTTACAATCTGGCCCGTTTTGTCATGATCTAATGATTAACAAGACTCGGGGAAGTAGCTATCACTGCGTATTCCTACAGCAATACTCTGGTTTAGCCTTGTTATATTTTTGCTGTTTCCTTAGGCAAGGCACCTCCTCATGATTAGGGCTGGCAACTTTGGTGCGAAAAACTATTTAAAAACCAAGGGACCTAAACCTCCTTTGCTTCGAAAGCTTCCTTATTATTAGTATGCTAGCTTGTTTAATGGGGCTAGTTTTATTTAGAGTTCCTTCTTACTGGTTACTCCACTAATAATCTGCAAATCATTAACTTTAGCCAGCCAAGTTTTAGTGGTTTAATTTTATTTTAGAAGCGGGAAGAACAGAATTTGATTTTTGTAAAGTGCTTAAGAGCTTCCTCTCAGTGAAATTCCCTTCTATGTCGGCGTTTTATCATGTGGAGTGTTGGTGTGTTTTTTCTCGCTTTACTTCCTCTTTTCCACTTCAAATGGGCTTAGTAGGAGTCTGGTTAGCTTTAGGTCTAGACGAAATTGTCCGTTTCTATCTTTATGAGACTCAGGTGGCGGAAAAATATGCAGAAAATGTTTTTTCTTGAACTATCATCATAAGGTTACAATTTATTCTTAGCACCTATTTGACACTTATTTTTGATTACTTTAAAAGCAAAAAAAAAGAGGATCATTTATGTACTTCCAAAGTTAGCAGTTATTACGGAAGACGGTTATTCTATCTAGCCTACTGTTGTATGGCCATCATCATTTTTTGCGTATTTTCGATTTAAATAAAAAAAACCCAAGAAATGTTCGGCACCCATTCTTTGGGTTGTTTATAGTTCAAGACTTTTTCATTCTCCATAAGATACTTAGCTTCAAAACTCAGTCCAGCAGTGAACGGACTTTCAGCTGTGTTGTCTGAGTATCCATCAATTGGACCCGTAGAGCACTTGCTCCTTTGAATTCGCGATATAAATTTTAAAGAAACGACGAAGTTGCTTAAAGATAACTGTGTCTTCTCTGAAATTGATTCGAAATAAATCTAAATGGTTTCTAAACAGATTAGCAATTCTTTTGGCCCATGTTCTTTAGGTCTTTTTCAAAAGCAAATGGATTATGGAAATGCCTCGTCCAATTCATCACGCCATCAATGCCGTATTTTTCCAGCCAGTCCCATTCCTTGTTTTATAATCCCCAGGAATGTCCACCGTTAATGGTTATCAACGTTCTGCGGTGCGATTTCATCACGTAGTTCTTAATCTCTGGAATGAGTTTCCCAGTGAGCATCTACCTTACTCATCTCTCTTTCGTACGTAAGTTGAATAAGATAATTTGCAAGTATTCTTGTTTTATAATGGAGTGAGCCAGCAGTCCTTTCGTCGTACACTCGAAAGCCTCGGGGCTAGTCTGCACAGCTTACCGGAAGACCTCCTGTTTGCTGCTTGTTATCAGTTCATCAGCACTCTGTGCGAAAGTATAATCAATCGGTGTATTTCCTCTACCGTGTTTTTAAAAAACGGTTAGCGCTGGACAGCCAGTAATTCAAATCAAATCCCACGAAAAGGGCCTTAGTTCTTGCTATACCAATTATCATCTCTTTAGTGAAGAATCAGGGTCTTATCGCCCCCAAATATGAGCGGACCATTGGCTGTTCGTCTTCTGTAAACGTCAAACGTCCGCGGACACTTTCTTTGCATCTAGGGGTGGACAATACTGTTCACATTCGTTAATTTCAGTAAAAAGACAACATCAGGTTTTGCTGCGTTGCAACGACATTGACGGAAATACAACATCCGTCAACATCTTCCATGGGTGCTAATAAACAAAAACGGTTCGGCAATTCTTGCCAAAAAATTATCTTTCATTTTAAAATCCCTTTCGTATAACAAAATGTAAAAGTAAAAATTGAAAGCTACTGTCTCTCTTCTATTTGAACTGTTTTTTTATTTAATGTATTATAACAGAAATATTCGTTTTCTCCAAAATAAATTGACTATAAAATTATTTAGATTTTTTCAACGTTTTAAAAACACGTTCTAAAGGAAATCGTACTCAAAAGTGTATTTACTACATTGAACTCATTATAACAGAATCATGTGATTCAATCTATATTTTCACTTAAAAAAGGTGAGAGGTTTACTTTTATTGGGGGTATTCCTAACTTTGATTTCATATAATTTCTCAATGATGTTTGAATAAGCTTAATTACGATTACGAATAAATACCTATAATACTATTTTGTAATACTATTTTAACTTGACATTTTCTATAGCGAATCTGATCTACTTTCACTAAATCTTTTAATTTATTTTATATTACTAAACTCGATTAGTATGAAAAATTACTAAAATTTACAAGCTCTAGTACTAACTATCTTCATTTCTACAAAAAGATTTATTCGATAAAAACCTTTTTCACTAAAAACCCATTTCACTAAGTGGTTTTATCCCGCTCCATTCTTAGAGTTATTTTTTTCACTGTTCAGCAGATTCTAAAATTCCTATTTTGTTCGTTGATCACCATTTCATTAAGCTCATCATCTGTAAAAAATTGTTGCCGCAAAATCAATATTAATAAATTTAGTCTTAGGATGGAATTGATGATTTCATATGAAAGTTTTGATTATAATTAATCTAAATCTGGATAGAAAATAATGATAAATAGCAAAAGCAGCATTCTCTGAACCGCATTTCGACTCCAAAAAAGGACCACATAAATTTCATCATCAAGCACGAAAATTTTTTGCCCGGGATTTCTTTTAGCCGATTCCATGATTTGTTTCAATGGAAACTAGCATTGTCTCTTTCTGTCTTTTAATAACTTTTAATAATCTTAAAAGACTGTATCTGATTGCCCACCAAAAATCCGTTAAGGGGAATGTGACGTAAAGTTAGCCATTTTCTTTATTTTTCTATGGTCTGGAATCATCATCTTTTGATTTCAAAAAATATATTCTTGATAATCATCTCTTCTTTATAATTATCTTCAATACCCTAAGCAATAATTGAGTGAATCGCTTTGATTTTTTGCAGGAAATGTTGTATTATTAAATCCTATGATCTATGAAAACAATTCAAAAGTATATTAATATTGTATTTTCCCTATTCTTCCCAATTATCTAAATACTTTTAACGGTTAGCGTTTATTCAAAATTTCTTTCACGCGATTTTTAATTCATCTGAATAAAGGATTTAATGGTACAGTCTTTAATATCAAATCTGTATTAATTGAAAAAATCGGCAATGATTAACATTCTTGGGTGGTATTAAATCATCGAATTTTTTCTCGCGCATCGGAAACCAGTTTTGCCAGTAAGAACAGACATTAATAAATCAGAAAAAGTTAGTTTTGTTCCACCATCATTAGTTTCTTATTGAAAATATCTTAAAAAAGCTTTATCTGGATTTTGCTCGTCTTCAACGAAAATAATCAATAACTTATCTTTGATTAATTTACTGTAGAAAGTAAATCTAGGATTCTGAGCATATTTCATTTTCATCTAATCCTGATTTTTGTAAAAAATATATACTTGATCTTTTGGTTGTTCCATATTAGAAAATTCAACTCATGACCAATATTTATCTTTTTTGAGAATTTTTCATTTTGTGCTTTTTCCTCTTTTTTAAAAAAAATTTAAATTCATACTTCTTATCAATTTCGAGTATCTGACTCGTACTTACTTTTGATATTTAATTATAGTGTTCATTGGCGGGAAAAATTATCTTCAGTTATAATTTCCAAATTGTTATGGGTAGTTTCAAAGCTACGTTCCTTAAGCCTATATATTAAAACTATTTAAACGTTGCCTGTCCATCAATTACCGCATTAAAAAGTTTCATTCTTTGCCTCTGTATTCAATGCCTCATTCATCTCACCATATTTTTGTATATACCTTCTCAGAAAAAGAATAAAAACTTATTTAATATCTTTTAATTCTCATGAAATTATTTCCATAACATTAAGTGAATTAATAGGATAGTTTCTGCATAAACACTATTCAAATAATAGTGTCAATTCTGATTTTGGGACCACACAAATTTCCTTTGGAAATGGCAGGTAGTAAGAACTTATTTGAGTCATACTATCATTGCTTCCTAATTGATTGTTATTTTTGGGCTGAAAAACCTCTACTCATGTGTATATGTCCTCGCTCATTAAATCAGTTAACAGTCGAAACATTATTCAGTCTAAAAACTTTTCTTTAAAGTTTTTCCGCAGTGACTGTTACAGGCAATCCACGCCTAGAGCAGAATTCCTTTACCTGCTTTTACTATCTGGTATTCTTTAAGTCTTCCGTTTATGTTGTAGTTCGATAAACTAGAATAGGTGACTTATTATCCTTTTTATATTTACACTTCCTACTGTGGCACTTCGGGTTATTTTACATTTCTTTATTTTTTCGATTCTCTCACGACTCTCACCTTACTATCCTTTTTGTTTTTTAGATTTCCTCCATTTAAGTTGTATATCTTACTTGTAATATTTTTTGTTTAATTCTACCAAAATCGGACCATTATTGCCTTCGTACTAGCATTATCAATTAACCATGCTTACAAGATCTTTCATCGTTTGAGATGTGTAATAATACTTGTTGTTCCAATAAATGAATTATAAATTTTCCAAGTGTTTGCCATCAGAGGACTGCTCTTCTCCCCAATGCTGTGTAAAAGCGACTTAAGTTTAAGTGTTGTACAGTGGAATTTTAAAATAAACCCCATGGGAAATTTGTAAAATATTTTTCAATTCTCTTAGCATTTCTTTTCTCTTTTGTTTTTATATTCAATTGAATTGCCCCAAGTTGGCATCTTTGGTGGGCAAAGATAACATTAACTTTTCGAAATAAGTATCATTATTAACTTTTTACTGCACTTATTAACAGTTCTTTTTTGATCTCTTCAATCGTTTTGAAAGATAAAAAAAGGGCTTCAATTACTTAATTGGGTCTAGCGCTAAAAAAAAAGCCAAGCATAAAATTCGATCATTATATTTGGACTTGCTCGCACCGGCGGGTTTGGGGGGACTAAAAAAATGGATTTTTAAACCTTTTTTTCCCAAATTTGTTCAGGAAAAAGATTTGATGCTAAAAAAACTGGGGGTCCTTGGATAGCTGATAAATTTCGGGTAATTTGTTCCTTTAAATTTTTCTTTTCTTTCCCCTTTTTTTTTTCCCCTTTTGTT
>Ga0163217_1020838_pt1 | contig 11095 bp, 18 predicted proteins | sample SynspAceP_FD_185933 | JGI IMG/M metagenome (GOLD analysis project Ga0163217, IMG submission 185933) | Saline lake microbial communities from Ace Lake in Antarctica - Synechococcus sp. Ace-P (PacBio error correction) | ecosystem: Environmental > Aquatic > Non-marine Saline and Alkaline > Saline ... | reverse complement strand
TTACAAGTGCCACCCCGTCACACCCAGCGAGGATGCGCCCATGCCACTAACGCATGAAGCGAATGGGCTGAGACACGCCGATCAGTGGCTATCGAGCCGTCAGCGGAACAAGGATCCCCACGAAAAAGAAAGCGCGGCCCCAAAGGCCAGCCCTCATAGGTTCCAGGGCTGCCGGTCAGCTCTTTCGAATCGAGCAGCCCAGCTGAGCGGCCACCAGCTGAGCGGCACTCCTTGAGGGAATCTGGCGCAGGTGGCCGACCTTCACGGGCTTGTTGGGCGGGGAATTGTTGAGGTGTGGCTGCCTGTCTGTCGGGTCACCGCGTAGCCATGGCGTGCAGCGCTTCAGCCAAGAGCTGGCCGTTGACGTCCCGCGGAATCCCACAGGGCCAGCAGTTTCCTGCCTCCGTGATGAAGACGGATCAGGGGTGGCGCCTCGCCGGGAATCGAAATGGCAGACAACGGCATCCGGCGGATCTCCCGCGGTGGAAGCTCCTCGAGGGTGCCGCTCGGTTTGGGGATCGCTTGCACCGGGCAGCACTGGCCCGGAAGGAGCCATCCCCGCTTCCTCCACCACGAAAAGGATTTCCTGCATGGCCGCCTCCAGTGTCATCACTCTTTGCAGTGGAGGAAGGGATCCTGCTCTGACTGGGCAAGCCGCCCGCGCCCAATCCAGAAGGATCCAGCAGGGGGCATGCACCTGACGGGCCGCCCCAAAAGCCAACCCTGCTCTGCTGCGTTCCGCGAGCCAGCGCGGCGAGGATGTGGTCTGCCGGCAGAAGTCTTCGGCTGCGCGACATGGCTTCCGCCGTCCAGCTCAAGGCCTCAAAAGCCAACCTGGTCCCAACTGAGCGGCCAAGGGGCTGGCAGGCTCTCGTAAAAAACAATCTGCCAGATGGTTGTCGTTCTCCAGGACCAAAAGTAGGCATGGGCCGAACATCACGGAGACCAGATTCGCCGCCAAGGAACCTGCAAATGAGCGCTCCCGGATCTTCCGCAGGGATCTGCAGCCGCTTCGCCCGCACCTTCCAGATCCTCAGCACGGCATCAAGCGTCAGCTCATCATCGAGAAACTGTTGCTTAGGTGAGGCCACTGCTGTAGCGGACACCTTGGTGCCAGGCACTTCCGAATGTCGCTGGACAAAACAAGGTCAGTCGCGACCCCTGGGTGCTGCTCAGGCCAAGCGGAAGGCCTCCTGCTCAATGCGTTTGGCGTAATTTCCGGGCGAATCCGCGCCGGGTGAACCAGATCCACCGAGCGTTGAGCAGATCTTCAAGGGCCAGCTTGAGATCCATGTTACTGCCAAAAAAGCTGGGGGCTGCCTGCGGGAAATCCACAAGCAGGTTCCACATTCGCTCTGGTTCGCTGCCGTGCCGTGGGAGGCACAGAGCCAAACACCCGCAGATCCCGACCACCGTGGCAGCGATGAGCGCCTGCAGCTGGGCGCCAACTGCGGACAAAGCTTGGGAGTCGTTGGGGGTTGGCTGGCGGTCATGATGCCCATTCTGCTGCCCCTTCGCCGAGTACCGCCCCGATCCCGGGCCGCGCGCGCTTCCAGGGCCCGCAGCACGTTTTTATTTGCCATGGCCTTCCCATCGGTTTTGGGTATGGGAGGGACTGGGTTGGCTGCAGCCGCCACGGCGCCCGCGCAGAAGGGATCCCGGCAGGGGGCTCCGGCCTGACGGGGCCGCCCAAAACCAGACCTGGCCCAAGCGCCCGGCAGCCGCCAGCACCGTTCCATGCCCCCTCCCACCTCCCCCACCTAACGAACGCCTGCGCGACGGACGTGGACGCGGCGGATCGCATGAGCCCATTCGATTCAACCGCTAATGCTCATGGAACTGCTGGGCCGCCGCAGCCCCGCCCCAGCCGAGGACCATCGCCCCGGCGGATCCTGGCGAAGACGTGACCCAGACGCACGACTCACCGTCAACGGCGTGAACCAAGGGCTACGCCAACGACCACTACCCCTGTTGGGCGGCGTAGCCGAAGGCTCTGCGTAGCAGTAGAGCTGTTGAGCGTTGCCGAAGCGCGGATGAGCTGCTGGCAGCCTCTGCCGCCCAGCGCCTCAACCACTTTCCGCGCCCTGGCCGGCTTGCGGAATTGTGCGCCGGGCTGTGCTCAGCAAATCCTCACCAGCGGGGCCCTGGGAGGTGGACCACATTCGTGCCCAGGAACGATGAGCGGCGTCCGACGACCTCAGCACAACCTGCAGGCCAGCGACACCCTGCGCCGCTTCAGATCAGAACGGCAAAGGTGGCCGCCACATCCGAGAGAACGATCAGCAGGGTGTCGGGGTCGATGGTGAGGGAATCAAAACCCATGTGGAGATTAGAAGCTGCGGGCTTCGTGGACGCGGCATGACCAACGATGCCGCGGGCACGCCCGTATCTGTGTGCTGGCCTGCAGCACCCGCTCAACGCATCGGCGAGCAGTGCGCGGAGCGATGCCTGTCCCTGGACACTGCGGCAGACCGCCAACCGCGCCAACACCACCACTGGAATTGGATCGGGCATTGTTGCCCTGAAACGCCCAGGGGCTGAGCCACGGCCACCGACCGGAGGCCAGGCTTACATTAGGCCTTTGACGATGTCGTCGCCATTTGCAAACCACGAAGCTGCGCGTCGCAGCCGCCCTTCGGTGCGTCAGTGCACGCTGCTTGAAGCCAGTGGTCAAGGCTGCGAATCCGCCACAGGTCAAAGCGACAGGGGCTGTGATGTGCGCAGCGGCTGCGGCGCCTTGCAGATTCCATCAGCGCTGCCAGGGCTTCGGTGCCGTCATGGTGCGTTGTAGACGATCCGATGGGTGGGCGGAGCGTCCGAGCTGCCGCGAAGAAACAAGTCGAACTGTTCAGGCGAAATGGGCCCCTGCCAGGGCCTGCTCCTGCACCAGGCAGCTCACGGGCCGGCATTGCGGGCCGCCTGCAGAACGAAGTTCGGTTTCGGTGTTGAGGCCAGAAGTAACGGACCGCGCGATCGATCAGCGGCCTGAATCGTCGGCGCGTGACCCGCAATTCCAGCTGAGTCGAGGAGTGGGCAGCCACGGATCAACAGCAGGCGTTAAGCAAACCCTACCCTTTCAGGTAGACGTTGTCTATCCACCAGACATGGTGCAGGCCGACAGGGGCATCACGCTGGGACTCCGTCGTGGTGGACGTGATTGCAGCGCGAGTGGGCAAGGGGTTGGAAGGCGGATGCTCTTTGTCCGTTCCCCCGCTGGATGAGGCCCCAAAGTGTTGCCGTGAGGCCTGCCCATTGGTCTGTAGATGAAGGGGACTGGGGCGGGCATAAACCACCACCCGGAGCCTGTTGCTGCACCGCCACGCGCCCCATGACAAGAGAGGGATCCCAGCGGAGCGCCAGCCTGACGGGGCCGCCAAAGCCGGACCTGGCCGGAGCCCCGGCCACCGCCCACCATCGCTCCCATGCCCCCTCCCCCTCCCCCACCTTTACGAACGCCGTGCGCGACGGACGTTGACGCGCGGATGCGCATGAGCCCCATCGACCAACCGCTTCATGCTCTAGCCGAAGGCTTCCGCGCAGCGGTTGGAACTGCTGGGCCGCCGCTGCCCCGCCCCGCGGCGCAGACATCGCCCGCCGGATCCCTGGGCGAAGAACGTGACCCAGATCGACTTGCTCACCCTTCAACGGACGTGAGCAGCTACGCCAACGACCCACTTACCGTCTGTTGGGCGGCGTAGCCGAAGGCTTCTGCGGAGCAGTTGAGCTGAGCAAGCACCGGAGCGCGATGCGGCTCACCAAAGGCGCGGCTGGGGCAGGTTGTTCAGCAATCGGGTGTCGAAACTGAGCCGGCCTGCCGGGTCCACGGGGCGTAGCGGCGACAACAGTTCTGGTGGCGAGCCACATCAAACCCTTGGCGGGATTGCGGACAACCGCGAGCGCTCAGCGGTGCCAACGGCCTGCTGCTTTCCCCCCATGTGGACAAGCTTGTTTGACCGTCACCTGGATCAGCTTCCGATTCCGGGGGTGCCACTGCCTGTGAGCATGAGGCGGGCCCGCGATGCGTTGCGCTGCTGGGATCGATGTGCCAACCTGATCCGGCCGTTCAGCCGCGAGCAGGAGACGTTCTTGCATGCCATCGGGAATGCCCTGAGGCACTGAGGCCGCATGGGGTTTCAAGAGGCTTTGGGTTGGTTTGGCGCCATAAGTTTGATCTGGCTGGCCAGGGCGTTTGATCACGGCGTTAATGAGATTCTTCCTTCCCGTATTCAGCGATCTCTTCTATTCTTCGGGTTGGATGACATGGCATCCACACGCTGAAGATCAGAGTGGATCTCGCCTTTTAGTAGAGGTGGGGGAGAAACATTTTGCTCTCTTTCATTTGCCTTTCCGCATGGAGATGATGTGCCGATTTGCCGCAATCCAACGCAGACGATTCTGATTCACATAGTCTCTCCTGTCGATCGGGGAATCTCGATCATTGGGCCCGTTGAACACGCTCTCGGCATCAAGAAAATCCAGGTCCGCGCTGCTCCAGGGTTCGCAGGCGCTTGGCCGGGTCAAAGCTGTCACCGGGGCAAGAACCGCTTGATGAAGGCAAGCCGCCGGCATGGGACCGCAGCGGACCCAGCTGCGCTACAGAATCCGACGCCAACACGTGCACCTCAAGGTGGGGATCGGTGCCGGGAGGAAAACCGCACCCGTAGCGATTACTCGGCATGGCGGCCTGTCGGGCTGGCCCAGGGGTTCCGCTTGCTGCTGGCTTCTCAGGGAAGGCAAAAGGAACCCGTAGCGTCAGCTGCTTGCAGCGCAGGGCGCTACTGCAAAGCCGCCAGGCGGCTCCGTGGGGTAGCGTCGTGATTGGAGGTAAAAACGTGGCGCTCAGGGTCGCCGGGAAACCTGCTTGAAAGAGAGAAGACGGCGCGGGTTGCAAGGGGCTGGGGCTGCTGTAATCGCAAGTACCACCGGTGTATCAGCAGCCGCCTGGGCCAGCACGGTCTTCACGGATGCCCGACCTCCAGGATCGTCGGGGAGAACGTGACCAGATCGACGACTCACCCTCAACGCTTGACCAGCTTACGCCAGACACGAACGCCTGTTGGGCGGCGCGCCGCCACCGACGCCGATCAGTGCGCCTTTCGATCAAGTACGCGTGCTCACCCGGCCAGTGCGCCCTTTGAGGTGGATCACATCATCCCCAAATGCCCATGCAATGCCGGCAAGCGCGACACGGATCGCACGACTTTCGCGGACTTCCTCGCCAGCTACCAGCACAGGCAGGGAGACCAGAAGCGGGTGCTGCTGGAGAACGAACTGGCGCTCTGCATCGCCGATGCCTACCCGGTGAGTGAGGGGGCACAGCCTGGTGATCCCCAGGCGGCCATGTGGCCGAACGGCTTGGAGTTGCACCAGCCGGAATGGAATCGGTGGTGGAGCTGCTCAAGCGCCTCGGGAGCAGCTCGCGGCTGATGGATTGCGAGATCAGCGGCGTGGAATGTGGGCTGGAAGTTCAGGGAGGGCGGCGGTGGGCAGACAGTTTTTCCATGCCCATTGGCATCTGATCCCGCGCGAGAAGGGGATTTGTGAGCAGCTGCGGGTGGGCGTTCGGGTTGTGATTGGCGGAGCATTCAGAGCTAATTGAGATGTGCTCTGTAGACCAGCATCCAAGAGATCAGATAACGGTTGCAAGATTAGCTTGAAGGAGAAAGCTTGCATGGATTCCGAGAAGCACCAGCAAGAGTTGAAAAGACGAGGCTTCACATTGAATCCAAAACAAACGGTTAGAGATGATAGTGAGATGCTTCTGATTCAGACACGCAAGTTCATTTCTTGGATACGAAGAACGGATTTCTCGGCCCATATTTTGTTTGGTTTTTACTTCAAATGAGCCTATTCGGCGCCGGGTCTCCTCATACGAGAGAATATCAAACCCCGGTCCCATCCCCCGCGTTTTGCGAATGTGTTGCTCGACTTTCTCGCAAGCCTCTCTTTGCCAAGGTTGGATCAGCCTTTGCACGCTCAAAGTCAAGACAAAGAGCTCACCAGAGTACCAAGCGAGCGATTACGCGCTTCTCTCTCCAAGTAGTTTGACTTGAGATTAACATGTCCCTCGTTGGCTGAAGGCTTTCTCTAACTAGGTTCCTTGGTCTTCGTGGTTGCATGGCTGGCGGTTTGGTGAGCACTCTAAAGAATGTCTTCAACTTTCCGGCACCACGATCGACCTGTCAGCGTCTGCGGCCCAAAACATTCGTGAGCTGGCCTATCAGATTACAAAGTCTCCTGAAACAATGTCATGTCAGCAGCCTTGATGTATGGGATTCGAGGCTTTGTAACAGAATATAAGGGAACTCCAGTCAATTTCCAGCACCGCACTGATATTCGCATGTTTGAAACTCAACGGAACTGCTCGAACGACCTGAAAGACGCTTTTAATCAGCGCGCGCCGCGTGAGCTGCTTTATTTGTTAAGAACCCCGGAGGAGTTCAGCAGCAAGCATGGCGAAGTAGTCTGCCACGGTTTCTGCCTTTCTCTCGTTGACCAGTCTGGTAGCCATTCTCGAAGACGCTTTGAATACCATCTTTCCCGCTTGTTATACGCCGGATGATGCGCACCTGACCATTGATCATCCAGCTTGACCCTGGTTATTGGTAGCGTCCGGAACCTGGGGCGCGTTGGCCGACGCCATACTCAACCTGCAGGGACTCTGCTTCCGCGGTGTGCAGGCCAGCGAACGCCAGGACGTGAGGTGGATGCGTGTTTCTGGCGCACTGGAGGCAGCGGCCGGGTGCTGCTGGAGACGAAGCTTGCCATCTGAATCGCCATTGCCTATCCCGTGAAAGCGAGGGGGCACAAGCCTGGTGGTCCCGCTCTTACCGTGAATTACGTGCGGCATGTGGCCAACTCCTGGAGCTGCACAAGCGGAGTGAAAGCCGTGGTGAGCTGTTGAAAGCTAAGGACGGGAGCAGCTGAGCGCAGGACCGCCACGATCAGCGGCTGGAACCGTGGGGCTGAAAACTCAGGCGAGGAGGCTGGGATAGACTGTTTTCTTCATGCACATTGGCATCTGATTTCCAAGGGCGGGAGGGTGATTGTGAGGGACTTCGGGGTTGTAGTGCCTGGGTGATTGGGGAAGAAAGGGATATTTGAGACGGATTCATTTAACGTTTTCAAGATCAGTGGCTGACGAATCACTACCGCATTACACAACAGCTTAGCCCCGCACGGTGGATCTTGATTGCTAAGTGGGCTCTAGAGTCTGTCTAGGGATAACATTTCCCAAGGCCACTGCAAAGGGACAGCTCTCCCCTCTGCTGGAGGGGCTTGTTGGAGGGCCTTACCATATGCGCAGGTCCCCAAGGCAAATCCCCCGCCCTCTGTTGGGCAACCTGATTCCCAGTCAAGGCTCGCGTTCACTTGAGCTGTTTGCCGGCTGTGGGGGAATGCTTGGGGCTGCATGCAGCTGGTTTTAATCATTCGGCTTTAGTTGATTTAGACTCTAAAGCGTGTGACACCTTAAGACATAATGCTCGCTGCTGGGCAATTCAACGGCCAGCAAAAAAATCAAGCATTGGAAAGATAATGCTGTCATGCTCAATTGATGTTCGTCATATTGAGCTGTGATGCTATTGAGAACTATGATTTCATGGATCTCTTGCTGGTGGGCCACATGCAGCCATTTTCTTTGGAGCATTCATGCTGGAATGAATGATACAGGAATATTGTTTCCCGCGTAGCTTTGCCTTGGTTTAGCGTTGCAAGCCTAAATTGGTTTTTGGTTGAAAATGTAGGCCGGCCTATTAAGAAAGAAGTCGTTTGCTCCTTACTTTGATTCGTAGAAATGCAGCTCGAGATCCATGTGTGCATCCCAAGGAAAAATAAACCTTGGGTCCTGAGCATGCTGAACGAATCAGAGTCCTTTCATTTCACCGAGACTGAAGCCTGATTATTACGGTTTACCAGGCAACTTGTGAATGCGGCTTGACTCGGTGTTCCTCAAATTCGCAAAACGTGTTGTTCTAATGGCTGTCTCGTTCGGACCATCTCCGACTGTCCACTTTGCACCGATTACTCCCACTCATCTGATGCATCGCCTTCATTATTCTCAGTTTGTTTCTGGTGAGTACTGGGATCGGTGCATAACCTTTAATGCGCTCCACCAAGTTCGAAGCATATAGCAAGGCAAAAAAGCCATCCGAACAAAGTATCTCCCTCTCGCAAGGACTTGCAAGCCTTTGGCAAAAACAAGTTAGAGATGCTATCGAGGGACTGCCAGAACCTATCGATTGGGAAGAGGCCACATCCCCAGGACTATTAAATCATTAGTAGGAATACCAGGTGCTCGTTCTTATCCAGCGGTCACACGGCGATCAGATATTGATCGCGGGTAAAAAACAATTTAAAAGCTGGAGGGTTCCATGGCGTAGTGTGGTGGTGAAAGCCATGATTCGTTTTAATTGATGGAAAACTTAAGATATATGACCGTACGTGAAAGTGCACGCATTCAGACGTCTCCAGATGACTTATGAGTTTTTTGGAGCGCGTTCGCAACGCAATGAACATATTGGAAATGCCGTGTCCCGTCCAGCTCGCTAAGAAATTGGGCTTTCATATGAGATTTCACGTTTCTGGAATGAGGCCTCTTTATGACAAGAGATGCTGCCACGACATCCCGGATCATTGGAAGATTAAGAGGCGAGATACAACGCCCAGAGCTTATCCTTAGAGGAGCTCTACACAGGATGGACATTCGATACAAGAGTCGCATTACTAAGAAACGTTTACGGCAGGCCTGATGTATATCGATCATGAAATATAAAACTTTGCAGTTTTTTGGATGGAGACTTCTGGCAATTGGGAAATGAGCACAAGTCGAAACTATCAAAATCGAAGATCTCTTCCCAACCCAAACGCTGGTTTTGGTTTGTAGTAAAATCTAGGAATTATCGAACGAGAAGACAGGTAAAACCAAAAGGGCTTATGCAAGAAGCTGACAGTAAATTAGAATCTGGACCTCAACAATATTTCTAAATCCTAATTGAAGCGGCAGAATCCATCTACAAGGCCTCTCCAGCACCTAAAAGGCGACTAGTAATCCCGTAGATTCTTGCCTAGGGCATTATCGTGACACTCGTTAGATATGATTTTCAGAATGGATGTGGCTTTATTCGAGTTTGTATTGCAGACTCCTCTTTTTCAGCAGTTAGCTTTCTGACTTTCGATCTACTTGCTTCCTTTGCCTTGCATGATTTAAATCTGACTTCAGTAAGAAGAGGAGGCTGGGATCTATTGGTTTTGCAGCATTAAACGGCTTGGTTTTGTCTATATCGGCAAGGCTGCGATGACAGCGCGATAGAGTAGGGTTTGGAGAAGCATCGCCGACAGCTACAGGGAAGAATTGGAATCTTCACCAGGCGAGGTCAGCTTTCGTTGCCTTCATTTTGCGGCACACATGGATGCATTTAAACCGAATCACATATGATATCTTCTATTCACCAGCTGGAATTCTTCGCGGAATTGGGCCTAACGATCCAGGAAGAAGACGAGACCAAGACCAGCTTGCAGTTACCCACTGGCATGGTCCTTTATCCTGTTGATCCTGAAATCCATGCTCGGGAAATCCCCCGCGGGTACATTACGATGTATTAGAGGTTGCTTAGGGACTGCGTTTGCAGGCACACCCCATACTGGATCAGATTCAAGGAAATAGGAATGGTGGACACAGCCGAAGAAAGACCGCTGTACGAAACAAGCTCACGCTTGACTTTGCGGGCTTCCCGGATAATAGTTATTCAAGAAGAGTGGCCATTGAGTGTGCGTAGCTTCTCCTCTCGCAGTTCAGTCGTTGGCCTTGCGCCTAATCATGGCAGCTGACTCTCCTTCCAAAGCCATTATTCTGCTCTATAGAGAAGAGAAAGAAGGTATCCGAAAATGAGGTTGCTCTGGCCATTACCCGGCTCCACCTAAACCGCTCAAGGATCAAGCCGGGCGGAAACAACCACACATATGTGACCAAGAAAACAAACCGCCGTCCGTTCCGCGGAATTCTTGTTGTGAGCCAGGCCCAAGCACTGGAAAGTCTAAATAGGGCCTGAATAGTATTCAGCATATCCTTATTCCGCATCACCCATAACGGTTGATTACCTAAGTCTTGGGCAACGTCTAAAATCTTTCGCATGACCATTGTGAACTGAGGTAGTGCCTGGCTCGAAGTCAGCCATAACCTGTCCACTCCTTCATCAGGCTTTTAGAATAAATAATTTCCATTATTCAGTAAAGTTCTGTTCTACCAAATCCTAAGTGATTCTAGAGGGAAGATTCGCCTTGGCAATTGCTTTTGTATAATTTTCTCCTTCATGGCTTCACTCTTTCATACCGCTTTGAGGGACTTTGGCCAAGAGGGGATCAAATGTTACATTCCCTCGGGATACGGCATTTTAAAAAACTTGTAGTTGTTCGCTCAATATAGACTTGATTACTTCTAATGTTGGCTTTAAGCTCTGCAAGCACTTGCTCCTAATCGTCCTTGCTTGCTCTTATGTGTTGTGCGAAACAACTTTCCCGCGAATCATTAGGCAATCACCGCCGAAAAGCAGGGGGCCCAAGAAGAAGAAAAACATCTTCTTTGTTAAGGAAAAGTCCAAGATCAAGAAGGGTCGGAGCTAATAGTATAAAGAGAGGAATTGATTTCGCCGCTTCTTTCTTAGTGTCTGTGTGAGTCAAAGAAGGGCTTGGATGATCCGTTCTTCCAGTTTAACCCAAAATCGTGAGGAGGCCCAGCCAAGTAGGAATTATCAACAAACAGAGAAGGCTCCATGGATGGACGGGTGATTAGCTTTGAGTGGCATTTCTTGCATTTGCTAAATTCTCATTTGAACAAAACTTACCAACATTATCAAAAACGCCGTAAAAGAGGATCAGCCTGCCTTCCAGTGCAAATTGTTTAAATTGGGAAAGATTCCGCCATAAATCCCCAGCTTGCCGCTTTTGCATTCCGCATTAAGAAAAAAAAAACCAGATCGGATCCTCCTTCCACTTAGGCCGATCTGTTTTGCTGAGCAAAGGCATTCCGGGCCTGTTGGTCAATGCTGGGCTTTTCATTTTAATCCGGATTCGGTAAACATCGCAAACAATCCAGTTC
>Ga0163217_1117662_pt1 | contig 11096 bp, 11 predicted proteins | sample SynspAceP_FD_185933 | JGI IMG/M metagenome (GOLD analysis project Ga0163217, IMG submission 185933) | Saline lake microbial communities from Ace Lake in Antarctica - Synechococcus sp. Ace-P (PacBio error correction) | ecosystem: Environmental > Aquatic > Non-marine Saline and Alkaline > Saline ... | reverse complement strand
TAAACGTCGCAAATCGCTCCCCACATTAGATTCGACGCGCTGAGAGCGAGTTAGCGCCAGCAGAGGTCCGCCATTCTGTTGATAGGGTTGGCAGGTGCGGCGGGGACGTCGTAAAGTTCGTAAATCTCCAACCGTAAAAATTGATCACGTCCTGCCGTCCAAGGCCTGGTTTAAGGATTGAAACCACTTCGCGTTGAGCGCTGATAGCGATTAGGACGCTGTCGGCCCGTTCGCCCGGAAAGTCGGAACTGATAATGTTCACTGTCAACCGTCCCGTCCAACATATGATCCAGAGTGGCCAAGGTCCGGCGAGCATGATGGGCTGCCATCTTCACCACAAGCGCACGGGCGGCCAGCATATTGATTCCGTTCTGTCAGCCGGGCGCGCAACCCGCCAACAAAGGACAATGTGTCCTGCCCCACTTGATAGGAGGGAGGGGCAGAGGATGTGCGAAACCCTTGGGTTTCCGCTTTCCAGCACAATGGTCGCGGCAATGGGTCAGCTTGATTTTAGATCACCGTCGGGGACCGCCGAGGAAACTGATAATCGTCTGAACCAAAGCCGCAGAAAACCACGAATCCGGGTCCCGAAAGATCGGGCCGATGTGATTGGAACCGATGCTGATGGCAAGGCCTGTCCTGATGGGTTTGAAAACAGAGATTTGGCCTAACATTCAAAATCAAGGTGTATCAATACTGTATCAAATTTGGGGAAATGCATGACGCCATCACGGCCATTTGGCGCGGCAGCGTCGAGATCAGCGAAAAACGCTGATCCGGGAGGATTTTGCGTTCGGGACTTTTGCCGATGGCTCGCGCCTGCCACAGAAACGGCCAGATGGCGGCGTTATTGGTGTGTGCGGACGGTTGAAACCTTTGCGCAAAGGCGCTGGCCGTGCTTCGAGGAGAAGGGGGTGCTTGGAACGGGTTCAGGGCTCTGGCAATTATGTCCGCCGGGGCGCGCATGTTCGAAAGCGTCTATTTCCAATTTCGTAAAAAGCCGGGCGGCGGAGGCTTGCCGACGGCGCAGAATCGTGTTCCCTTAGCGGACACGCGATTCACCCGAGCAGCGCTGGCCTTCGGCCCGCTTCTCAAACACGGGCTCACTCAGCGGAATCGGACCGATCTCCGCGCTCACTCCGATGGACATCTGGTCGCAACTGTGGAACGCATATTTTTGGCCTAGATGGCCGATATGGGGCGTAGGCGGACCGTCGTCGATGACGCGTCTTCTCTATGCGTTTTTATCGCGTCATCTCGGGGCGGTATTTTCGCGGCGTCGAAGACAGTGTTGGTGTGTCGAATTGCCCAGGTGGGGCAGAGCTGCGGGAATCACTGCCGGAGACGCGGCTGGCTATATCGAGAGACGGGCGTGGAGTCAGTCGGGCGAGGCGGGGATAATTCCCCGAACCTGTTCGACCCGGCCCGCGCACGTTCATTAATCGATCGAAGGTCTGTCGCCATCATGAAAAAAATACGGCATTATCGGCGTGTTGGCAGATGGGGCCTCGGGAGCATTATTCGAGAACATCCAAATCTGCTGACGGCGAAAAGGTTCACAGCGGTCTACGATCGGGTGCGGAACTCGCGAAATTAGCCGCCGCGAGAGCGGGTGGGGCTGGTGATCCAATCATCCATAGACAGCTCGTTGTCCGATCCGGATCTTGGACGCTGTTGTCATTTTGTCAGCCCGAAAACCTTTCTCCATGTCGAATTCAAGCTAGAGATTATGCGTCGCAGGGGCCACCCTTGCCAATCCTCTGCGAAAAAACCGCTCTATACCGATCCGAGGCAAGGCAAGCCCGATTGACCCAGTTCGAGAAAAGCTATTGGCCGGCGCCGTCTGGGGTTGCGATGGAATATCGCTACATTGCCGCCCATCGCGAAACTTGATCGGAGCAAATTTGCGACGCCGTCACAGGCGGTGTCAAAATGCTGAGCATTCGGGAGCACGATTTCCGTTCTTACCAAAGATCGGCCAATTGGAACCGGATTCTCAGAACACGGGCGGGACGTATGTTGAGGAAATGTTGTTCATTTCTTCGATCTGATGCGTCTGATTACGGGCGCGGACCGATCCGGGCCGCCCGCCACCGCCGGGCAATCCGCGCGTTCATTCGCGCTGGAGCTGCATGACGGCCGGACGGAGGTGCTCTTGGGCATTCGGTGTAGAGATGCTTATTCGATCTTTCGATCCGAACTGGACGCGGGCCAATGTTAGAGCTGTGCATGTTTGCCGACGGGATCGCCGTGGAATTGGAAGAAATCAGCGCGTCGGTTGCCAACGGTAAAAATTGAGTGCCGCTTTTACCCGGCCTCCGCACCGGTTCTGGCCCGCTGGATATTGACGTTATTCCCAGAACTTGACCACGGGCCCCACGCAGTTCCGAAAAACCCTGCTCACGATAAATGTCCCAGATTGATGAAAATTTTGCTGATGGCAGGGGGATCATCATGGGAGTCCAACTTTTATTCCAGCAGAACGGTTTCTCGAAGTCTCGTTGCGCGACAGGCCTAGCGTTTGAAGTGACGCTTACCGGATGGCCGGCGCGCTGTAGAGATGGGCAATTGCGGCTCCAGGGACAAGCGGCGAGCGATTTCATTGTGTGGTCGAGTTGTGACCCCAAACATATCCCAGAGCCTTTGATTGGGTGAGGCGCCTCGTTGAGACGAAGTCTCTCGCAAAGATGATCGTTCAACGCTTCGTTCCGGGTTGGGACTTGTCATTATTCGCGACCGCCTGTTGCTTACACTCATGGCCATGCTCCTCTCATTCTTTCCCCTCAGGTGATTGTCGCCTTGATTGCGGCATGGCGCTTAACCTCTACTGACGGGATGTCCGTGATCAGATCGGGGTGTGTTTTTTTTCGCCGCTGGACCCTTTTTTGATTGAGACTAGTGTGGGCCTGTCTTGGGCGGGTGGAATGCGGCGCTGCTTGCCTGACTCTTCGGCTGGCCCATCTTTGCAACATTTGATCCTCGCGAATGGGGCGCAACTGTTCTGTGCGGTTTGGTCGTGGGGAAAATGGCTCGGTCAGACCAACGGCGGTTTAGGGTTTTATCGGGCGGGCGCTTGTGGGCTATTGATGGGGCATCCGGGGGGCCCCGCAATTCGCCGATCAGCAGCGCTATGCCGAAGGACGGACAAAGGATGATCGGGATTTTGCCGGTCGTCATCGTCGCTGTTCAGTCTTTTATCGGCAGGCCGGCATTCTTTCTCTACCGCTTTTGACAGCGCATTGGCGTTAAGGCGACGCCTCGGCCGGGTTCGTGGCTGGGCGGCTCGCTTCATAATTGTGGCGCAGCCGGCGATTGCTGCTGGTTTTCTGTCTCTGATTCCGGCAGGCGAAAGGCGCCTTGGTCAAAGATGTCCCGGGTCGCGATGTTTGGCCCCTATAGTTCATGATTGTCCGCAATTACGTTCCGTGGGGCTGGCGAAAGCGAAGGGTGGTTCGCGCGCAAGTTTGGCTTTTGCGCCTGTCTTCCTTTTTGGGATTCCTTCGCGCTCATGGCCGCCAGTTCAGCCCCATTTCTTATACCGCAGAGTTGTCGAGACAGCCCTGGCTATGTAAGTTATTGTCCAAAAGGCCTTGTGTCTGTTTGCTCGCCATGACCGCCATGGGGTTGCGAACACCGATCATGGGATGTTGGTTCAAGATGGACCGCAGAGCGATCGTTTTGCTGTTACTCGAAACGTCCACCAATCCTATTGGTGGTTTTTGGTCGCTGTTGCAGTTTTTTTCGCAGTTTTAGGGCGATGCGAGGGGTAGTCTAACCAAAAAAGACCGGGACACCCATCTTTCAATGGGGTCGGCTAGGGCTGGGAAAAGTGGGGTTCGAGACGCGGATGTTGCAGCGCGATCTGAAGTTCTAGGGGCCAGCAATAGAACGCACTCTTAATGTTACCCAAAAGGTTAGGGTTCGTTTTCCAAGATGCGTTAAGCTGTTTCGTTTCGAGGACCGGTCAAATTTTTTGCTAGCGCTGGTCTCTGGGGAATAAGTTTTCTTACCAGTTCCCACAACGGTCGCCCTTGTTCATGCGGGGAAAGAGCCGCCACAACGCGTCATTTTGATTTTCAAAATGGAGACTTGCGTGACGACTCGATTTGAAAAAACCTCACAACCTTATTACCAGCTTGGGCTAAAGTCTTGGGCATGAGCGTTCGGAATGCCAGCGTCAGCAACGGAAGGCATGTTTACGCCAGACCAGTTGCCAGAGATTGCCAAGGATTCTTCGCGCCAAAGGGCTTAAAACTCAAAAGGGCGCTGCGCAAAATTTTCTGATCTTACAGGCTTCCCAATTGGGTGCGGTTTGTGGTCGCTCGTTTTGGCCTGCACCGCTTCTTTTTCGTTTCGCCGCAAGTCTGGGTTCGTGACCAATCATCCACTGCGGCCTATGCTCGATCCAATATAAATTTCGGACCAGAAGAGATGAACCTATCTCGAAAAACGGGGTTTTCCTCGCAGCGGGATTTTCAAGCGCTGAATTACCAAGCCGCACCCGGATCGCGATATCTTTGTCACAGTCAGATGGTTGATGATGTCACAGACGGCGTAACTGGCGATCTATCGGAGGGCCTGTTCAGGGGGAAAGGAACCGCTTCGCGGCAACGATCTCATCGTAAAGCCGCTTGTGTCTGAATGCGAGGAAGATTGACGGGCACCGTTGCAATGTGGGCGTCCCTTCTTATGCGGCCTGCATTATAAACTCATTAAAAGTCGAGATCAAGGATGTCCCGTCTTGTCTATGCGCCGCAGCGCCAATTCGGCAAATATGGCGGCGATATCGATAACTGGGATGTGGCCGTTCCACACGGGCGATTTCTCCTTCTACCGGGGCCTATGTGTCTCCCGGATGGCAGTTCGGGGCTGACTTATAGCGAGTAGATACTGTTCCGTTCACGCCAGAGCCACCACCGCTGAAAGTTCCAGTGCCGGACTGGATGACGGTTTTGGATTTCGTGATGGTCGCGGGTTATCCGGGGCGCCCCCCCCAGACGTCACGCTATAGCCCGTTTGGCTGAAGTTCGAGAATACGTTCGATTGGAACTATCCGGACTTAGGCAGGTCTTGTTTCTTGCTGGAAGATTTGGAATTTGGGGCCATTAATTGGCTCTGAGCCGGCATGCGATGCACGGATTCAAATATTCAATCGCGCTTGGCTGGGTCAACAATTTCATGAAAAACCTCGGGTTGGACAGATCGAAGGGGCTCGCCGCGTCGATCTGGTTTGTCGTCGGGCCGGAGCGGGAAGCAGGCTCTGAATGCTTGTTGACGATTCGCCGCTGAGGCGCCGGACGCCAGGCTATGGCGGAAGCCATCGAAAAAGCGCTTGACGCCCTCGCTGAAGAAACAAGCGCATGGCCGCGCAACAATCCTATTGGTTCGCAAATGCCACACGCCCGCAAACTCCTTTAATATTGGCGCGAGACGCTCTTATATCGTCTGTCCCAAAGAAGCGAACCCGACGGCCGATCGGCGAAACGGGCTATCAAGAGCGCGATTTTGGACCGGATTTGAAGCAGAGCTTCACCCGCGGATTGATCGGGCGCTATATCCAGCCGTTGATTTAAGCGGAATGGGATGGTTCTTTTCCTAAAAAGGCTATTTTGGCACAGCCGAAGGGCAGCGTTTACAGGGCATTCGACACCGCGGCTCGCGTCCTTAATTGCCGGTTCCATGGAGCGAAAGCAGAAATGTCGACCATGCTCGACCGCTATTATGCCGAGACGACATTGTTATTGACTCGACCACCGCGCCTTTGCTCTGATGGAAGCAACAAAACGAAGAGCTGAAAGCGAGCGATGATCCGTTCATGCAGCTTGCATGTCGCGCTCTATGATTATTTGGCATGGACGCGAAGGGCGCGACCAAAGATTCGCGGCGGTCGCCGCCGCCACACTGCCAGCCTAAATAATTATGGAAGCGATCATTGCGTTGCAGAAAGCACAGGCTTTCACCTGCCTATCCGGATTGGCAAATTTTCCACGCTACGTTGTCACCTTATGGGCAACGTTTATGGCGGATCGCCCAGGGGACGGGTTGCGCTATATGAATCATTCACGGACGCTGGTGAGGCATTATCGAGAAGGATAATGGTGAGGACCCGTTTAACTCCCCGCAAAAGCAACTTAAATCTGATTCAAGGCAAAGCGACTACGGATCCTATGCCGTTGAAATCTTATTGGGTCTTGTTCCCGGTCAATTTCTCACAGATCTCGACTCGACGGCCGGAATCCGTTCAGCGACGGCTGAATGCGCGCGGGGAACTAGTCGGGCCTTGCTGTTCGACGGAACGATTGAGAGTGTAAACTCCGATTGGGTACTTCGATCCACGCCACGGACCCGCTTCGATCCATTGTCGATTTAGCCGCTACATTTGCTGTGGGGTGATGGATAAGGTCGATGAGGCGGAGTTCGCTTGCTCGAGAGATGGATATCGTCAACGGCACGCGGTCCGCTAGCTTTAACACCGAGAAATCTGTAAGCGCCCGTTTTACGACGGGCGGCTTTTTTATTTATCTTAAAAAGCGGCTCATCAAAACTGCCGCAGCTTCCGCGAATGTAGATTGCCAGCATCAGCCCTTCGATCGGTCGCTGGATCTTAATCGCCGCGCAGACCATTTGGAAGATGTTGTCCGACGCGCTCCTGATAAAACGCATCCGCCATACCCGGGCAGTTTTAATCTCTCCGTTGCAGAGGTCGGTCTGACGCGCAGAGCAGCGTTCCGTAGGGCACACGGTAGCGATATCCATTGCCGCAAATCGTTGCGGATTCATTGTCGATCGCGATTGGCCCGAGACTTGTTCAAATCAACGGGCATAATCCTCAAATGCCAATTCCCAGTTTCGATCATCGTTTGTCACGACGGTGCCGCGGTTCGCGCAGATGTTTTTAAGTCGCGGGCTCGCGCCCGTTTCTTCGCAGGACGCTTTGCTGAGAGAGAGTTTTGGACTTCGGCCAGGTCGGCAACGGAATGTGCGGCGGCAGGAACGTGGTCGAGGACTTTGTCTTTGCGGAGATTAGGCGTGGCGAGGCACATATCGCCAAGCCGTTGGCGTGCGCCGGAGCGGCCCCGCAATTGGCCGATCATCAACCAAGACATTGCGGACGCAAATACGGCGAGGTTGAATTCGGTTGATGGTTTTTGGCAATTTGGACGGCCCCACACCAATTGTGTTCACCAAGGTTACACCTCGACCCTGTCCCGCACCAGATGATACGGGCCGGCTATTTTTGCGGGAACTTTCGCAAAATCGGATCGCAGGTACGGGGATGGCCGTCGCGGTCAAGTTGACTCGTCCACCGGCTCAAACCAAGATGGGTCGGCGGCCTGCGCGAACTTCTTTCCGTTGCCTCCAGACAAACGAATTCGTCGACACATAGCGCTGATTAGTTGGTGAATAGATATTAGGACTGGAAGTCTTTCGGGTGGGTGGCCGTATTTAAGTGCGTATGCGGCTGCCAGCGAGTAATCGGTACGTTCGCCGAAAAAGGGCGAGCGGCATTGGCGGGCTGTGCGTCGAGGATTTTGTTTGCCGTCGACAATATGGTCGTTCGTTTGGCGACCAAAATTTGGCTTTGAGAAATAGGTCGGCAGCGGCTTGGCGTGTTTCGAGATCAAGGCAAACCGCTGTTTTGCCGATTCTAGCGCAAAGTTTGAGCGGGGATTCGGACTGTCAAGACAGCTCACCTGATGCGCGCTGTGAAACTGGCCCCAGGGCAGACTTTTTCGAGTTGCGTTCGAGATTAGGAACGAAAACAGACGGGGTTGCGTTGATTGTCGTTCGTTGAATTTCGTGACGTGTCGAACCCCGACCCAACCGCCAGATTGTGGTTCTGACCGCCTCATCCGCGGGGATCGACACGGTAATTTTCGGCATAGGACGGCGTGTTGTCAGGTCGAGGGCTGTCGACGCGCCCTTCAGAATAGGCATCAAAGCGGGCCGCAATAGGGCGATACCCTTGTTGATCATAGAGTTCAACCAGGTCGATCGACAGCATCGCTGGGTCAAGGATTGAGAGGCATTGGATTTTATTTGGGGGGCACTCGGTATCGACCATAAAAAAAACTCTTTTGTTAATGAATTAAAATCTTCCGCCAAGCGCAACGAGCGAGGCTTGCCAATGTTATTTGATGCGGTTCTAAGCTGATATGTGCGCGGATTATTCTGTGCTTTGACCAACCGGAAAACCAAATCCATGACAAGATATCGGGACCCGATAGCGTCCGATGCGAGCATGGAGCGAGATGTGATGGAACAGGCTTCGATTGACCGTCTCGCCCGTCCACAATCCACGCTCAAAAGCCATTCATCATTTTCGACGGGTGCGCGGACCCATCAGGCCCTACTTGTCTGTGCGCTCCACTGACGGCCCACATTCGCGAGTCGAGGGCCGCGACGGCATTCAAAACTTATCTCGGCCAGACGCCAAGAGGGGTTGCTGGCGGAAATCGAAGCAGTACGATCAAAGATTGAACGGGGTTTAACCCGAGACGGACCTCATTTAAATGTTGCCAGGCAGGCGCGGGCGCGGGTCGCGCTGGATTGCGGGCCTTGTGGGATTTGGAGGTGCCGCTCGGTCAGCGTCGAAACCGTTGCCAGTTGCTCCGGCCTGTCACCAGAAACCCATCCCAGCGCTTTTTACCATTTCGTTCCTCGATAGCTCCCGATGAGCATTGGCGGAAGCAGACCCGCAGTTTGAAGCGTGGCGACCGGCTGCTCAAGGGTCAAACTGGGCGGCGTTCCTGCATGAAGAAGAAATACGGATTACGGGCTGTTTGCGATGAGCGCCCACCGGATACGCGCCGCGTGATTGATGCCAATGCGGGATGTCGGTTGAGCAGCTTTTGGATCGATTGGCCCCGGTTGCGCTGAATGCCGGCTACGAATTGCTAGAACAGCCGTGGGCCTAGAAATTGCGAAAACCCGAATAGGCCGCCGGCACGCGCATTCATTAATTCCAGGCGGCCAAACTGCTGCCAATTCTGCGCCGATGAAAGTTTTCAGACAATTTGATGATTTTTTGATCGATCGACGGGGCTCTATCAACTCGTCAATATCAAGCTGATTATAATGCGGGGGTCTGACGTCAGCTTTTGGGATTATTCGGGATGAGGCGGAGCCGCGGCCTGCGCGTTTGTCGGCTAGTATGTTGGCCCCAACCGTCGGACGTCGCGCCCGCCCCACTTACTTGTCGCAATCGCAGATTATTGCTTGACCTTGATGGTCCATTTTGGTTTTCGCCATGAACCAGCGAGCTGACGGGAGGGGACGGCCTCGTTCGAGGGCTATCGACCCCGCCATCTGGGGCGGGGGCGAAACGCGCGCGACACATGATTAAGGCGGGCGCGTTTCGTGATATAATTCTGACTTAGGCCCTGCCACCACAGTTCCGGGGCCCTGCGACGTAAACCGTCAATCTCTGTGAATGGTTGGCCGCTTATGCGTATCGGGCAGGGCGATGCAGACCCAAAGCCCTGCAAATCATTGAGACGGCGGCTGACAGTTTCGGCGGGGACAAGGCCGAGATAGTCGGCAATGTCGCAAGGCGAGACATAGGGCAGGCGCACTTCGATGGCGTTTTCATCTTGCTGCGTGGCCCCGCCGTTTACCGGCGCTCGGCGAGGGCATAACGATGGAAAAGCCGCGACCCGCGCTTCTAGACGAGGATTTAGTCAGAGTCATTCATTCAAAATTCTGGCGTCTTCGACTTTGCGCCAGCTATTGATCGAGGCAATAGGGCGCGAAGATCAAGCATCGGTTTTTCAGAGCTGAGATTGAGACGCTCTGCACAACCCGCACTGGTGACGGTGACGGCACCGTCCATATGCTCGCCGTCCGGCGATAGGCCAAAGAAATTCACCCTCAGTGCAAAAAACCAGTGACTGGCGACGGCTATCTTTCGAGCAAACGGAACGTCATTGAATGACGGCCGCTATTAAACGCGGAAAATCCGGCGTGCGCGGGCATCGCCTTGGTAATAGACTGGGGTTTTTGTCGGATAAACGCGGACAGCCCAATTCCAGGGATTGTTTGTGCGATGCTGTATTTTGGCATTGTCAAAATTCCCTTCTTGCGGAAGGGATATGGACGGTGCTGGGGCCCATTTCAAAGTTTCGGTATTCTACGTACGTAGAACTACGCAAACAGGTCTAGGGAGAAGGGATCGCGCGGACGAGTTTCCGCGAGTGAGCGGATGCCAAGTTCGGACATGACCGTTGCGCGGTGTGTCTCAATTCGTTCTGACGGAAACCGCCGAGTCTATGGGCGACTACTTTATTCGGCTTGGCCGTGGGCCAGTGCTTTGGCAACCTTTCAAGCTCCCGCGGGGTCAGGACCGCAGCGCGTCAGCCGCGGGCATCGAGGGGCTCGGCCCGAGCCTATGCAATTCGCCGACAGAATCCGGGTTTGGCGGGACAAAGGGCTTCTCGACAAAGTCGTTCGCCCCAAGCCCTGCATACGCTTGACCGCAAAGAGGCACATTCACCATGTCCCACTGATCATGATGACGGTGGCCACGGTTTTTGACCGGGGCCCGTACGTGCAGCAAAGTTTCCAAAATCCATCTCGGGCCCGGGCATTCCGCAACATCCAAAATAAGGACGGCATGGGGAGATCCGGTGCCCGCATTTCGACCCATGCGCATTCGCGGACGCGAATGTCAGGAACGGTTTGGCGCTGGTTTCCAAAAAGTTTTTTTAGACCAGTGGACTCGCGCACCTGTTCATCATCATCAATAATATGAAATGGTCGGTTTCATTACGTCGTTCTGCCCAGCTGGCAGGGTAAGTGAAGGTTCGACCCGCCCGATGGGTTAGAGGTGGGCCCAGATCCGCCCGCCATGGGCGCGGACAATCGACTGGGCTGATTGAAGACAAACACCCAGCGCGCCCGTTTTTGTGACCGTAAAGGCGGTTTGAAAGATCGGGAATAATGGTTCTTCAAGACGAGGACCTCAGTGCCCGTATCGGATAAGCTTTAATGCAGGCCAGGATTTGGGATGCTCCGTTATCAGAGTCGACAGAGATCCGAAAAGGCTGGTTGTTGAGAGCTATTCTGTCATGGCTTGCGCAGCCATTGCGGATCAGATT
>Ga0163217_1075631_pt1 | contig 11096 bp, 7 predicted proteins | sample SynspAceP_FD_185933 | JGI IMG/M metagenome (GOLD analysis project Ga0163217, IMG submission 185933) | Saline lake microbial communities from Ace Lake in Antarctica - Synechococcus sp. Ace-P (PacBio error correction) | ecosystem: Environmental > Aquatic > Non-marine Saline and Alkaline > Saline ... | reverse complement strand
CAAGGGCTAATCAAATGCCGAAGAACTCTCCTTAGTAACAATATCTCAGCATTTGGTAGATTCCTCCATTTTACTTGGCTATGATAGATACCCTCATTGATTACCCCAACCAGAATCACGGAAATGCAATCTTTGTAAGTCCCTTTCCAACCTTTTCATTTCGTTTTGCCATCAAAAAGCAATCTCCCACCTATGTTTTTTTTCATATTCAGTAGATGTTCAGGGTGTTGTTGACACGAAATATTCTGACTTTGAATGGTAAGATCGATTGCTAGTTTTTTGACCTTCACATTTTTGAGGTTGTCTCTTCCGCTCCTTGGTTTATTGATGACTATGCACTTGAAGTCCGATAAATCCCAGTCTTGTCCATTTCATCCACCACTCAGGCTACTTCCTGGCCCATTCAACCAAGTTTTAAGTTCGTGGGCAATGCTTCGGATTCGATAATGATTGAATTCTCATTTTTGAAAGCCTGTCTGGCTTGCAGGTTCAAATCTAATGGATACAACCAGCCTCTTCTTGCCTCATCATAAATTCCGGCTGACCATGCACGCTCGCTTGGATCTGCTTCACTTCGGTATCAAACCTAAATCTTTTCCTTCTTACCCTTTGGCTCAAATTGGACTCTCGAGCCATTACGCCGGAATTATGGATAGGTGCTACCTTAGGATCCAATTCAGATAAAGTCCAAATCTCTCCGTAATTCAAAATGTACTTTGGGGAACAGCCATGCCGTAACCTACTATTTCACCATTCGACCTCAAATGTGGCAGTTTCCTGCTACTTAGGTTTCCACCGGTAGTCTTTCCGGTTGGATTAGATCGTCAGCATCATCGGTTTTTTGCTCTGCAAGCACAACTAGAGAAGTGCTTAAAGATGTGAGTAGAATCAAGAGTATGTTTTCGAGTGCCTATTTGCATTGGTTTATTTTTTTAATGGACATATTGCGAAATCTCGCAGGGTTATTAATCATTTCATTGCATGTGATTTTAGTGAAGCCGAATTAAAGTTGAGGGATATTGTTGACCATAAATTCAAGATTTAGGTGCATTCACCAAGGGAATTGTTTTTAAGTTTACGCATCGTTTGCGAGTCTAATACTTGATTTAATTGATGGAATACGAAGCTGGAGGGGGGAGGCGGAAAGATCCGTTGACTCTTTCCTTAACTTTTGCGCATGCTTGATTTTAACCTCAAAGGGAAGTCTTTATTCACCTGCCAAGGCACGCTCTGTTTCCTTTACCTAGAAAGAAGTTCGATGACTAGGTTCGTTTCTGACTCTGTCACCCGTACTGGACGTAGAATTACAGCTACCACTGGAGGACTTGTATGTATCTAACCATCTACGACGGCTTCCCAGTACTTTATGAGAATCAAAGTTCCTTTATTCTTGCAGATGCCGATGACATCTTATCGGAAATTTAAGGCCATCTCCTTGGGAGAGACTACCTCGATTGATGGCTATTTTTTGTTGATTGCTGTCGCAGATAATGAAATGTGTGACTACGCCGCTGATTGTCAATGTCAAGGTTCAAATGCGAATTTGTCGATCGATTCCGGAAGAGTTGAAGGGGGAAGAGGACCTGATTCAGGCGTCGGACTTTAATGGGCTTGGTTTTTCAGTTTACTGGAAGAGAAGCACTTCATGTCTATATTTAAATACTACTGGCGAAACGTCGGCAAACATGGCTACCGCAGATCCCTGGAAAGCTCCCATGATGAAGCTTTAGCTGCAGCTACGATCTATGCAACAGAATGGAACACGTTAGAGTTCCTTTCATCAATTCTATGTCGGCGGATCTTTGGTCTTTGGACATCGAGGCCGCGTTGATGGCGACTAATCGCTATCCAGGCTTATTCGAGCATCATTATTCTTTTCGCATTTGCTTGGCTATTGAGAGCAGGCTTTTTTTGTGCGAAAAAGAAAAACTGGAGGCTAGATTCAGAGCTTTCCAGAGTTGAAAATCATCGCCTTGATATTTCTCTTCCAGGTATTGCTTTGAAAAGAGAATGCATCAACGCAGAGTGGTCATATGAATTTGCATTTTTCAAGTTGCGATTTTGCAGAAACAGAGATTCCTGAGCGACCTAGAGAGTGCATTTATGTTTCAATCCGAATATGGAGAGCTGACTTGAGGGAAAAATGATGCATTGGAAGGGTTTACCTACAAGCGAATGGCGAGATTTCATGAAGCCAGCAATGCGCCGGATTATCGGGGATATTATTTTTACTGGAAAATTATGGGTTGGCCAAAAGATAGGTTTAAAAGCAGCAGAATCGAGTTTTGGCCACGCAACGATTGACTGTCGGATGCTGAGATACGTATGTATGAAGGAAAAAAGGAAGAATAAATCAGGAAGGCTAAAGTGATAAGTCTTGAATTCAAACTTCTCACTTTTGCTTTATTACTTTTACTGGATGTTCGTCCCGAAGCAGATCATTTACTGTCTTACTGGATTTAAAAGTGATTAGCGGAACATTTCACGAAGATTCGGTATTCCAGCCTTGCCATTTGCTCCATTTCAAAGGCAGGAAGCTCTTAACGGCTTTTATTCTCTGCCACTCTTTGGACTTCTCCGTTGATTAAAGCCTTGTTTTCATGTCGCGGTATTCCAGGCAAGTCGAAAGATCTCACCCTTAAATTTCTGTGTTACGCAAACCAATCCACTGGGATTTGAACGTGAGTGGGAAGCATTCATATGGGCTTGTGATTTCCGGTCATCTCAATCAATTTGTTGCAGTGTTCGAGATTTTGAAGTTGATTGTGCAACAATCAGGATTCTTTGATCCAGAATGGTCCCTCCGCCTGGTTCGACCGGTATTTTTCACCATTCCCACAAACTCTGATCGGTTGTTCAGCTTTTGCTTTCAAATATGCGATTGATTACTCAAGCAGTATTGGTATTAAGTTTTTCTGGTAATTTTTTGCGCAAGTTCATTCGTAAATACCGACTTGGCTAAGTCAGAGTTTCTTTAGGACGCATGAGGACTCTATGGCGCGTAGAGCTTCAAATACGTTGGATTGAATTTTTCAACAAAAGCCTCCAATTGCCTTTTATATTCTTGGTTTCGCCTCCTTGAGCCGATCAGGTACGGCACCATTGTCAATATTCTGATAAATTCAGATCTGCAGAAAATTTCATTTAATTTTTCAAGTAAGCACCGTGAACCTGCAGTCGGAACATATGCTTCCATCTTCTCAAAACGGCTCGTTGCTTGAGTCTACTGCTATTAGTATCGTGTTCGTTTCTTCTGCGTAGAATTTAATAATTTTTCAAAATGCTACCAGCTTCTTAGATTAGAGGTCGGATGATTGCATCGATCTCTGATTTGAATTTTGGATTCATGTTCAGGAGCAGGGACAGTAAAGTGACATTTCCACTTTGTTTCCAGGACTAAAGGCATATTGAACTCCCTCTATCAATGCTCCATCGCAGCGGGCGGTTCTGCCCTCTGCTCCTGGATAGGAGTGAAAAACGCAAGAGTCCTTTTGGGTAAAATTACATACCCTAAACCATCTCTAGAGTACGCCGGCTAAATTTCCTTTTGTAATCTTTAGTTGTCCAGCGCCTTGATTTATACTGCTGTTTTGACTTTTTCAGCACTTCATTGGAGATCATCATAGAAACGAAATTTTCACGCGCTCCTCGTTCCTGAACTTTTGGACCAAAGGTTACTTTTACTCAAAATTCCATTCACCTCGAGAAAAACCCAACAAATCCTTTAAACATTCGGGATTGCGCCCCACTTGCCAGGCACAAATTTTTACCGACTTCAACCGATGCTGCCTGCTTGTGTAAGTGTTGACACGTAATAGTTCCAATTCGCTTGAATCCAATCCTTTGTTCCATTCCTGGGGTAGCTTGGAGCCAGTGATATGTAAAAAGAGGGAATCCTTTTTGAAATTATCGATCTGCGGGTGGCAGCGGACTCAGGGGTTTCTATATCCCTGCAGACCTTATTTGATCAGTTAGACTTGTATTCATTGGCTTTTGGGTTCCCTTCGAATTGTTTAGTCTGTAAGAAATAGTCCGGAACCAGTTTACTTCAACCAGATAGACATTTCTTTCGGAAGAATTTGTCTTGTCAAAGCCAAGGACACGAGGCTTTCGCAGAGGGAATGCGGAGGTTTTCGATTGAGGAGTATAGATCTTAAAAATGCTTCTCTCCAAACGGCTTGTAGATATTTTTACCACATCAAAAACACTAGTCGCCCATAGCCGTGATCAGTTGGACAAAGCAGTCTTATACGGCGTCCATAGGCTATTGAGGCGCTGGAAGGCGTCGAATATATCGCTGGGCACGCCCATGCGTTACGTAATCGCGAATATTCCGGGTTTTTGGCAGGGATTGACGCCAATCGGGAAAAAGACGGTTTCGCCAAAACGGTTGTTAGGTTTTTTTCACAGATCGAAAATAGTCACACCAGTTCTTGCACACTGTTGCAGGCTTCATTTCATTCGTCATCGTTCCACATTTACTCAATTTTGGGGTGATTTTCAATTGAAACTTTTTTCTTGCCCGGCTTTTTTTGTGCCAAAATGGGTTGCGAATGATCGGTCAATTGCAAAATCCGAGGATAGCCGCCCGGTGACTTGGGGCGTCCCGCATTCAGGATTAATAGTTTTGCCACCAGATGTAGAGTTGGACAGTCTCCAGGAAAGACTGGAGCAGTTTAATCGTTCGGGGATTGAGTTGGGCAAGAGCTCTTCCATTGAAAAGCATCCGATTCGCCAAAGCCGAGATCGTAAATTTAGAATTGTAATAATGTGTTTTGTTATCCGTGATAATTGCCCTTTCGAAATCAGGTCCGGGATCAGCCCCAAGATGAATTTCTCTCCAACCATTCATTCTTAGTCTACCGAAGCGAAAGTCTTCTCAGCATGTGATTGCGTTGGTAAAAAATGGATTTTTAATCTCCTTTTGAGCGCATTCCTGTACTTCGTGATTTTTAGAGCATAGTCTTGCGTTTGGAAGATTAAGATTGCTTCTGTTCTGAAATCCTTGCGCTATTCCCAGATAAGTGACAATGCTTCCCAGTAGGAATTTTTCCGATTTCTAAACTCATCTCCAGGAATGATTTCAGCAACGGTGAAGGAAGTCCAATTCACCTTTTTCGAATCTCAGCTTTCGCTCCCGACAATTCCGATAGTGATATACTTATTCAAAGCGACACTTAAACCGGGTTGTAGGAATTTCTAAAATCGGCGAGTATTTGGCTTGTTCCTTGAGCAAGGTGCATCAATCAACGCATAGGAACGTTGGTCCATCACTCCAGCTTCATTGGGATCCCCAGTTGTCAAGTCCATTCTTCCTATGTCTGAATACTAGTTTCCGGGATTTGTTTTTTCAAAAATCTCTAAAAACCGATGTCTCAATCATTGCTTTTTTATGGTTTTTTACATCATTGGAAATGTGATGGAACTCTTCGAGACTTGATGGATAAAAACTTGATTTGTTCTCAGCGGCATAAAACAGGAGGATTCTCATTTTGTCAAATGGATAGTTTGGAGTTTTTCCGATCACTGCCAACCTCCTGGGTTCATTGGATAGATTCCCGTTCTGAGCCTCCTATAGCTACTGATCCAGGCTCTATTTTCCGATCTGAGCGACCACTTTTATCTTGGAAAAATGTAAGGCCTGATCTAACCATTCATAATACATGAACCTGGTAAGAAAGCCAAAAAATGATCGATAAGTTTGGTGTGTGCAAGTTGATTGATTTCATCGATGCTGATGGACTTTGATTTCGAAGGCACATTCAGATCTTTTCCAGCGCTTGATATTAGCCAAACAGGGTATTTTCCATATTTTTTCGGAAGGGGAAAGACGTTGTATGTTGAGATTGTTAGGCATGGCTTTCCAAACTGTCCCTTGTTAAACTCAGGATTAGATCGCTCCTGAGCAATACATGTGAGGTTTGTTAATCCTTTTCTAAGTATCTAAGACTTCTGTTTCCCCTTGTGATTTGAGATTAGCCAATTCCCACTTAAGATATGCGCAAGAGCAAATCAAGTGGGCTTCTTCATCCCAATAGATGTTCATCAAGAGGGGCGATTCTGCTTAACTTGGTTCATTTCCAATTATTTTTCCGAGGTATTGGAGAAAATATCAAGCGGATTGTCCCGTTGGAGCAAAGCGTCTCCGCTTGGGCAGGAATTTTACTTTCCTAAATTGGTAAGGATTTGCGTGTTCCTTGACGATATATTTACCGAAAATGTTCATTCGATTCCTTTTCAAGCGTCGTTGAAAAAGCGAGTTTATTCTCAGTTCTTGCGAGCATTTGGTAATATCTTGATAGGCTCGATCTCAAAGACTTCCAGCGGTTTTTAATCGACTGTCAGCCCAAAATAGCATTTGAGATCCTTGGTGACACAAAAAATTTTGGGATTTGCTTAAACTGTGAGCGAGAGCCATCGCAAAGGGATTTTGAGGCCACGCTGCATCTTGCCATCGCATCATTGTATAGCGCGCCATGAAATTTAATGTTGATCAGTAGCATTTCTAGTTGGTCGGATACAGCTGAAGCGATCAATCTTGACTCATTTAATGAAGGACCAATGTGCGCGAATTCCGAGCTGCATGAGATTTTCGTCCAAATTCTCCTGGATTCCGTATAGGAGGAGAGCGGCCTACCCATACACCGTTAGGTTTTGCAAGTTTAATACTGAAAGCGATGCTTCCTCATTCTCCAAAATGCCCTCGCAGCGATGCTGGGCGCCCAGTCATCCCAGCGGAAAATTCCCTTGCTCATTCAGGAATTTCCTTCTCCGAGGGTCACAATTTATTTTTAGGGGTTTGCTTGATCTATTTGATAGGGAAAAATACGGATTTATCAGTAAAGCTTACTACTTTTAGGGAAATCTGAGGTTCGTCTATTCCATAATAAAGGTTTTGTTTTCTTTCAAGTATTCCTCGCTACACTTGCAGCTAGAAATAGTTAACCTGTTGTTTTACCCGTCTATATTCTTTTAAAGATTATTGTAAATATTTGATCAATTCATTCAGCTGCCTTTCCGTCCGATTTTTACCCCTTGCTCCGCCCCACAGCCGGTCAAATGATGCAGATTGCAGAATTTTCTTTCATTCGACTTATCTGGGTTTTTAATTTTCTTGACTAGTTAGATTAGGCTCTTTGCTTCCCTTGAGTGAGGTTGGAGGAAAAATTTTATTTGCTTCCTCATCTGATCCAGATCACAGTAAACTCCTCGGGAACCTCATGTTCCCAAAAAATTCGCTGTGATCGCGTTCGATTTTAATATTGGACTTTGATTTCTTCCTCGATTTCAATCAGCGGATTTGTTGATTGATCAAAATGTACCAACCAGGTTTTTCGCTTTGACAAGGCCAATGTGATAGGGAACCTGTTTGTGTCCGCCAGACCAAAAACCCGTCGATTGCGTTTCATCCATTTAATTCAGGAAGTCAATTCAGCCGGTTACTTACAGGAATATGTACTGCCAATGGTTGGAAATCAAACTTGCTCAAAATCCTTTAAAAATCTGCCATGACTAGTTTTTTTATAATCCCGAATGGCTTTGCTCTCCTTCAGTCAACTGACGGGCAATAGGAATCTCGAAACGCTTAATTCTTTGAAGCTGGCAATTCCCGATTTCTCTGTGATTGGGCTAATCATGTGGATGATAGCTTCCGGGTTTCGATTCGCATTTTTTATATATGAATTAGCTTTGCCTGTTCTCCAACTAGAATTAAATATCCTCCTGCACCAATCATGAAGAGAATGACTAAGGCATTCCCGGTGAAGCATAATGGCCTCATTTGCAGAGAAGTTTTCTCCAAATTCAGCGAAATGGATCAGCTCGGATAATATTTCTTAATTGGCTTCGAAGGCAGTACTTTCCGCCCTCCAGCGAGCCTCATTCTTATGCCAAGCCAATCTTCCTTCCTGCAAAAAAAGAATAATCCAAGCCGTTGTAAAAGTTCCTCCGCCCGAAAGCATAAATGCCCAAGCTTGGCTGTCGATTAAACCTTCATAAGAGGACGCCTGAATCCGATTCGTCACAAGCAATGAACGTATGAGGTGTAGTTTCCATTTTTCGGCCAGATTCAGGCCAGTTGTAATGAAAATTTACAATCGAAAAACATGTTTCTGATACGCATAAAGTGGAGTTTGAATTGGTGTAACTTCTGGGCGATGCAGATGGTTTTGTAGCGAGATTTTTTCTCCTCATTGTTACGATGGTGACAGCTATTTCCTCTTTGCCAGGTGCTAATGAAAAGCATGATCTGCAAGATCCACTTTTTTCCATTCCAATGGGACCATCGATTTGATATTTTGTTTGGCGATGTTAACCGACCTTCTCGACTCAAGACCACGGTTTCGTTTTGGACCTCAAAGAAAAAAGTTTATCAAAGCCATTTCAGAGCTGTCACGTTGCTATGGCCCATTGACTAATTTCCGAACATTACGCTTTTTGGAGTCCAAGAAGCTGGCCATGTTTTCTTGGTATGTACCAATTTGCGATCAGCTGCGGAATTTCAGCGGCCATACGATTCTTTGGGGTTTTGTGGATTTTCATTCCCAATGGTTCCATCCGTATAGATGGAGGAGAAAAAAGGAGTCACTTCCAACAATGAATTCCAAGCTTGCAGCGAGGCTTCATGAATTTCAGCGGAGTCGCTGAAATACTCCAACATTATAATATTATCCAATCATACACTTGGTATTTTCCCGTTTTTGACCAGAGTAATTCCAAGGGCAAATTGCTTACTTCCTGCTAGGGGCAGGGATGGCAAGCGATATTGATTTTGATCCCAAAACTCAGTGGGTGATTCACAAATAGCTTCCTTGCAAAAATTCTCGTTCTGTAATTCCTTCCCTTTCCGATGGAGCTGTCTCGACGTAGGTTTATAATCAAAATCTGTCTATTGGATCACCGCTCCATTATGTGCTCAGCTGAGGTGTAGAGCTAGAGGTTTTACCATCTAATATTCGAAATAGTGCGAGATCTTTCTTTTAGCGCTTTATGGGTTGATTTTTGGCTAAAACTTGCTCGTTTGAAAAAAAATGAATTAGGAAGAAATTAATGAGGAGAATTTTTTTCATAAAGACTGACTTTAACGTTCTTCAAAATTACCCAAAAATAATCGTCAGTGGGAAATACTGCAGAAATCTTGGATTCTGATTGATTGGGCAGGTATTGCTTCTTACCAACTCGTGAAAAGCAAAGGCGGAGATCCACTATACACCAATGTTAATGGAGCATTTATTTTTCTGGACAGTTTGGCTGGACTTTCAAAATTCTATAATGAAAGTTGTCCCCATTTCCTATTTCACTTTTTACTTCGAATAGATCCCGCCGTGGCTCAAGATTATTTTCTGAGTATTTAGTAATACCTCTAAAAATCCCAGTACCAAGTTTTTTCTACTTTGTCAAATAGAATGGCTCAAACAGTCGCTCAAATTTTTCATTTGAGATTCCACGTCACCATTTATCTTCAATTTGTCATTTCGCAAAACTCTCTTTTTATATGCAGTGATAAGTTTTTTTCAGGCACTTCCATTTTCCTATGGCTTAATGTTCCTTCAAACACTAACTTTTACCGATAAGGTTAATCAAAGCAATTTTCTACTGTGCTTCGGAATCCACCTCAATCGTGCGAGCTTCAGGTTCATAATTCTTTAATATTTGATTTCCTTTTCATTTCTAATTCGAGCTTTTACTTTTTTGCAAAGGCTTCATCTAACAAGTTATTTAATCTGCGATTGAAGGCGGACGACATATTGAGGTCAGAAAAACCGTCCGTGCCTCTTCTAAGTAGATTGAGTTACTAATTGATTTATACGATCACAATTCTCCGCTGGATGGATTCATCTTCAAGTCTCCGGCTTCCTGAGCAACTTCACTCTGAAGACTCCATTTTGAAGTTTGGTCAGCGTGATACTAGCACTTATCGGTAGTCAAAGGGTTTTTGACTTCTGTGAGCCAATAGCCTAGGCTATTCTACCGTGTCGCAGAAAACTTTTTAAGGTATAATCGTTCTTCTTCCTTTTGGCTGTTATATAAGCAGAAGGATCCTTTAGATTAATACATGAATATGTCTTCATCTGCTTTTACGAGTCGGCCTTTGAATGATTTCCCAGGCATTACTTGCATTAGTTGTTGCTCCCACAAATCAATGATTTCGAATTTATTTTTAAGTTTTTCTAGGAGTTGTTTTGCGAAGACCTTTCTCTTCTCCTTATCTTGGCGAAAATTTGAGAAGTTTTATTTGGGAGGAAAATTCCCTTCTTCCAAAAATTCACAAATTTGGAGATGAGCTTAGGGTCTGACTTCCTCAAAATATATGACTTTCAACATCAATTCAATAAAAATGGATCTGTTGGGACTCGTTCCAAATAGATCTATGGAACTTCTCGTCCTGTGAGGTCAAGATTTTTCTTTAAATCCTGACTATCTCTATAAGCAATCTGAGAGTCCGGGTCTAATTGATAATCATCAAACTCACTTTTCCACCCAAGTAACTCAGAGCGCAGTCCAAGTTGAGCGCTTCCCTGTCCAAGATTTCCCAGCAGCCATGCCTGTTAATAAGTAATTTACTTGTGCGTGGGGCTGTTGGTTTAATCGCCTTTATTAAGCTCTAGCCCGTGGCTTTGCCTAAGCGAGTAACATCCCAAGGTAAGACATTTCAAACTGTTGCTTGATTTTCTCGAGCGCTTCCTCATATGTTAGAGGCACGCTCTGCTCTATTTACTCGGGCTCTTCGATTCTAACTCCAAATAGTTCTCACCAAGATCAAAATCAATCTGGCATCATCATCTACATACAAAACATCCCGAATTGTGCTCCTTTTCTTCATTCAATTTATTAAGTTGAGCCCTCTTATTTAGATAAAAATTTACTTTATTTTTTTGTTATTTAATTTCTAATTCTTTTCTCAAGTGTTATGCGCTCTTGTTTATAACCCACTATAGTATTTGATTATACCGCATTTAGGCAAATAGAATTTTCAGAAAGGGACCAAGTGTTAAGTATTGAATTTAATTGCTTCCATCTTCACGAAGTCTATTTCGTTTAATTAGGGTTTTTGTAAATCCGGATTTTTTGATTACTAACTACCAGTGTGTAATTAC
>Ga0163217_1095287_pt1 | contig 11097 bp, 5 predicted proteins | sample SynspAceP_FD_185933 | JGI IMG/M metagenome (GOLD analysis project Ga0163217, IMG submission 185933) | Saline lake microbial communities from Ace Lake in Antarctica - Synechococcus sp. Ace-P (PacBio error correction) | ecosystem: Environmental > Aquatic > Non-marine Saline and Alkaline > Saline ... | reverse complement strand
GGCTGAGTGGCGGTTGTTGCCTACTTATGCAAATTCCTTTCCGCTACCTGGCCTTTTGGTCATCATCATTGAATCTCGGATGGGATGCCATTTGGGGTATTTGACATTGTCCAAGGTGAAACTCACAGCTGAAGATCATCCAAGGCCTTGGGCCAAGATGCGCAGGCAGAAATCTATTCAAACAATGATGATTGAGACACAGAAGTGGCAACAGAGCAGGGTGGCGAGTTATTTTAGGTTTGGCCCTTAGATATTCGGAGCAAACAGGTGTATTTTACCACTTAACAGCTTTCCCTTAATCAAATTTGGCAAATAAAACCGGACCCCAACTCAAAACCTCGTAAAAATGCTATTGATAGAAGCCGGAGTTTTGCCTTCATAGTGGTAATCGGATTTCTATAATTTGATTAGTTTTTTGGTTGACTGCCGGGATTTTGGCACTCAACGATTACATTCGTAGTGTTCTGCCAGGATTTATCCTTTATCTTTGCTTATATTCTAGACTTTACGGGTTTTCCATAGGAATCGTCACCCTACTTTTCGCCCTCATTGTTAGGATATTGCCCGATACCAAAATTCAGGTTGGGAAGACCGTTTGGATCGGGGCCCTGTTTACGCTAACTATTTGTTCTTGGAAAATTTTTTTATTAGGGACTGTATTTTTGGGAAGCGTGACCCTGGTTCTACCTATGGCGCAGGCAGGTACCGTGTGTTTTAATTCTATTATGGTTTCCTATTCAATTGTTTGATATTGTTATTTTGGGGCCGAATTTACTTGGGGTATATTGCCAATCGTTATGGACTTGGAATTAAAAAGCCAAAGCCTACAAACATTAAAAAAGAAAAAAAATAATTAAACAAGGAACCAAACTATAACCTTTAAAGCCACTCTTTCTAAGGCCGTTAAGGATTTGTCCTATTTGAAAAATAGTTATTTTAGTTCAATTTGATTATGATGCTATAGTTTAAAAAGCTTTTTAAAGCTATATCTACAGGGCAACCGTATTAAATAGAGGATTTCCTCTACAGTTGAAGACTGGATTTGAATTGTATGCCTATAAAATCCAATTGAGTTAATTTTCTATCAATAGATTGCATTGCTTCTTTTTTAAAACTTCGCCTTAATTTATGAAAGTAAACAAAACTAGGGTCTAACAAACTAAAAGTATGTTACCAAAAATGGGAAACAAACATTACTAACTGACAAGATCAGAAATTTAAGTATAATGGTTTTTAGTCGGGCAAACATCAATTTTAATTTTATATAGGCAAGGAATCGTATAAGCATTTTTTTTAGGCAGATGAATGATCAAGATGATCGCGAAATTTTCATGGACGGCTTTGACAGAATACCCATTGGAAACATCGGTTGAAACAGTTCGAAGAAGGGGTTGGTGTGGATTTGATGGCGGAATTGCACTCTGGACCAATTCCCTTGCCCAAAATTATATATTTTTAGATCATTTACATGGCCCCTTATGGACGGATTTCGTAATTGCCTTTCCGATATCCGTTAAAACATCCCTGATTTCTTCAGAAATTTACTATAATTATCTATTTCCACCTCTTTATCATCCAAATTGGGTAGACCAATTGAAAGAAGAGGAGCAAATCAATATATAAAAACCCAACTTCCTTATAATCAATTCAAAACGAGTATTATATAAATCTATAGGTCCTTTCAATTGTATCTACCAAATCTAACGAACGCCTTAAATTCTCGGTTTGATTATATAATTTAATAGTTTAAATTGAATATCGTAGTTACTTTCTGTATAGCACAATCGATTTTGGGTTCAAAGAAAATGAAAACTAAGCCTGCAGGTGAGATTTATCCTTTAAAATTCATAAAAAACTCTGGTAGAACACCCCTCTTACTACGCATCACTTATAACTTTATAAGCTTTCTACCGGAAGATATATATTGAATGTTGCACCCATAACCTAATCACCCTTGGACCGTAATAATACCACGGTGATTTTCTACAATTTTCGTTTTATTATAGCCAGTCAATTTCCAGTCCGGGCTATTCTGAACCTACCATGAAGACGTTGAATAATTCAAATATGCTTATTCACTTGTATTGTGATCAAAAACCTATTCCGTTGTCCGAGTTACAGTAATATTGGCAATATGTATTGTCGTCTTTAAAATTTTCCCCTTCTAATGCTTTTCCATTAACATACTCATTTTTTATGTATGCTACAGTTTACCTGGTTGAAAAACTGTTAAAGAATACTTATTAGATTATTTTAAAAGAGTTGTTTAAATTGAAAATGGGATTTGATATTGACCTCGCAGGTTTGTCCGCATTTGATTATTGCGTTTTTTTGCAGGAGCTCTTCACCAAGTTCATGTTTTTACTTGCTCAATGTATAATATTCAAAATCGGTTTTCTCAAAATCCCACCCTCAAATTTTGGTGCGTACGGAATAGGCCAAACAATCGTCAATCAACAACTGCATCCGTTCGGCGAAAGTTGCATAACGTCTTAATAGATATTTCCATTTTCGGAAAGAGTTATTTTATCTTTTTCGATTATGCGGAAGCAAAGGTTTTGAATTTTCCTTAAAGGCTCTTGCAAATCATGGCTTGAAATGTAGGCAAATGATTGCAGCTCCTTGTTCATTTTTCTGGTAAGCTCAATATTTTTTTTGCTCGAAGTTCCATCTTTTTTTCTCTTAGCACATCGTTTCCGATTGCTTTTTCTGCCTGTTTAAATATGTGTTACCTTGAAATATCCTATTACTTCGTTTTTTTCATTCATGCACTGCTGTAATTACCACATTTGCCCAAACATAAGGTGTTTGTCTTTCGTACTCGCCAAACCCTGCTGCACAGCTTTATTGTTTCTGGCGGCCAAAAACCTAAAACCTTTGGGAAGATCCACTTTTCCTAATCATCTTACGGTATAAAAAATTGGAAAAACTTTCTACCTATTATTTCTTCGGCTTATAATCCTTTTATGTTTTCTGCTCCCGTATTCCAGTTCTCCACTCATACCTTCTTTATTTCAAATAAAGTTATAGCGTAGTTCGTGCACCTCCTCTACCATTAAATTGGTAGCCGCTGTATCGCTCTTTTTTAGCGCGAATTGTTTCAATTCAACTAGCTCAACAGTACGGCCTTAACCTGTTTTTCCAATTCGTTTCGGAAAATTTTTTGTTCTGGTATATGGGTTACTACTTGCCTACCCACATTTGTTAATCTCCCACTATCATTCCGGTTGTGGTTTGGCTCTACTCAAACTGCCAACATATTCGCCAAATCATGTCTTCGGAAACGGTTGCTCCAATAAAAAATCCTTTTCACTATTGCTATGGGAATTCTCCCAGGTTTTAAAAATTCTTTTCCCTGTCGTCCTGGATGTTACCATCTGTAAACCATCCTGATTTAGTAATTGATCCTGCGACAATCCGGAAAATTCAAAAACCGATTCGTTAAAATAATTCAAATTACCCTGTGGGTCTGCGGTCCAAAACAAACTTGATGGGAGTGAGTTCGGCCAGGAGGTTCTGAATTTCTTTTCACTTTCCTCTATTTTTTTCCGCCCGCAATTACCTGATCAGTAAAGTAACTTCTCAATGAACCTCCCCAAAAGGCATAATACATCCAATTTCACCCTGGGCATTTTTAAAAGCCGGCTCGAACTTAAAAATTGATTTATAAGCGTTAGCTCCAATTTTCCGGTTCCTCTATTGCAACGGAAAAATGAAGCTGAAAAAGGTTTTACCAGTTGCTATATACATTGTTCTAACAACCCCTTAATCCCTTTTGTTGATTTTAGTTCAGGGCATGCATCCAAAATTGGGTTTTGTTCAAAACTTCGTGTCTTTCTTTCTCCCCCACATATCAAGTGGCCAATGAATTGGCCATTTTCAAGTAACATTACTTCCTTTCCCGGTGAAATAGCTATGGAGACAGGTTGCTTGTGCATTAATTGACCGAAGCCTTCGTTTCACTTTTCTTGTGTAGTTCTGTTTTTGTTTCAATTACCGGTTTTCCGTTAGTTCTTTCAAATAGATATTTTCCATTTCTCGGTTACGATGTAACAAATATAACTGAGTAAATATCTTAATCTCTTTCTCTTAGCATATGCCTTATCTGCAGCTCATCCGGTAGAGCAAGCCAGGCACTGTAAAAGGCAGATTTATGGTACCAAATGATTTACCTGTCAATCACAATCTTGCCGCGCTTTCAGGTTGCAAATAATCATGGCCGTGCCACCAATGTGAAATGTAGGCAAAATGATTGCAGCTCATCCACTTAGTATATGAACACAAGAAGTTTTATATTGCTGCCGTGAAGTGAACTACGTTGATTTATCACTCCACAGGTGGCAGAATTTTTTACTTGCCCCATATCTCTGGTTCAAAACTTCTTTAACCCTTGTTCCCAATTTCTTTTACCTATATAGTTGACTTTTGTTTTTTCCATCTATTCCTAGACTTGTCGGCAGCCTTCGTCCCCGTATGCATATGCTTCTTCTATTTATATCAGAAATCACAGCTCCTAACTCATCGTCGAAAATGGGATAACCTAATACATTGGGATGAGATATCCTATACTTTTCGTTTTTTTCATTATTGCACTGCTTGTATATTTACACCCGAATTGATGCCCAAAAATTAGATAATATAGGCAAGAGAGTTGTGTTGTCCTTGTTGCGCTTAAACTTACGTCGGCCAAACATCTTTTCATTGGGTTTCACACAGGAGCATGAATTTTTTATTTCGCTTATATTCCCATCTGTGCCGCGTTATCCAGAGCTCGACTCATTTTGGCTCCTGCATTCAATAACCTATGTGGAGACCGAAGATGCCACTGGTGTCATTTATGTCTTTTAATATTGTGCCTAGTAACTTCAATATAATGTTGTCCATTATTAAAGGTATGATATTACAATATTTTTCCTCTTAGGCCTCTGGTGTTTGAATTTTCCCATTTCTCTCCGTCTTGTCTCCTGCCTTCCTGTATTATCGTTTTTGAAATTTGTTGATGTATGGATTGATACTCCACGATATCAGCTCCCACGAGTTTGGATCAAAACACTTTGTTAATTTATCACAATATCCCTTTTAAATGTGTAACTCAAAAAATGAAAGAAGTAACTACTCATAATAGAATAATCGACCTTTAGTTGTTCCTGCACTTTGAAGGCGTCCTTACCATTAAGAGGCCAAATGGAGCGATGAGCGCAGCCTTCATAATTCGCTGGGTCATGTGTATTTTATGGCGATGCAAAGATACATTCTGTTCAATTTCAACTAGCTCACCCAGTACGCTTCGGTCTAATATTTAAAATTGTGCCGCGTGGTTTTAAGTTTGCGCACAACTCTCAATTTCTATAATCTGTGGTGTCATTCTGCAAAAATTTTTTGATTTCTCCATGTGTTATAATTTCTGTTACTACTGCTAGCACATTTGGGTAATATTGACGCGACGACCTTATTTGTTTCCTTCTCAGATGTTAGTGCTTTTATTGGCGCCCAAGTTCTAGGTAAATAGTTAGAGTAGACCAACATCAAAGCGTATTGTGTAATTCAAGCCAATGGCTTAGATTTAAGTTTGGCAGAGATATGCGGAGTTTATCTTGCCCTTTGAGTGAATCAAAAGCTAGTACGGTCTCAGCTACGGCTAAACCCTGTAATATATAACAAAATATAAGTGATCACTTGGTGTGCTCCAATTTTTACTCGAGCAATGAGTGGGCAGAATAGAGGACTATATTTTGGACCACTTATAGGTTTTACTCTCAAGATTGCACTGCTTCCTGTCCTGTATGCTATTCGCGATGGATGGCAATGATAAATTGGGTCGACCATCCTGAACCATTCCTGTTTGAAATCTTATGTGATTGTAACATTCGGCGTGGAACAGAGACTCCACATGGAACCGGTGGAAAATTCAAAAAAATTCGAGCAATATATCAAAAAAGTGTAACAAATAATTCAAACTTACCCCTGACTAAGGAGAAGTGATCGAAGGCTTCGGTCAAAATAATTGCAACAAGCACCTGTCTCCATAGCTATTTTTCAGGGGGGGGGAAAGGAGTATTGTACTGAAATGCCAACTTCATTGGCACTTGAGTGATGTTGTTGGGAGCGACCAAAAGGAAGGGGTACAAACACGAACGTTGATGGAGTAGTCGGGCCGGAAGTCTGATTTCTTTTCATTTTTGCCTCATAAATTTTTATTTTTCCGCAACCCCGAACCCTCTTTTAGGATTAACCTGTGACTCCAATGCAAGTAAACTAGAACACTTATCTCAAATGAACTCCCACCCAACAAGGGCGGAAGTAAGGGTATGTGTCTCCGTTTAACAATATATTCCATACTACTTTGGAGAGCACATAGTTTTTTAAAAAAAACAATATGTTCGGCTCCTCGTAAACCTAAAATATCTTCAGAAAATTTCCGTTGCACATTAGAGAGGTTTGAGGAATCGAACGTAAATTTACCACGATTTTGGACTAACGTTTAAAAATTGCAACTCGGAAATTCTGGTAAAGAACATATTAGGTAAATAGTTAACGAAGTTCCGCTACCTCTACCACAAGTATGCCTAAAATGGATTTGATACTAAATTGACAATGGCCCCTTAATAATTGCACCCTCTGTGATTGTGGCATTGATTAATTCAGATTTACTGGCATTCATGGTATATATTGCGCCAAAATTGGAGAAGAGAAATTGATATGTCAAAACTTCGTTGGTGAATACGTTTGTATCTACAAGAACCTAACTCAAAGGACTCACTGGCAGCGGTGAGCCCTCACTCACCTCAGATTGGTTGCTTTTTTTGACCCGCCCCACGACCACAGTGAGACGATAACTTCCCTGTAATTGTCCTCTGAATTATTTGTTAACGAATACGGTGCCTTTTGATTGGTGTTACCGGGAACAAAAGTTGTCGCGTGGCTTAGGTTGCAGATTTCATGAACCTGTGACAGTGACTATCTACCGTATGTCGCACGATGCTTTCTTCAGATTGTAAGTTTTTTGTTAACTCTGATCTCGGATTACCCGACACTAGTTCCGGACACACAGAGATTTTAAAACATCCTGTGAGGAGTTCTCACTTCAGTCAAGTTAGAGAGAATGAATTAACCATTTTTAACTAATCTGAGAGCACCGTTCCGTAACATTAGATTCAGTGATGTTGCGAAAAATATATTTCGGTTGACGTTGTGTAGGTATGATGCAAAAACCACACGGAATGATAGTCGGAATATACAATGTGGGTAGGCAGGTAGTACCAAAGTTATACAAGAACAAAAGGATTTTTCCCGAACGGTAATTGGGAAAAACAGTGTAAGGGAACGTACTGTGACAGCTAGTTGAATTGAACAATTCGCTAAAAAAAGAGCGAACAGCGGCTACAACTTTAATGGGTGTAGAGGAGGTTGCAAGACTAACGCTTCAATACTTATTTTGAATAAGAAGGTATAGTGAGAAGAAACTAGGGAATATCGGGCTAGCAGAACACAAATAAAAGGATATAAGGCCGAAGATAATAATAGGTAGAAGTCTTTCCAATTTATATTGATCCTCCATATATTCCGAACGATGATAGGAATAGGTGACTTCCCCAAAGGGTCTCTCTCAGCGCTTGGCCCGCCCAGAAACAATTAAGCGCAAGAGGGTTGGCGAGTAAAGAAAAGACAAAACACCCTCTTTTGGGCAAATGTTTTGGGAATTTAACCAGCAGTGCATAATGAAAAAAAACGATATAATAGGGATATCAAAGGTAAAACACCATGATTTAAACGGCAAAAAAAGCATCGGACGATGTGCTAAGAGAAAAAAAAGATGGAATGCTAGCGAAGAAGAGAAATGATATTTGAGCTTCAGAAACTGATAAACAAGGAGCTGCAATCATTTGCCTACATTTCAGCATGATTTGCAAGAGCATCCTGTTAATGGAAATTCAAAAAACCTTTGCTTCCGCGCATATTCGAAAAAAGAGTCAAGATACCTCTCCGAAAATGGAAGCAATATCTATTTAAACGTAAATGAAATTTCTGTCTGAACGTGATTGCAGCTTGTTGATTTGACGATTTGTGGTTGGCCTATTCCCGTTTACGCACCATATTTGTGAGAGGTTGATTTTTGAGTAAAAAACCAGATTTGATATTGATTTAAAATAATGAGCAGTCAAACATGACTATGGTGAAGAGCTTCCTGCAAAAAAAGCGGCAATAATCAATGCGGACAAAAACCTTGCGAGGGTCAATATTCATCCCTCATTCCAATTAAGACAGACGTGCTTTTTCCTATAATCTAATAAGTAAGTTCTTAAAAGTTTGTTCAACTTAGACTCTGTAGTCAATATACCTGAAGACTCCAACCTATAACACATAAAAAATAATATGATGTACGTGGCCAAAATATAGTTTCAATATTGGAACCCGCTAGCGTTTTATAAGCAAGTAGCTGGTTTAGTTTATCTTCAAAGCACGTACAATTTACCATTTGCCTTAATATGACGTTAACTTCGGGGACACACCGTGAAATATGTTTAGCAGTCACTCTCAATTATACAGTGAATAGAAGATATTTGGAATTTTTCATCGTCTATCATAGGGAATAGCTCGATATCCCGGGACTGGAATTGGACTGCATATTAATAAAAAACGAATGTGCTAGAAATCAGCCGTCGTCATTATTACTGGCCAAGGGTGAATTAGGATATGGTGCAACATTCCACCCCCTCATAATATCTTCCCCGCAGCTTAATATAAAAGTATAATGGATGTCAGTATGTGTAATCGTGAGCAAGAGTTTTCTATGATTTAAGGATAAAATCACCTCAGGCTAGTTTCATTTTCTTTGACCAAAATCGATATGTGCTTATAAGAAAGTAGGACTACGATATTCATTTTTAACTATTAAATTATATAATCGCGGAGAGATTTAAGCGTCGTTAGATTGGTAGATAACATTTTGAAAAGGACTATAGATTTTATATAATATCGTTTTTAATTGATTATAGAGTTGGGTTTTTTATATATTTGATTTGCTCATCCTTCTTTCAATTGGTCTACCTCATTTGGATGATAAGAGGTGGAATAGATTAATTATAGTAATTTCTGAGAAAATCAGGGATGTTACCGGAATCGGAAAGGCATTCGACAATCCGGTTCCATAAGGGGCATGTAAAGATCTAAAATATTAATTTTGGGCAAAGGATGTCAGAGGATTGCAATTTCCGCATCAAATCCACACATTCTCGAACTGTTTTTACCGATTTTCCATGGGTAATTCTGTCAAAGCGTCCATAAAAAATTTCGCGATCATCTGATCACATCGGCTAAAAAAATTGCCTATATACGATTCATGTGCTATATATTAATTGATGTTTGCCGACTTAAAAAACCATTATACTAATTTTCTGATCTTAGTCAGTTAGTAAGTTTGTATTTCCATTTTTTGTACACACTTTTAGCTGTTTTAGACCCTAGTTTTGTTTACTTTCATAAATGTGAAGGCGAAGTTTTTAAGAAGAATGCATTCTATGGAATAGAAAATTAAACTCAATGATTTCTATAGGCATTACAAAATTCAAAATCCAGTCTTCCAACTGTAGAGAAATCCTCTGATTAATACGTGCCCTTGATAGAATAGTAGGCCTTTTAAAAGCTTTTTTTAAACTATAGCATTCCATAATCAAATTGAACTAAATATATTTTCAAAATAGGACCCGAAATCCTTAACGGCCTTAGAAGAGTGCTTTAGGGGTTATTAGTTTTGTTCTTGTTTAATTATTTTTTTCTTAAGTTGTAGAGGCTTGGCTTTTATTCCAAGTCCATAACGATTTGGCATACCCAAAGTAAATTCGGCCCCAAAAAAACAATATCAAAACAATGAATAGGAAACCCATAATAGATTAAAACACCGAATGCCGGCTACCTGCTGCGCCATAGGTAGAACCAGGGTCCGCTCCCCAAAATACAGTACCTAATTAAATAACTTTTCAAGAACAAATAGTATTATAGCGCGTAATCAGGGCTCCGATCCAAACGGTCTTCCACCGAATTTTTGGTATATCGGGCAAGTATCTAAAAATGCAGGCTCGAAAATAGCAGTAGGGTTGACGATTCCTATGGAAACCGTAAAAATCTAAGAAGTATAGGCAAGATAAAAGACGATTAAGAATTCTTGTGCAGAACACTACGAATGTAATCGTTGAGGCCGAAAATTCCGCAGTCACCAAAACTAATCAATTTTAGTAATACGAGTCACCAATATTGAAGCGAAAAAGCACCCGAGGCATCTATCAATAAGCATTTACGTATGTTGATTGGTTCTGGATTTAATTTTGCCAAAAATTTGATTAAGCGCGAAAGCTTGGTGTGAAGTGGGTAAAAAGTCCACCACCCCTTTGTGTTTAGTGACCCTCTACCATAGGTGTGCATGAGGATATCGCATAATCCTCTCAAAATACTCGCAAACTTACCCCTTGCTTCTGTGTGCCCCTTACTTGTAGCTCTGTGCTTTCATCATTTGCACCTTCACGCTCCTCGCTTTTGCAAAAGTAAGAATATATGGCCGCATCTTAGGCCCAAAGCCTTGGAATATCTCAGCTGTTTCGAGTTCACCTTGAAACCCAATGTCAATCCAAATGGATCCCACCAATTTAATGATGATGACCCAAAAGGCCAGGATAGGAAGGATTTGGTCATATAGGCAACAACCGCACTTCAGACCGAAATGGGGTCAGTCAGCTCCCCCAAGCTTTAAAGGGTCAACTACCCAAGTAGAGTAGAGGTTTTGTAACTTTGATTTATCGCTTATTTTGGTCCTTTGGTTCATAATCTTAGCATGCTTTTATAGCGTTGGCCCAAAGAAGGAGAAGGTTGAAAAATTCTGATTTCTTTCAAGGCTTCGGTGCTGTTCACCTTGTTAAGGGTTTATCGCCATTGGCGGGAACATTATGAACGTTCAAGCTGCGTGGGTGACAAGGAAATGTTGGCACCAACGAATTTGTTTTTGTCCGCTCGTTGATTTGATAATGTTTAGTTCTTCAATTTTTGTTTCCATTTAAGGTTGTATTTAACAAATTTTTCCTGACTGTAGCATAACGCTACTCTTTC
>Ga0163217_1093248_pt1 | contig 11097 bp, 5 predicted proteins | sample SynspAceP_FD_185933 | JGI IMG/M metagenome (GOLD analysis project Ga0163217, IMG submission 185933) | Saline lake microbial communities from Ace Lake in Antarctica - Synechococcus sp. Ace-P (PacBio error correction) | ecosystem: Environmental > Aquatic > Non-marine Saline and Alkaline > Saline ... | reverse complement strand
AGGCTAAATGGCATTTTTACATTGGAGTTAATTTGATAAATCGGTCATTTATATTTAATACTACTAAAATATATATCGAGCATTTTGATATTATAGATTCTGATCTAAACCTCTCAACCATGAAGTCAGAGGAAACAATAACACACTTACGATTTTTCGAACCGAATACTAAGAAGATTTCATAATAAGCACAATGCAAATTAAACCATGTTTTAGGGCGATCCATCACGTAGAAAAAAGCCTACAAGATTGATAGGTTTTGATGCACGATAAAAGAAAGAAAGATCATTCATTTAATATTTGGAGCCGCCATTCGCCAATGAGGCTTTTCTAAGCGTTTAATAAAAAATAAGAAAAATATAGGCAATCAGTAAAAAAAAGGTCAGACCACTCGTATCCAGCCACCACGCTCATTTTGCGAGAGCCACTTGATTCAAATTTTCACGAACTGGTTCAAAGGCAAGGAATATAAACGTCCAAATATCAACAAATTGTATTGACGGTATTCGATTCTTTGCAACATGACTAATCGCCTCACGCCCTTTTTGTGTCTGTAAAATCAATACTGATTGCTCTCTTGCTCTTCGATTACCTTTTTCAGCAAAACTGTCATCTTGTTAGTCCAATCCAATGATGAGGATAGAGATCGAAGCCGTTCTAAATAAACTTATCGCAATTTCAAATTGATGGAGTTCTCCATCTTGGGCGTTCAATAACAGTCTTACTTCGCAAGCGGTTTGCCCATACTTTCTCTATTTGAAAATGCTTCAAACAAACTCACTAAATCGGAATTAAATTTTTCGTATAGCGAAAGAAAACAAACTTTCAAATTAACTGCCCAAGAAAAATTGAAGACTATGCAGGCTGTGAGATAGGCAGCAACAAGCGCCGGGGTCGCGGATCTATTCAAGCAGCCTTACATTACGTCTGCCACCACATTGCGGCCCAAGGTTAAAATCTGCTCCAATATAATGCCCCTCCACCCAACCAGCAAAAGGTCTTTTTAACATACGGGATTTTTCACCTGATCCGAGATCACAAACTTACCACTTAAATGCCGATCCATTCCGATTTCAAACAGTTTCACGATTGAAAACACTTTTCCTTCGTCTCGATCCTTAAAGCATCTCAGCCATCGTGATATATAACAAACTCGCAGGTTAAATCAGCGCCCATTTCCAGGCATTGTGTTAAAACGTAATCAATCATCACAAACTTCAACCATTGCTCAAAAGCCATCGTTATCAATGCAAAACAAGGCTCACTACTTTGAGCATATCAGCTTGAGGTGGCGCTTCACATTCCCAAACCCCACAGTCTGCATCGCACTTGCAAATCTTTCAAACAAAATCGGCCAAAAACATTGATGAGCAGAAAAGGCTTCTTTCAACCTGATTTCCCTTTAAAAAGCGGTAAGATAACGTACTTTAAACTCACATATAAAAAGCAAAACCGATAACGGGGCACACTAAAGCAGCTTATCGCAACATGAGCCCAATATTAAAAATAACAATGAAAAAGCAACATTTGAATCTCTCTCAGAACTTATATACGACAATATTAGAGTCAAGGTTATATTGCGATGAATCAAACACATATTACTACGACCTAGGCCGACAAAGGACATTTAGACAAAAAAAATAAACAAGCAAAAAAAACACCAACAAGCCGTGCAATTTGATCGTAAACAGCAAGCCCTACCCTTTTCCATATTCGCAACATAAGACTTGGTTAGTGCTTGCCTGTTAAAAGCAAGAAATGCGACAAAAGAAGACACGTAGAAACAAAGGACGTGATTTGCGTTCTCAAATTGCCTCTAGACGAGGCTGGCTGCCTAAACCTAGGAACACGCGATTCACTTTCATTAAAAGCATTCGTCGATCAAATTACTGCACAAGGCGAAGAACGGGATTACTCGAAGCACTTAGACAGCCCTTATGCGTTTAAACCTGACCAAGAGCGCATGGCAAGCTTCATGCAAAACTCGGTAGAAGGACTACACAAAGCCCCTTCAAACTACTTTGATACGTTGTGAAACACCTGTCGTCAGACTTTAAACAAAACAAGACGACAGCTGGCAAGACACTAGGACTTCAAGGCATTGCGGAACTCGGCCGCCGAGTAAAACGAAGACAATACCAAGCACTCATTACAAAAACGGATCCAACCAAGCCGGCCAAAACGGTGCAGCGCCTTATGTCATTGCTCTTTAGAAACACGAAAACACTGTCCAACCCCGTTACAGATACGCTAACAACAACTGCAAATAGAAACAAGACGCATTGATGCAGGCAAGTTTACTTACGGCGCCTTGATCAAGAAGCCGAGTTTAAACGACACGCTATTACTGCCGCTATTTGTTTACTTGTAGCCTAGCAGAATGTCCGATGACGATCTTCATCCTATCGCCGCATGCCGCAAAATCCCTCATTGGTTAGCTCAGGAACCCCTTCCAACTTGCTCGGTATCATCATGGAAAAAACTAGCATCGCGAAGACGGCTACATCGCCTTTTAAACAAATTTGACGCAGAACTCAGCAGCACCCAGAAGCAAAAACAACCACTATGGGGCATTTACTGCGCAGGCGGACACTCAGCCACGAAACTGGCACAAAGTGGGAGTGGAGTTTATTTGTTACTCAAACACCAAAGTCTTTGCAGTGATTAGGGAGGATTTGAACTTTTAATGGATTTGAGTTCTGAAGGGCCTGAAACTGGAACGATGCTACAGGACTCCAATAATTTTTTGGATTGAAAGATGGTGTATGGCCACTCCATCTTCAATTTCGCGGTGTGACTGCGCACAATCCCTTAAATACAAATTGATAGCTTTGATATTTTATGAAGAGCTCTTTATCAGCACAGGCTAGATTACTGAAAAAAAACAGCTCGTTTCATTATCTGCAACGTCTACACGTCAAGGAGTGACTCCGTTGGAAATCAGGGTTTAACTTGCAGAAAGCGCAACACCTCCAGGCTGGATCCCCATTTTTCATCAAACTTCGACATTGAATTTTTAACGGTAGCAACTCCAGCATAGATTCTACCAACCAGTTAGGAATTGGGGGGACCAAAAATTTTTTTTAGAATTTTTCCTTATTAACTCCCCACTGTCGATGAGAAATGTTTTCAATTTTTGAACATACGCATTCAAAACTCCTGTCAAAACATACCGTAAATTTAAGGATACTCAAAGGCGAAATACGTTTTCAAGCAAGCCCATTGATTAACTTCTATACAAAGCTAAAATCAGCAGGGATAAGAATGAAGCCATCAAAATCCCCTTTACTGGACCGGGCTTACGCCCTGCTTTTAGCGAGAGCGTAAACCATCCCCATATGAAGAAAGTAAATTAGGCACTATGCTACTGATAAATAAAATCTGGACTGGCACAGCTGTCATTTTCTTGAAAACCCGCCTTATCGGCAATTACTACTATCATCAAGGCGGACGAAGTTTCAGGAAGATTTTCTAACAGCCTTCTCGTTTCTATTGATTTGACGAACGACGGCTTCTTTCCCCCCTCCTTCAATTCCAGACATCAATGAAATAGCGTCTTTCCCTAACGCTGGGGCAATTCCCTAACACAAAATTGCTTTGCACCAAAAAAAAAAAAAACAAAAAAAAAAATTTTTTGCGTTCATCTCAGAGAAAAACCATATCATCCCGTTAAAGGACTAGAGAAACAACTCGGGCGGTACTTTATTAAACCATCGTCTCCAACTTGTAATAGTAGCCTTGAATAATTGTTTAATATTTATCGCTCATTGATTACCTCTAAGTCTCAATGATGACTGTTATCAGGTAAACATTCGCCCAACGATCATGTTCAGATGAGACGAGGAAGAGACTTAATCTGACGCGAAAAACACACCAACACCCTCATAGCATTCACCACTGTGTTGAAACGTAAAAAGCGAACACCTCACTAAGAGGGCAAAATAATAGTTGCGTTAAAATGGGCGACGAAGGAGCAAAAAAACAACTTGTATTTGAATCTATTGGGGACAGATGAAAAACCCAATCTATTTCTCATTGCTGACCCAAATTCCGAAACCTTTTTACTGCGTAAAAAACATTATCTAAGTTAATTTTTTGTCTAGTTAAAGTCTGGGAAGTCCACACAACAATACAAGTAACTAAAAGCAAAAAACCCATAAAAACATTGGTTGTGATTTTTAAGCAGAAAATATCGTTATAGAAGATGAATGAGAGAAATGCTTGTTTTAGTTGGTTTTGGGTATTCACGAATATAGGCTGGGAAGGACCAAAGTTTAAATAACCCCACCTCGCCCTCCCCTTGGAAGACATAAGGGAGAGAATAATTACATGGTCGGCCTAAAGGCTCGAACCTACATTTTAAGGGTCGGAAGATTGTATTAGCCGCTTAGATATAGGCCAGTTGAGCTGCAAGTCTTTAAACGCGATTACGGTCGTGCCTCCCTCATTGCAGGCCGTTACATTGAAAGTCGTGGAAAAGTTATGTGGGGCGTTCGATTGAGGTAGGCTTTAGTTCGAATAGAAAACGCCATATGACTTGGAGCAGGTGATAAAAAATATGGGCAGTGAAAGTTACAAAGTAATGACCACCCTAGCCTTCCCCTTGGAAGACATTAAGGGGAGGGAATAATACTAGCTGGCTTGTGGTTGCAAGTCTTTAACGACCTGATTACGGTCGTGCCTCCTTCATGCAGGCCTACAATTGAAGGTCGTGGGAAAGTTTATGGGCGTCTTTCGTGAGGTAGGCGTTAGTTCGAGAAGAAACGCCATATTGATTTTGGAGCAAGGTGATAAAAAATATGGGCAGCGAGTCACAAATAATCACCCAACCCTCCCCTCCCCTTGGAAGGACATAAGGGGAAGGGAATAATTACCTCAGCGCATAAAAAAGAGGCCCCAATATTTTCCGCAAAGAAGATATGAGGCCCAAATAAGACAAGAACACTTTTACCATTAATGATGGAAACTGGTTTCGGCTAGCCGTTCGCGCATTCGTTTACGATGTTCGATAAATTCATCACTCAACATATAATGCCCATGCTCAGTGTGAGCAATGCGCTCCTCTGTTGACCAGTGCGTCTAACGTTTTGGGCAACACTTTTTTGACGACGCTCTCCTTTTATTAAAATAAAATTGTTCAAAACCTAATTGAATCAATTTAAAAACACAGGATTCTAAATAGCCAAACAACATAGATTTTGAGTTGGCGTTAACTTAGAGTTTCATAATCACCTACCAAAGCAGTCTTTGTTTTGATCACTGTCCATTAACTATAGGACACTTTTTCCAATAACAAAAATTTTACCGCTGCTAGATTACAAAAAGATAAGAAACAAAAAAAACCTAAACAGACCACAAAAAAAAGGGAAGGCACAAGCCTTCCTTTCAATAACGCTTTGTGGAAAAAACGGAGTATTATTCGCAAATACCACGGGTTTTTATTACCGTGCACAGCACTCGATCTTCTAAGTGATAGCGTTAAACCACGGGACAGTACGAGTCTCAACTGTCTTTTTCCTAAACGAACCATGTCTTTCTGCCGCGTGACTATGGCGTACACGGGGAATCCACGTCTTGCTCGATAATCGGTTCCAGCGTCTTAACATTCCCTGTCACGTAATGACAGGTTGCACCGATCAGCTTAACGCCACGAAAACCGCCGCGCTGATATAAGGCTTTGCTGGCAATAAAAAGACGGTAAGACAACTGTGAGTGGAATATAATGGACTCGGATGACGATACTTTCACACAAATATTCTGGGAAAAATTTTGCATGTAGCGAGCTAAACACAATAGCGTCCGCTTGTGCGCATCGATACACGCTTCAATTTGCTGAAACGCGGCATCTTATTTTTCTTTTGGTACAGGTATGCAGTGATATTGGGAATTTCTTACCACTCAACCATAGAGCGAAGCGCTTCGTGGTTAGCAATCACGCCAAAACAATTTCACAGTTCAATTCACCTTGTGCCAGCGAGCTGATGTCACTTAAGGACAATAGATTCTTTGGTCGCCATCAGTATCAGTTTAGGGACGATCTTCGCTGTCTTTAAGCATACCAGCGCATATTTAAATTTCTTTCAGCGATAGACGCAAATCTTCCCGAAAGGTTTCAACCGTAATCTAAGATTCTTGCGTCAATATTCATGAACGGCATTAAAGAACCACTTCTGTGCTTCGATGTCTGTGTGATGGCTGGCCTCAATGATGGAGCCTTGACGCTCATTCAAGAATTGGACTCACCGCCGCCACATCCCCCACTCTTGTCAGGACAAACTAATAAACCAGACGAAATGTTCTTTTTTTTTCTAATAGTAAAAAAACTTTCTTAAACCTTAAATTCAGCAAGTTAAATCGTTCTTTTCAAACCTGCATTTCATACTGTTTTTTTAAATTACATCAAATCCCACAATTTTAAGGTCTATGACTTGTGCTTAATAAACATAACATTGGTGAATTTGCTTATTACGATCAAAGTCCGGATTCAAAGGTCTCATGAGTGATATTTTCAACTTCGCCCTGCAAACTCTTGCGCTAGATCTGCATCCAAAATAAAGGCGACGATAATTATTCGAAAAATATTAACTCTCCGCCTTTTGCCAAATCTAGCCATTGCTAAACGCAATAAATCGCCATGATCACGTTGATGTCTAGGCACATCGGCCATTTTTTTTCGAGTTAGGAAAAAGTTCGGAGGGTCATGAAGTATCAAATCAAACACATCACGGACTTTTGCTTTAAAACCATTCGATACAGGTCAGCGCGTAACTTGAATGATTACGCTCAGAGAATTCATTTTAATTTCAAATATTACGGCGCGCCCATTCTTGTGTAAGTATTCGACATGTCGACAACTTAAATGAACTGCGAGCACACCTTGACCAGCATGTACGGATGCTGTCGCTGGGTGTAACAAAAAAGAGATTTAGAAACGTTTTACCTTGGCACGGTCATTGAACAGTTTTCGTACTGGTACGGTGATCCAAAAAACAAAACCGGTGTCTAGGTTAATTTTAGATTCACAATGAAATCACAGCCGTATTCTTCAACGATCATTTCGGCTTAGACTGAATCTAATTTTTATTATTGCTCTTTGCCTTGATTGACGTTTTGAGCTGCTTCAAGAATACATTGGATTCTGCGATATTTAACGCTGTTGGGAATCGCAGACATCCCTTCAAATAGACGTTGTTGGGCCTTTTTCTGGATCAACACTTTTCGGTGCCTGATATTCTGTGACGATTTGGCCACAATCTTGATAGATAATCGATCGCACGGCGATCAGGCATGTTCAGCATTCATCGTAAACCGCGAATAACATGATTTTGTGCTTAATCGACCCACTTTTCATCTTTTTAAACATTTTTCTGGCAGACGATTGCAAAATTTGAGCACCCGGAAGTCATAACCGATGCAGCCACAACGTCTTCTTTAATTCAGACCTCTAACAGTGGGGAAAATATAAGACACGACACTCCAATACCACCGTTTAATAACACGAGTCCTTTTCTTCAGAGTCGTGCCGGGGATTTGAACGAGCAAAATGGTCATTGCTGGTCAGCATACATAAACTTGCCATCCACGCACCATGGACAACCCCTCACCCCAATTGGCGATACAAAGCAATTCAGATGCCATTTCGTCACCCATCCGCTCACCATAAGAGCGGCGTGTGGTAATCACCTAAACCTGGTAATTCTGGATTTAATATCAAATTCATGCTCTTGGAAAGGCGTCATTGCAAACATCGCATCACCCCAACCATTAGCCTGACGTTTTTGATGCTTTCACGAGCCGCCGCGACTCGCTCTCTGATTCACCGATCTGATACCTTTGAAAGCGCAACCCTAGTTCAGCAGGGATTCTTTTTACGGTTTTTTTGCAAAATCCATCAGTTTGTTGCCCACATACGATGGTCATTGCTGTTTCCCAGCCCTTAAAAGCCCCAGTATTGGCGCCTAAACCCGGTTGCAATGTCAAAAGACATCATCGCGGCTTCACAAGAAAGCTCGCAGAACCCACAACATAGGTCAATCAATTGTGTATAACCGCATCTCTTTCCCCAGCCAGCACGCAAAATAAGCCTGGCGCCAGAGGGGTTTTCTTTCAGTGGCGCCATACTGCCTTGTGACGATAACCCGGCGATGATACTTTCGCCCGATAAATCGATGCTTACCGTGACAACTTCACGTTTAAATACGCAAAGCGATACCGCACATCTGGCTGCTCTTTTTGAAACATTTTGGGACCGCCTCACCAGATAGCTCAACGAAATAGTCAGCAATCGCATTCTTTGCGCGCACCGCACCAAAACTGGAGTATTGCGAATATGATGATTAGTACCGTGGCAATCAATGGCAATGGTATCGCTTTGCTGACATATGATCAGACCACTTAATCGCCTTCAAACCCCCGGGGGGGGCCCCACCGTCATAAAGTTCATCGGTGAATCGATTTTTAAAGTTCGCGATCGGCAGCATCACTCGAGTTGCAACACGAGACCAAAGACACGCTTTATACATGCCTTTCCTAAATCGGTGGTTATTTAACTGCCCTTCGCCAAAACGGGTTTGTGTTAAGGCCTTCCATCATCAGTTCTTTTTCTAAGACATTTTCAATCCAAGAGAGACAGGTTATCTCTAATGCGTAAACCTGACTTGCTGAATCCGTTGTCTGTGAATATATGCTCATTTTTAAAATTACTTTTTTAAATTGAATGAATATTTCGATATTAAAAAAGAAGGCGGAATCATTGTCCGCCTGCCACACAAGGCGCCCACTGGACAACCTTGTTTTTTCAATTCGGATCTGTTTTAAATGCCTAAATCAAAAGCTCTCGATAATAAGCGTCTTGTTTGTTTGCTATCGCTTCTTTAATCAATTTACTGGACCCTGATAAATCAAGCCAGAATAAATTTGTACCAAATCTCGCACCAGCTGAAGTTTTTCAACCGCATCCGCCGCCACTGAAATACCACCTACACCTATAATAGGTTAATAGTGTCTTTCTTCAAATGCTCCGCTAACACTTTAACCACATGAGTCGAGCGTCACGAACGTGGCGCGCCGCTCAGCCCACCCTGCTTCGTTTTTCCAAAACTGGTGGCCTAAAAACAGCATCACGAGACAGCCGTTCGTATTGGTTGCAATAATACCATCAACACCCTGTTCTACTAATGTATTGGGCGACCATTTGAATTCATCATCACTCCATATCTGGCGCAATTTTTACGGCCAATGGAACACGCTTACCATGTTCTGCTTTCATTACCGATCTCGAGCCGCCACCAGCGGCGCAATTAATGCGCCAAGCTTTCTCAAGATTGAAGGACTGCGTAACCCCGGTGTATTTGGTGAGCTAATGTTATGCGCGTAATGTAATCGGCGTTTATGCGAATAACCGTTTCTAAAGCACGTAAATACATCCGCCAGCGGCGATCTTCCACAGGACGTGGTTTAGGTTTTTTACCAATATTCACGGCCCAATTATACCCGGATAAAACGATGACGACTTTTATCCGTGATTACTTAAATGATCCACGCCTTTGTGTTAAAAGCCCATACGATTGTTAATCGGTCATGCTCAGGTTAAGCGGAAAACAGAACGTGGCTTTAGGATTTACCAGCCTGCCCTTCTAGGCGTCACGGGTTCCGACTTCAACAAAACCGAAACTAAAAAGCCCCTAATGCTTCAAAAAAGCGGTCTGCATTCTTATCCAATCCAGCCGCTAAGCCCCACTGCATTGGGGAAAACGCAAACCCATCACATTCAACGGGGGCTTCGTAAGATTGGTAATTCCACTAAAACTTGTTCAAACCCAATTCGACTGAGCTGCTGCAGAAGATCCAATGCAATCATGAGACACTTTCTGGGTCTAATTTAAAAAGTAAACGAGCGAAGCCAAGTTTGTACTAGTTAGGCTCCTAGACAAGTGGAGATTAGGTGAAGCTTTATTTCTTAGCTGTGCTATCGGAATTTGGAGTGACGCCCAATCAATTTTATTCATGTCATCAAACTCTTACTTCAAAACACACGCTCGGATCCCTTGGTGCGTTACAAAGCCTGAAACGGCGGGACACAAAGGCAAACTGTACTTTACGTCCATCTAGGCTTACTACGCGACTAGATTTTTTTCGCTGACCAGCATTACATAGCCTCATATTTAAAAGCGGGCAAAGCCACATTAAAACCACTTTTGCATTTTTTCTTCCTGACTGACTTTAACATTTACCCTACAATATCACTCTGTGCGTAAAGATTTGATCCTTAAAAGATGAATACTATTATATTTGCGTTGACCCACTTCTTTTTGACCAGAAGTATAAGGAATCTAGGTTCGATAGGTAGGCTTTGTAATTGAAACAACTTAAAAGACCACCTAAATCGCCCGTTTCGCTCGGCCAACCAGAATTAACCGATGAATTACTCGTCGCATTAATTGCAGAATGTTCATGTTTGTTGGCTAGAAGGGCCACCAGGTATCGCAAAAAACCACCGCCGCCAAAAAAGCCAGTGGCGCAGTGCCATTCGACAGCCGTTTCCAAACGTATTCAATTTAACCCCTGATTTTATTACCGGCGACGTTACGGTTCGATATTTACCAACAAGGAAACCGGGACAGTTCAGGTTTTCATTCCCTGGCCCTATTCAATGAAACGATTTAAATCGTTGCTGGCCGACGAGATCAAACCGCGCGGCCTTGCCAAAGTACAATCTGCGTTATTGGAAGCCATGGGCGAAAGACAAGGTTTACAGGGGGCAACCAATACTTTAACACTTTAATTCGGATGTATCTATTGTTATTTGCGGACACAAAAAAAACCCGACTGAGCAAGAAGGGGACGTAATCCGTCTTACCAGGGAAGACCCCAAACCTTGATCGTTTTATGATTTGAAGATTTACTTTTAGGGTTATCCAGTGCCCGCAGCGAACTAGAAGTACTTAAGGATTAAGTGAGACAAACAGGGATCTTCATAAAACATCCGTTAAGTTACCTTCTCAGGGCCCTTATGTAAAAACGAAAAGTTTTTGGGGAATTTAATTTTTGGGGGCACATGCCAAAACCCCCAAATTTTTTTTTCCTCCTTTTCTTTGG
>Ga0163217_1007877_pt1 | contig 11098 bp, 7 predicted proteins | sample SynspAceP_FD_185933 | JGI IMG/M metagenome (GOLD analysis project Ga0163217, IMG submission 185933) | Saline lake microbial communities from Ace Lake in Antarctica - Synechococcus sp. Ace-P (PacBio error correction) | ecosystem: Environmental > Aquatic > Non-marine Saline and Alkaline > Saline ... | reverse complement strand
TGCATTACGCCAGTAAACAACCGTGCAATGGTCAAACTTGTTCCAGCGCACACTCCCAAATACGGTGCACGGTTAAGCATTTCACACAAAGGAAAGTTATTCGCCCAATGGCAAGCCATCGTAAATGGGTGTTGCCTACATCGGTTGTGGAATGTCGTGCGAGTTCAGGGTTTCATTATAGTGTACGTACGTTTCGCCGTTTTCGTCTTCCGCGAGGAAGTTAAGGTTGTTCGCACCAAGTCGTCTTTATTTCGCGTTTGCCGTCAAAAAGCTATTCAGTCAAGGTCATTAAAAGGGCGTTCACCATCACTCGAGGCAGATAAAATCGATAAACCGAAACACCACGTGGTCTTTTATTGCGCGTAATTTCGGTGTTCAACAAAAACCGCCCCCATGACGATTGGATGTCAGGATTTAATGGCTTTACAAGTTTGTGCAATTAACGACAGCGCGCCCAAACATTATTACCGGGGAAGGTACGGTTAACCGCCACTACGCTGGTTGCGTTTCTTCAAGATATTGTCGACTAATTGTTTCAGAATTTCGGAGCAAAATGGGCTCTCCCATTAGGTGTCTAGAATTATCGAAGCTTGGGTTCGCCCCGCCAAGACCTCGCCGTAACGGCTGACTTCGAAATACGGAGTCCAACGCCTTGCGGAATCACCGCCGATTAAATCATTGATAAACAAAGTCGCAAATACTTGGCGTTGTTCTTGTAAACCCAAGCTGCCAAAGGGGTTTTAAGTATGTCGCCAGATACCGCTTCCATCTGCGCGATGCTTCAAACGCGGGCCTTCTGGTTAAAAAAACTGACGAGAAACAATACGCAGGCGCAAGGCTTGGTCTTTGCCTTGTAAAAAAGCGGATAAAAACCGGTTCAAACCGCGAGGCGATAACGATCAAACTCCGCATGGAAAAGTGTGAGATCACACGGCAGTTCATCGTCTTCAAATGACTCGAAAATTGTCTTCCACATGTTACGGATTATGTCCACGCGGGCGCCGCTCATCATCTCAAGAAAAAGCTCGATGGCAGGTCACGCTGCACGCCTCATAGCCCCGAGAGCGTAAAAAACGTCAGATTACGCCGTCGCTGGGTACGTGTATTTAACTGGGTCAAATCGTTGGCGTCATCAGAAGAACGTCGCAGTGAGCTTGCCTTTTTAACAGTGTAGAAACCTAATCGATACGCTGCTATGTTAGCATTAAGAGAAAACCAGTCACCCTGTCAGAAAAGAGATTGTATGGAGGCTTATTTGTGGATTTCTGGGCAATGACGTGTTGTTGATATTTAAGGCGTCCTGGCTGATCTGTAATCTGTTAGTTTGAATGTAATAAATCCTGAGAGTGTCGACAAAGCACTCTCTGCCTTTCTCATCTCACCCGTGACGGTACAAGTCTCTTATATGTTGTAGGTATGTACCGGGTTACAGGTCCCTGTTTGGACGTATTGGTCATGCGAGATAATGTGAGAAGTCATTGTCGAGAATCATCATAGACGCTTCTCCCGGCTAACGAAGGTAGAGACATAAGCACCCTGTCTTGCAACAAATGACACCGACTGTCCGGAAGTGAAGTATCCTATGGGAATTCGGATGCGACGACGTGCCGCTTTCCTGTGCTCAGCCTTCACCTCTTGGAGTCGGATATATCTCTTGCGCCGTGCTAATCTGAGTGGGTTCAGTTGCAGGTGCGAGAGCGAATCTCACCACTCTGCGCGTCGAGCTCAGCTGCTATATCAGGTAAGATTCGTTATCTTATTTGCAGAAATTGCATTACGTCTCATGCATTCGTCTAAAATCTCGCTAGCGCTTACGTGTTATGTAACCGCTGCTACGCTATCGCGATCAGTGCTAGCCAGAAGTCTACGATCAGGCCTATTTGTCACCTCTCCGTGGTCATACATCCCGCGAAGAAGCTTGTGAGCCTATGTTGTGAGTGTTGCGATCCTACTTCGTTCTAGTCACCGTATTATGAGTGCGCGAATAGTAATATATCGGCGTGCGAGCGAGCGAGCAAGAACAGATATAATGCGTTTAATTAAGCTTACGTCTAATACACCGAGGTGCTGATGAGTGGTAACAGTTTTCAAATTGTGGGCTCGGGTAATGAGTCAAAGATCCACCAGCGCCCTGTATTAAGCTATCCCAAGCAAAGCATGTGTGGTTCTATCTCTGTATATCCAGCCATCAGATGTTCACCCGACCTCCGACCAATTCACCCTCTAATTGATAATCTCCGCCACGCACATCTGGAACTGTGGCCTCGCAATCCACCTGATTATTGCAAACAGTATCCAACCGCTCTCTGATCTCGATCGGCTAGTATAACTGCTACGTAGTCCACTTAATAAGCAACCGACGCGTCCCTACTAGCCTGGGTGTGCCGATGGTCTCTGCGCGGCGTGATATGCAGTTATTGTCGACCTGCATGCTCGGGCGGATTGTGATATATATACGAATTGTAAATATTCTTCTGCTTCAGAATGTGGCGTCTCTTTTCGGTATCGTGATCCATCATCGCGGAATGCTACCTTGTTCGCTGTCGAGTGATAGAGATACTTACATACTCTGTCTCTGCAGAGTACCTAAAAGAACCGACGGTGGAATCGTAGAAAATAATGCCTGTAGGAAGAGCGGAAGTGCTGATGCGACAACTACTATATATAATGTGTGCTTAATAAACCTTAGGCACGATTTGTGCTAACGGTGTGGCTCGCTGCTGAGTATTTCTTTTATTTGTCAGGCGCGTATTGGGTCATGGAATGCATCGAGGGCGCAGAATCTCATTTCACAAGTTGGTGTCGACGGAGATATGATAGAACGTTATCCGAGTAGTTTGTACAAGGCATTGTCTGTTTCAGTATTTCCTTGCATAATCTCTAGAAGCAATGGATACGGAAGAATAAGATCGTGTCCGCTATAAGTCGCCAGACTCTAGGGCACCACGATCTTTCTTCGAGGTGTATTACATTACGTGATTACTAACGACTACATATGAATCCGCTTCGCTGGGTATGGGTATTATGACACTGCTGTGGCGGTGGGAGATTCTGGTATGACATATGTAGCGTGCAGATAAGCCTCGTCTAGACACGCACTACATCACCAAATTACCACCCGGGCATCTCTATAGACCTGTATATTAACGGCAGTTTGTGTCTCAGAATCTCAGTTTGATCTGGTCGGCGGAGCTGCGGAGTCCTGCAACTCAAGCAATATCGTCGAGAATCACAAACAGTCGCTGTACAGCATCAACATACGGGCGCGTCGGCCGTATGGCTTCACCAGTTGGTATACGTGTTCATATTCCGAATACGGAGCGCAGGCGTGACGGCAAGCCTACGATAGGCGTGCACTATGCTACGATTGGGTTATTATACCAATGCTACGCGTGTCCCACGCTCAAAGGCAACAATTATTTTTCGAAAGCGTTGATTAGGTGAGCATCTCGTGCATGCATAGTAAACGCGTTTTTGATTGGTATGCGCCGTGTTTGATCGGATTCCGTATGCGATCATGTATGATGTTGGTGCCAAACTAATCAGCTGATGTGCTGTTGGTGCTTATTATATGTGGATTCTCATATGTTGCTAGATGTGTTGTCGAACGTGCTTTTCGGTTCGGGATGACGTATAGATCAGGGCAGTGCTAGAGCCGGTGCGTTTTACTTGTGTGTTATTGTTTTTGCTTTTCTATTGTCTAGACGTGCAAAATGATAATTGATTATCCGGCGTATGTCTAGCTGCCGAAACGTGCACAAGTTCGGCAGGTGTCTCGGTTCTAAGATGTCGATCCGTCATTTGTATAAGGGGCGTTCCTTGGGTTATATATTAGCATTGAGCGTTGAGCGCGATGGTCGTGAAGCCACATTGGGCAGTGATGAAACCTGCCCGGCTATGTGGACGATGAACCTTGCGGGCGGCAGCTATGATTTTTCGACTGGACTGAACGCCGAACTCAGTGTCAAAAAAATGCCTTGATAAAGAGTACCAAAACGCAAAGGGTACTTAACCCTGGCTGGTGTGTTTTTAACGTTTAACTATCGTTTTTTAATGGCTTAATGTGATGCGTATTTGTTATCCCATTCTCGGCATTGTGCTTCGTGCTGGGCATTTCGTGCCAGCCGCTTTCGCTGAGTCTGTAGTGTGTTATCGATGATCGCGGACTGAATGTCTGCTTGATCATCCCGCCGAGCGTATAGCGGCGTTGTCACGGGGGCGGGACCGAACTGATTATGCGCCCGGGCGTGAAAATGTGGTGGCGGTGGTTCTTATAGTGATTTACCCAGAAAGCCGCTAAAAGTGTCACCGGTCGGTAGGCATCACACACGTTTAGATTTAGGAAGTTGATCAGTTTGCAACCAGATTGATTTTGGCGTGGGGACGGGCAAATCCAACGGAACAGATTGATACGCTGGCGCGCTTGGCTTGCCAGTCTATTTACGTAGAGCCCTATGAGTTCGAAGACATTGCCGCAATATCGAAAGCATGGGCAAACTTGCGGGCACCGGATTACAGCGGACGCCGAAGCACTTGCGTTTTGTACCGGCATTGATTGCGTACGCGAGCGCTATAAAAAGCCGCGCCAGTCAAAACCTTTTATCAAGTATGGGAAGAGCACTTATGTCGATGAATGGCAGCCACTACAATCAGCAAGTGGTCAGCTTATTGTGGCGGTATATGTGTTTGCGATTCGCCTCGCTTGATCCTCGACTTAAGTTAAAGAGGCCGTCCTGTTGAAAAAATCCAGAAGCCATTATGTGCTGGGGAATGGGTGAGCGTAATCTCAATGGTTGGAGAATTGGCGGTCTTTCCAGACTTGTTAAGCCACGCAAAAAGGGCAATCTGTTCTTTGTGCCGCCTTCGCTTGATCCAGCGCCAACACCGCGTTTATTAGAAGGCGCGCAAATCCTTTGCCAAACATGGATTGGCTCGTGCCCGACGGGTAAACCGCGTTAATCAAACCATCGCCGCGCCAATGTATGGGCCGCTGGTGATATTAGCCAGGTATCGCTGCTGAGTTGTCGTTTTTTTCGCGTCACCAAGGCAGCGTGGGTTTGTCGCCCTATGCGGTTTTGCAAAGCGTTACTCGGGCAAGGTTCTAGCCTAACAAAACCTTGGTGCGGAACTGCGTTTGCCTTAGAGTGATGGCGGCTGTTCGCTACGCGGCTTGTTGGCGGGGCGGGTTGCAGGTAATGCAAATCTTATCGGAAACCCGCTTGGCGGACCTATGTATTGGGTAATTTCTGGCGGCGCTTCGGTGGCGCACTGGACGGCGATGTACTTTGGGATCAGCGGTATTTGATGTCGGGCATGGCGTTTATCGAGTGCGGTGTTATCGACGTTGTTGGTGTTTAGGATTTCTACACGTTTAGGCAATAGTGGGCGACCATGCGTTTGTTACTAACGGGCGTGGTATTGCCGCAGGCTGGTGGCCTTGATCCACCTGAGTTGGCGCTTGCTCCGCCCCATATTAAAATCCCCGGCATGCTGTATTGGTTTGATGGCCGACTATCCTATGCCAGCACGCCGTGGCTGCTTGGATTGTCGGGTTGCCCAACCTGTTTGATCTTAATGCCGCTAGGCGCAGCTGAATGTCTTGCCCGAGGCCTTTGCAAGCAGCGTGCACTGCTGCTTCAAATGTTGGTTGTTATAGAGAGAGTGTAGATCTTGTGTTAGCTCTTGGTGTGTGTCTACTCGCGAGTGTAATTGCTCCACCGAGCGATCGTCGCTTTGACTACCCGCTGGCGAGTGTTGTGTTCTGTAGGCGGTGTAGTTCCAGCACAATGGTTACGCATGGATTATCTGGGCAGTTATGCTGATCTATCGATGAGTTTTTACCTCGCGAGTGCGTTTTTGGCAGGGTAGTTGTCTTGGTGACCTTATGCCGAGTACATTGGCTCGTACCGTGTGGATTTCGCCCGAGAACAACTTTCCTTTGGCCGTCATTACATGCGTTGTACTGGAGAGTGCAACCTTCTGTTCATCATACTGCATTAATGGGCGTTTATGACCGGAGTTTTGACTGTTAACTCACCTGTGTGGCCGAATAAATTCGCCGCAACAAGGCGCTGAGCAGCTCTAGTGGCATGCGCTGTAAGCGTCCTTATTCTTGTTCAACGCTGGCGAATGTGGTGCGATTTTTTTAGGCAAATGAGCTGAAATAATACCGAGCCTTATGCAACTCTGCTGATGAGTTGGTGTGCATTGTGTGTTTTTTGTCTGTTCGTGGGTGGTGGGTGTGGGTGGTTGTTGGTGGTGGCGTTGAAAGCGCCCTGGCATTAGAAGGATTCGATTGAAGAGTTGGTCCAACGGAGTTACATCTTTCATCGTGTTAACGCTCGCACTAGAAGTAATTGGATGCCGTGTGTGCAAGGGAGACAATCCAAAGATGGTTTCTGCCAGCGTTTGGAACCGTCTGTATTAGGCGCTTCCTGATGTGTATCCCGGAAATGGAATGTGAAGTGTGAGTATTTTACGCCATCGAGCGGTGCGGCGATGTGGAGAGCAGTTTGTTGTAACTTCCTTGTTCGTGAGCGGAGCTCTTAAACAGTGGCTTATCCGGTGTGGCAGATATGCGATCAGCGAGCGGATTGGCTAAGGTTTAAATGGCGCAAGACGCCCGATGTCTTGTCTTGGTGGAATAGACTCTAACAATCATCTGGATTAGCGTATCATATGTGGCATCTGTATGAGGGCTGGTTACTTGCTGGGAGCCAGTTCGTAGTAGTGGATTCATGGTTTTTGATGTCATCTGATGAATGTGAGAATGGTCGTAGTCGCCGCTGCGCAGTTGTGCAGCTGATGGTTTGTGTCGTCTGGTGTGAGCGCCATGAGTCGCCCCCGATTTGGGGCGCTTGCCGCGAAGCCTGTATATCTACTATACATCAATTTAGAGACCTTAGCCGCAGAAACGTCGCGCTACTGTACAGAGCCGTAATATCGCAAGTCCTAAGGTTCTTTGCGGTCTCGCTTGATTTACGTCTATAGCTAATTGCTCCCTGTATCGAGTTTAATGGCTAACCTTATCAGCCAAGAATCTACATATCATCATATGCGAGCATAATATAAAAAAAACTGGTACCGGTCATGATGCACGCCGTGCATGGTTCGGTCTGTTTTTATAAGGGCATAGAACAACAGGATTCAAACTCGAAGGTCTGTTATTGCGCTATGCCTCTGATGACGCCTCACTTAAAGTTGAAAAAAACTCGACTTCTTTTTGAGCGCTTTCGCCAATGAATCAAGCATTTCAAGCGGCTTTAGCATTGCGGTGCATGGAGTCCATTGGATCTTGGGTCATATTCATGATTGCTCCATGGAGGTTGAAAATTCAAGATTTTTTACCAAAACGACACTTTGTCTGAAGCTTGCCGAAGCAACTTCGCGAATTGAGATAAAGAATCCGCCGCTTGTACTTCGATATTTTAAAGCAGCTGAAAGTGGCTATTCTGATGGTTTTTGCCGTTATCTACTTGTGGTGAGCCGCTTCCATCATGTTTACTGATGCTTGAGTAGCGAACTTGAAATTTCACTGATAACACTTTCATTTGCGCCGTTGCGTGCCTGTTGTTCGCTAAATTGCGTACTCATCTGCAACAACCGCGAAAACCTCGACCAGTTTTCACCTGCACGTGCAGGCTTCTATTGCCGCAATTTAACGCTAACAGATTGTTTGTTTCCGGAAATGGCACTGATTTCACCGATATGCCACCGATCTGCCTGAGTTACGGCTTGTTCAAGGTCCACCGAATTTGATTCCAAAACTGATGTATTTACGGTTTGGCAATCTTATCTATTTCTGCACCGCGTTTTGCTTCAACCCGATTTCTCGTCCTTGTTTTCGCATACTCTGCGGTTGTCTCCGAGTTGGTTTCGGTTTTGAGAGCGCAATGGCCGCGACTTGATTCAATGCCGTTCATCTCATCGATTCAAGTCGATGAGCCGTCACCTTAGTTAAACTCAGACAGTTCAAACTTTCTAGATAAAACTAAGGTTATTACCGACTTGCAACATCAGCTGATTTGAGTCGCCAACATTGTATTGATGAACTAACGATTGAAACGAACAATACTGGTTAACTTTATGCCCATTGCACACAAGATCCATCACAAGAAACCAGCGATAAATTCCTCCTTTTTACCGCTAAATAAACCTTCGGAGGAATTCTTTGATTTTTGTCTGAAGCTTCAAGCGGCTCACCCCCAACATAACCGAATACTACGTCGATTAGCATGGCAAATAATGAGAGAGATAACGGCAGAAAATGAGAACAAAATTTAAACATTTTCAGGTTTTTCAAAAAACCACCGCGAGACGGCACGTGCTTTGGCTGTAGCAATTTTAGGTTTTGTTTTTCTTGATAGCGATGAACTTCATAATCATTGGAGAATTGATAAAGGCTGACGAATCTGATCAGCATCATTGCCTAACGGGCTCGTTATTCGGACAACGTCAAGTGACTTTTTCGACCATAGGCGATGTGCGCTGTTTTATGCATCAAGCCGCTTCAGAATTGTCTTTTTCTTGTCTGGAGAATTGGAAACGCCTTCTGTAATAACGTATTCATATCTTCTCAGCACGTTATAGAAGTTTTCTAAGCGTCGAATTCTTGTTCGAGTTTGTCCCAATTCTTGTTCATTTCCGTGCGATACCCACTGCGAATCGCGATGCACTTATCAGAACACATGCCTCGGCAATTAATCGAACATAGCGTTGTTTTTAAATTAATGCGGTTTATTTCGGCTTAGGGTCGATCAAGTGAAATCTCACATTCAATTACCAAATAAACGATACCATCATAATTAGAATGGACGATGCCCAAACCCCACAGTGATTAACTTAGCTCTCACTGAGCTGTTGTGAAAAAAAAACTCATCGCTATCTCCTATGTATATGTTTTTTAAATTAAGTGACCTATTTCTTAATAGCTTAGAGTGCTCACGCCGCAAACCCACTTTCAAAACCGCCCCAAGGCTTCTGAGTGGAATGTATCTTTGTTCGCTTGATTAAACTACTTACCAAGCTTAGTTATGGGCATTCGTTTCTAATTTAGTATATAAAAGAGAGAGTATACTTCAGAGCAACCAATTTAGACCTATACAAACATCACGGACTTTGATACTTAGTGGATTGCTTAATACCGAAAACAAATGATGCCGATCCTAGTCCTGCTTTTTAGAGTCTTGTTAAGCATAAGTTTTCGCAAAGGGAGGTTTTTAGAGAAAAAGAGAAGAAAACACCTATGCTACTCAAGAATAGGCTTTGAGATAAATCAGGACCAATTGCTGCATTGCCGTTCAAACCCAGACACTCTTTGACGAAGGTAAAGGTTAAAATCGTTAGGGCTGCGAGTGCGGGCTTGGAGCATGATGGCCAATCGTGCGCTTGGTTCATAGTGAGTTTGCTGGCCGTTCTCGACCAAAATAATGTTGGCTTGCCGCCTCGACACCATAATTAGCCTTGACCAAAATTCCGCGATGTTTATATATATCTATCTATAAAACGTTTCTTACCCAAAAGTGTTTCAAGGCTCAGAGCAAAACAGCTTCCAGACTTTGCGACAAAGCTCGAGCGCTCGACCATAAAAAAAAGGTTCTTTCGCGGTTTGGCTGCTAATTGGTGTTGGGACTGCACTCACCGAGAGGACTTCGCCATCGTGCGCGTATGGCTAGCGCCTACTAATAGCGGCAAAAATCGACTCCGAAGTGATTAGGAAAGCGCTGATCTCTGAAGCCACCACTGCCAACGGCATGTAAGACGGTGGTAGCTTATCAATGCATATTCCAATTTTGAGTCATGGATAGGGCTTTCAAGCATAAACGCCGCTCGGAAAGTGGCGCAAAACCGAAACACAAGAAGACGAGAACGAGAAATAGGCAAAAAACGCCAATACATACTATATCTATATATCTCTCTATCTATATATATATACCTTGTTTACGCTTTGCCATTCACTGTCTTCTTGTTGGATTTAATAAGCTTGAAACTCCCCGTCTATGGGCGCAAAAATAAGAACATGAAGGAATAGACTAGAATGTATTATATCGAAAAACCACATTTTTATTTTTTTTTTGCGCATAAAGTGTGGTTTTTATCTTTTTAATGCGCATAGAAAAGTGTTATTCGATGTTTGGGCTTATTCAATTCCATAATGCGGGAACCAGTTGCAAAGAAAACTTAACATCGCTCGAAATAGACCCAAATTTTTATGGAATGATGCTTCGTGCTACTTATTTGCTGTTGTTTATTTCAGTATCATTATCAGATGAAATTTAGGGTAAGAGCAACACAGGCCACCCAATCCGACATGCGTTGGGGGAAGACAGATTTAAAGAGAGGGCACGAGGCTAACAGCAGACGAGTCTCGGTCTATGAAGCCGGGGCCAAAGCCGTAGCATAATTTTATCTGACTCCTAATGACTGATGTCGGCGAAAGCTGGCAATCAACATGTCTAGCGAACATGTGATGAATAGGCGTTAGTCCAGATTTCATTACCAAGGTGGCGGTTGGAACCACTTTATCGATAATGCTTTTGTACTTGGCTGCCTTTGTCTTGTTCGATAAATCGTCCAATGTGCGGCGGCTGACTGCCAACAACTCTGCATAGCGGTAGTTGAGAAAAGCCAAAGCACCTCCGTGTACGGAAGGGCGTTTGAATCATTTGCCTGAGTGAGATCGCCTAAACATATGCTTTTGTAGAAGTTCCTACCAGCAAGCTTGGCGTTGTTCAGCAGTCATACTCATTAAAAGCTCCCAACGTGTGAGTTTGTTTCTAGCCAATTTGACTGAATAACATGCTAAAAATCGTTCAGGAACACCTCTTGTTTCAAGCGTTTGTTGTAATCCTTACCAGTTGTTGGCTGTTTGTTTTAGCCCGATAATGCCTGCATGCGCATAGTTTTGCTCATTATAGTCATAATAAAACATTTTTTGAGAAGATATTGCGCAAAAAAATATATTGTAACGTGGACTATGAGCATAATTTTGCTCATTTTTTCGGTTTTGGGCTTTAGTTGATTAAATTGCGTTTGAGAGTGACAGATTTAAAAAAGAGGCTAACAGGCAGACGAGGTCTTCGTCTATGAAGCGAGGGCG
>Ga0163217_1119111_pt1 | contig 11099 bp, 12 predicted proteins | sample SynspAceP_FD_185933 | JGI IMG/M metagenome (GOLD analysis project Ga0163217, IMG submission 185933) | Saline lake microbial communities from Ace Lake in Antarctica - Synechococcus sp. Ace-P (PacBio error correction) | ecosystem: Environmental > Aquatic > Non-marine Saline and Alkaline > Saline ... | reverse complement strand
TAGCGTTGAAGCATCGCAACGCGTCGATGTGAGTCGGCTTCGATGTTCCCCGTGGCCAGCTTGGCGGATCTTTCCAACTCCGGCGGGTTGCGTTCCCGTTAGGTTCTGATTAAGCCGAAGTGGGCGATTGCCGTGGAATATATTTTTTGCACCGCACTTTTGACGCTGAGCGGTTCTCCCCGAGACCGAGTAGAGATGCCGTTTGGTTTATAATTGGATTTTTGACGAGGAGTTAATCCTTCGGAACACGGCGGCGATATTGATGTGCGGTGGGTGTACCCGGCGCCCTGGAACGGAGCGGCCATGCGGTTGCGCGGAGTCATTCGCGGAGGGACACATTGCCCCCCGTGACTTGGCAGCGCCAATGCGTCCTGGATTTGCAGCGAGGCGAGTACGGTCCGAGTTCGATGGCCTCTCGGTGCCGGGCCGATTCATCCTGGGCGTTGGCGGGCGCAAGCACGCGCGGTTCCGTTGGGCCGCGCTGAATTGTCGACTGCCGCTTCACCTGCCGGGGGTACGCCGCGATTCGTCTTGCGTATGTCGCGTTGGACAATCCATCCCCAGATTGCGATTACGACGGTTATCGAGGGACCATGCCGGGTCGTCGGCGAATTGCAGCAAACGACCGGGGCTTCGGGGGCGGTCAATCGAAACCGGGGTGGGCGCTATCGACAGATTGCCGGCAGGCCTTCCGGGTCGTTCGGCGGCGTTCGTTCGGGTCGGTGTTCGCTCGAGCGATCCGTTGGGTTCGTTTCTTGTCCCGCGTACCCCCCCGTTTCGGCTGCGCTTAACAATTTGGCAATCGCGCCCTGGATCGCGGCTTCGACGGCTTGGCCCAGCCGGATTGACCTCGACGCGGTGGTGGGGGCGGATGATTTTTGAGGCTCGATCGAGACTGGGCAATTCCGGCCTCCCCCCCCCCGACGGAGTTCCTGCTCTGGTAGATGCGGGCGGATTCTTCGATTTGCGTGCATGGCTGGGGCGGAGGAAAGTCGGAAGGTGGCGCGGAAGTTGGCGCGCGCATCGGCTGCGGCGTTGGAATCGCCCGTCGATCGGGCGATTCTCGCCCCCCCGGCCGACGTCGGTTTCGCGAATCGCGAGTGGCGGTGCGTGGCCCGACCGGGGAGCCGGCCGGTCGGGCGCGGCGTTTGACTGCTCTTGTTGTGACAAACGAACTGTACGACTGCCGGCATCGATCGGCGAGTTTGCGATCGCGGGTGCGTGGGTTGTTCGCATCGGGGGCAGTCGGGGGAGCGGATGCGGCTCGATTACCGCAGGTGGTGTTTCAGCTCGGGCTCGATCGTAGTTGGCAGGTCGATTTTCCCGGCCCGCTGCGAGCGGGGCGTGGACCGGATGTTCGCCCGATGGGCCTGCGGGGGGGCTTCGGCGGGCTCGGGGGGGCTTCCGTGGATGCTGTCTGCGGGGAGTTTGGAGGGGCGTCGGGCGGGTTGGGTTGGCCGCTTCTGTTCGGACGTTCATGAATTAACTTTTTTCGGGGGTTTCGGCTTCTCGCGGCCGTTGGATTTCAACGGGGACCCGAAGGGGCACCTGGCGGCTTGGACGGTTCCTCACGGGACGAGCGGGAGTGGTTTCGATCGACCGGGACGGACCCTCCGGGGTTAGGTTCGGTTGTCCTCGGGCTTTTGAAACAGTACCGGGAACCGTTTGCCCGAATCGGGACGCTCGGTGTTTCCCCCGCAAACGCCTCGGGGAAATGTGGGGGAAAATCACTAATTGAACCGCAGGATCGCGAGGGACGATCGGTGCTGAACCAGGACCCCTGGAATCGATTCTTGAACGAATTGCGAGCTCAAAAACGCCGTGAGTGAGTCACGAACAGCGTGTGAGGGCGACCGGGTAGTAGGTTCAACGTTATGGAGATCGGGTGTCGTAAGGGAGTAATTTCCAGACATTACAACAGACCACCGAGCGGCCATCCCATTCGAGCGGCACATCCCCGCTCGACCGCCTGGCTCGGGGAATCGTCGATCCCCGGAACAGGCTCGGCGTCGATGGCGGGTGGCGGAGATGGATATGCGGATTCGAAACGGTGGGGGCCTTGCATGAAGGCGAGACCGGGGGCGATTCGCCGTCCCGCTTTCGAGGGGGGGAGTCCGGTTTGGGGTTCGGTCGAGAAGTTTTATCTCGGGCCGTTCTTTGTGTGACCCGGGTAATACTCGCGTCCGGTTGCACGTCCATGACGTTGACGACGGTTGGAGTCTTCGCTTGTAGGCGGATGACCCCCCCGGTTTTGATTGTGGTTACTCGCGCGGCTTCTTGGTGTTCTTGGTTTTTGAGCGGCGTGACTTTGCGCGAGGTAGATTCCCGTGTCGTCGATATCGCGACGACCTCACGCGGTTTTGTGGTCATAGGCCCGGCGTTGGTCGCGAAGGCAGCAACGTGTCGAGCGCCGTTCTCGTCTCGAATCGCGTGACAGAGAAGATCAGCAACGGAAACACGGACGTCGATCAGCGGTTGAGGCTGAGCGTTCCGCGATATTCGTTTGGTTCAGTGGCATGGAGATTCCTTGAGGCCGTGCGTCGATTAGTGCCGAAGTGACGGCGGAAGGGTGCGGGCGCGGCGTGGGTGGGATAACGCTGGCGCGTGATTTGTCCTTGCGGTTACCGATTGACGGAGCGGGGCTTTCATCCGGTCGCAAAGTTTGTCTCTGATCGAAGTTCTCGATGACCGGGAAACCGGGCTAACGGGCGATACCAAGGCGAGTTGTTCGATCCGGGTGGAACATTTTGCGATGAGTTTTCGAGTACTGAAGCAAATACGCTAGGGGAATCGCAACGCAGCCGCCAGCGTAGGTACGAGATGCGTAGTAAAATTCCCTCGGACATTGCTCGCTCGATGCGGTGGCCGTCAACGTGCCTGACTCGTGGAAGGCCACGATCATTCCCCACAACCGTGCCGAGCAACCATCAAGGTTCGATCCGCAGCCGGTTGTTAGCAATCAGACGGGCGGCGTAGCGATCGGATTCGCGTTGGACGTCTCACTCCCGGTGCGTTCGATTTCGCGAGCGGTTGGCGGTGCATTCAACTGGCGACACACACGAAAAGCAGCCGGTGAGCGGATTGTTCGTGACAACCTCCACCCGTCGCGTCGGAAATGGTCTTGGGAGCCGAAGATCGCATTCTCGCTCAAACGGCGGCGGCGGATTTGCTTTCGCGCAGCAGAAGGTGCGTTCATGGCCAGCCACTCAACGACAACTGCTCATTCAACCGATCGAGCCATTTGAACCATCGCCGCGCCGGATCACGAAATAGGTCGATCCCGAGGGGCCGGGGCGGTACCGCTGCCGTCGCCGCGGGCGCTCGTCAGGACATTCTTCGATTTCGAAGCGCTCGTCATTATCGTTTTGACGGCCTCGATCATGAGCAGAGCGTCGACGTTGCATGAATGACGGAACGCCAGCGTACACGGAACCCATCGAACAGCGCGAGGTGAGAGTGGACACGCTCGTGTACGCACAGAACGGGCGCCGGGAACGGGGCCGGGCAGAGTAGAAATTTTGAAATCGAAGAAACGCTACAGACTTTCATTACCAGGGGAGTCGTCGCTGCTCATTGTCTTGTTTGCACGGCGTCGAGTCTTTTGGGGCCTTGGCCGCCAACTTCTGGCAAATTGTTGTCACCACCAAATTATAACTTACGCTAACCGCGGTTTGGTTTTTGCGAGTCTTTCGGCATGTCGACCAAGATTCGCACAGAACCCGCTTCGAACCGCAATTTTGCCTGCCAATTCTTGATTTTCGGTGGTGCCGTTCCGCTCCGAAACCGTACATCACTGTTGGAATCGGAATCGCTCGGGATGATTTATGGCAATGGATTCGCCATCTATGAACGTGCCCGGAGCGGCCGAGTTCGTTTGATTGTTGTCGCGACTGGACGGACATGTTACCGTTTGTCTTCGTTGCCGATTGTGGTGAGCGACGGTTTGTCGTTGAACCCCTGAGCCGTGACTGTGGGCCGGAAAACTTTCGCAGTTCGTGTACACCCGTCGCTCCTCCCATTTTTCAGTTGGGCGGCGGATTTGCGCCGTGCGAGCGTGAGTTCGCGGATCCTGACGTTCGGCCTCGTCGCGATCGTTGAGGGTCGTTTGTGCGGTTGATTTTCTTCCGGGCAAGATGGGCACCGCAGGCGGTGTCGATTGTTCTGGTTTTGAAGTTGAGCTACCGGGGACCAATTCATCATCGCTACGGAGGACAACGGCCTCGGCAACCTCGGGGTTGGACGAGCCGGACTCCGCGCGGGGATCGCTGATTTTAAATAGGACCACGAGGGTTAGAGCCATATCTCGGTTCGTCACGGGGTGTTTCCGTGCGGTATCCGGTTCCTTTGGCTTGGGCGGCGGATCCGAACGATTTGCGCTCGACTCGGCTCGTCGCGGTAGTTTTTGACCGATAGTATGCCCGCTTCCCCCGCCTCGGTTTCGGAGGTAATTTGAGATCAGTGTTTTGAAACTGCTTCGATCGCTGGCGTTTCCTTGCCGGCCTCTTTGAGCGACAACCGAGTTGTAGTCACTTGTTCCAGGCCAGGATATCGGCACTTCGTGACCATTTGAACCGACGGAGTGTTGGGTTGAGTTCTGGTTCTGTTGCACGAGCGATATTCGTACAAACCGGACCAGCAATGCCCGTTCGCCGGTTTTCAAAACCGAGTAGGTTTTCGCGGCCGACATAGTTTCTCCAGTTGCGTTGCTTGTTCTTGGGCGAGCAGCGTCATCCGAGGATCGCGTGAGAGGGGAATTTTTCGATCGTTTGATTCAGGTTTGATCGCCGACCGAATATCGGCGGGCCAGCATTTGAAGCAACCTATTGCCGTCATTGAAAACAGGCAACAACGATTTCGCGGCCCGTGCAATGACCGGCTCGAATTGCGCGATTCGCTTCGGCGTATCACGTTGTCGCTGGGCGAGCTGTACGAGTTATAACGTGCTGTCGGCGTTCGGGTTTCCGTTCGTTGGTCACGGTTCTTTCCAGGAATACCGATCGCGGCTTTTTCGTTGCCAGCCTGATCTGGGCTTGGCGGCGGCAGCGCCTCCCCGCTGCGCGCCCAATTCGGGTTCCGCCTCGCGCATGGCGCGAAACGATTCCCACGCGCACTGGATACCGGATTTCAGTTGGCTTGCAGCGAGCAGCAACGCTTCGGCCGTTGGTTCGGTTACTTGTCGCCGAGTTCGGCGGATCGTTTCAACGACTCGGACGGGTTGGTCGGCTGTTGACGCCCCCGTCGCCTGCAAACCATTGGCTCGTTTCCGTTTGTTTCCGTTTATTTTGAATCCCGATCAGTTTTTTTATTCGCTTGGCGCTTCCCCGGGGATCGCCGCGCAGCGTGTCGCTTCGCGCGATAACGCGACGTTCGGGGACGGATCGGATTCGAGCGTTTTTGGACTCGTTGGCATCGAAGCGAGCGGTCGTGGCTCGCGATTGCGAGCGGTGGAGGCGGGGCGTTGTAGGACGCTCGGGGCGGCAGCGGCGAGGTCGGGTTTTCCGTTGCGACTTTCTCGACGCCGTCATCGTTCGGCGAGTTTGTCTTTTGGAACGCACGTTCGCGGCATCGATTCAGCGTGACGCGTAGGAGCTTCGTACCCTTGATTCGTTTTCGACGCGGACGTGTAGCGGCTTCGGCGGCGGTTTTGTCGCGCTGCCGACGACCGAGCGGCGGCTTTGCGATTTTCGTCGGCGATCCAGTTGGGCCGCCTTCGGTCGCTGCGGACGCTTCGTCACTGACGGAAATGCTGGAAACCTTCCGTGCGGCGTTATGTTTACGGTTTGTAGGGTTTGTGCCGGAGGTGTCCCGCTTAGGAGTATGGGCTCCGGATACTTTTCTACCCAAGCTGCTCGTAACGCTTCGCGCTCGTCGGTTGCTGCAAAGGTGTTGCGAACGAATACCGACGACATGCGTTAGCCCGGTTCCGTCAGTGGCAAGTCGGTGGAATCGCGATCAACCCCTTTTTGGGAAAAATCGATCGGCTTGTCGTATCTTTTTCGAACAGAGGATGTCGCCAACCGCAACTGCACGTCGAGACGAAGATCCGGTTCTCGGTACACGGTTGGTTAATGCTTCGATTCGCCCCGTGGCAATTCGTCAATCTTCTTGGGCTTCCCAAGGGACGTACACGCGTCGCCCGGAGCGTGATTTTTCGTGCCATCGGTTGGCAGGAGTTGCTGTAGATCGATGTGTTTCGCGTTGCCTTCGAGTAGGCGGCTGCGCTTGTGAGTAGCGCCCCCGGTCAGTTAGCGACTTCGGATTTCTTTGACAGAGAGTCCGAATGTGTCCAAGGATTCTTTCGTAACCCTTTGTCCGGTTGTCTCGTTGTGATCGCGGCGGCTGAGTCGTTAGAAAACCATCGCCGATTTTTGAAAGGGATTCTTCGCGGAGTGCGTTTTCTTGGTTTTCATGCACACCGAACGATTCGCCGTTCGATTCAATTCCGGCGGGATCGGATTGATGTAACACACGCCAGGTATGGGCGACTTTCGGTGGGTTTCGGCTGCCGGGGAATTTTTGCCAGAAATCTTTCATTGATGATCGCCAGGTCCATCGCGCGTTGGTTGGAATGCTGCGGTCGCGTCGTGTAGACGCGAGTTCGGAGTTGCGGTTTTTGGCCTTGTCTTGTGCGTTGGTTGCCGAATACGAGGTGCGAGCAAGAACACGCGAGCTGACAGGTCGCGACGGCAAGCAGAACCGTCGAGAACTGACAAGGGGACGGGGATTCTCGATTTTTCTAATCTTCGAGGTGGTGTGCATTTCGGAGTTCGCATGAAGGCTGATGCCCTTTGGTTGGGGTAGCTAGAAGGCTGAGTCGTACCCCGTACGTAAGTACCGATTCGCATTTGGTGTACGGCTCGCTGAGCATTTTCGATTCGTCGTCGGGTGAGGGTTGCCGTTTGTTTTCATGATAGCATGTCGAGATTCATCGTGTGTTGCTCGGTTTTCGACGTGTCTCGCGTCGATCGGGTGGGGCTTTGCCCGACTGATGCTGCAGTGAACAGATCGAGATCAACCGAGTCGGCGGCGGCATTGTGCGGGGCGACTCCGGTTTTGTTTCAGCGGATTGCGTTTCGGTAGCGGGTTTCAGTGGGCGGACGTTTCGTGGTTGTATGTTTCAGTGGGACGCATCGTGTGATTGCGCTGCGGGCGCGTTGATCCACGACGTCATCCGCGGATGCGGTTCGGTTCATCGTCGTATCGGATGATGTGACACCGCTTCACTGGCATCTTTTTTCTTTGGCGACCTATCTTTCCAGTCCGAGTCGACAATGTTTTCCCGGTGCGCGATGGTGGGTTCAATTCTTCGGTTCGTTGGAACTTTTTCTACTTTGATGCTTCGGTTGGCTTGAATTTCGTTTCGTCGGTCATCGTTTTGACGGGGCCGGATCGGGCTCGTGAAGCCGCGAACAGGGATGCGCGGCCCAACGGTTTACTCTTGACTGCGGTGGATGGGCCGCGGGAACAGTGGGCGGGCAACTCGACCAATCTCGACAAGTGCCGTCGGGGCTGCGACGGTAATTGCAGTCCGCGTTTTCGAACGTTGCCGGTATGCGTTCGTTGATTCATATCGGAGTCGGTGCCGCTCGGGATTGCTTCGACGCCGTAGGCGTTGTGGGAGGACGGGAGAAGCCGTGCGGTTGGCTGCCCAAATCGCATGTGCCGCCCATTGGTAAGTTCTTGTTGCTGATCGAGTAAACGTTTCACCGGGTCGCGGTGTCTTGTCGAATCGGCGAGGCACCGCGATTATACCATCACGTTGCGGCGTATTCGATCCGGCGAGTTGTGCCCAAGCAAATGCCAAGAACGGCCGCCGCGTTACGAGGAACGGATCGATTGCCACTTTGCCTCGGACCCGCGTTCGCCGAACCGCCGGGCCCAAGATTGAGGGATACAGATAGGCAGCGCTCGGCGCCCCTCGCGTTCGATGTCGTGCTTTGATCGCACGATGCGGAGTCTTGCGACGAATGTTGCTTTACCGCTGATCGAGCGATTCGTTATAGTCACTTGTACGCGGTCTTTGTGTCGCCGGTATTTCCACACCACCGCATCGAACCATTCGTGACGTTGGGTTTCCGCATTCGTGCAAAGATCGGTCCACGGGTCATGTCGAGTGCGGGGGGGCCGGTTTTTGAGACGAGTTCGTCGATCTTGTTTTCACGAGCGGACGGACATCAATTAGATCGAGAATCTTTGTCCTTTCTTTGACACCGCCTCGGTGTTGACGTTGCCAGACAAGCGATCTTTTCGCGGTCGTCGCGGCTAGATACTGCGTTCCGAAGGAGCGAGGATGTCCGGTTGATCGAGTCGCGTAGTTGTTTGGCGGATTGCTGCGTGGGGTTTCAGTTTTGGTTGTCGGCGGCTTTCAAAATACCTGCACCAACGTGGTGATGTAAGGCGTTCTCGCGTCCGTGCAGCGGAATTGCGGATCGTTCGAGGAGGGGCAGGACTCTGACTGTCGCGACGTGCCGTCCGATTTTCCGTAATCACGACGTAGCTCGCGCTTTGCGTTGATGACGCGTTTGATTTTCGTTGGGATTGCGGGTGACTTGAAACGGTCTTGCCGAGAATTGGCCTATTGCGTTCTTTTTCGTCACCGACAGTAGATTGCCCGGTGTGTAGTTGACAATCGCTGCGTCGAGTACCGGACGTGAAAGCTCGTAATGCCCAGGTCGAGGTCGGTCTCACTGCGTCGTCGAGACTTACACTCGCAGTGTTGGTAGGTTCATGTGCCGGGGTCGACGTTTATTACGGGTCGGTTTTTTGAAGCGGATCGGAGCCGGTCGTTTGGCAAATGCCGATCGAGGCACTCGTCAGTCCTTGCCGGAGAACTACCGAGCCCCGGCTAACACAAGATGGTTTGGTCATAGGGGCAGATAGGGTAGAAGGACGCGGAAGAGTCATTTTCGCATTACCACCGCCGAACATTGGTGCGTTGCAACGTGCATGCCATCCGGGTGAACTGGCAACCCCACCGCGGCCACAATTATTTTGCGGCTTGTCGAGGTTTCGCATCCACATCACAGTGCTGACGCGGGTGAGAATCGAAAATGGATCGCGGATCCGGCGAGTGATATCGTCGGCGAGTCCGAGTTCTTCAAAATCGCGGCGATTTCTTGCACCGGTCGCAGTGCGAGGCATCGTCGCCAGAAATAGCGTGACGCGATCATCGGCGGAATGTCGTGGTCGGCGGCGTATTTGCGGTAAACACCCTTCGTCGAGCGAACTCCGCACATCCACGCCGGTTGCCGGTTTCCGCACGCGGGCAATACTGGGGCGGGGGTTCTTGTCGACAGTTGGAGTCACTGCAGACGATCAACGTCCCTAATGGATGCGCAGTTTTTGGTCTTCTCGGGCGTGGCAAAATTCCGATTTTTGCGATTTTACCTCTTCACGAAGTTTTTGCGCACGAGGCAGCCGTTGCGGGTCGTCGCAGCCGCGTCAGGATGCAGTTGTACCGACGAGGCAATCGGTTTTGGTTTTTCAGTCGTTAGCTCGACGTTGGAGCGGATGAAGGCGGCTGAAGGATCCTGCATCGGCGTACGGGACTCGGCGGCACGGCCCAGGGGACCGCGGCGGTTTTGTCCGACATGAATGTTCTCGCGACTTCGGCGGGAGATTCAGCACATCGGCGTCACGTGTCGTGCCCGGCCGTTCCCGTTCCGAGCCCCCATAGTATCGATGAATTCACGCCGGCGGCCCGATTCGCGGACTTACGCTCGAGGATTGCGAGTGTTTGAAGCCCCATTGGCGCCGAGGCACCGCCGAACGGAACTGAGACGGGGACCGGTCGCGCGAGCAATGTGTTTCGAAGTGGAGATGAGGACATCGCGGCTACAGGAAGGATACAGTTGGCGGGCAGGTTCGAGCCGAACTGTCTGCGGAGTTTCCTGTGTACCTAACGCGTTTGCGACGAGAGTTCCAGGGAGCGAAATCCGCCGGCCGCTTCCTCACACGGTTGGGGTCGATTGCCTGCGACGTAATAATTCGCGGCGCGATCGCCACGGCGTTTTCCTGTCGCCGCTCGCTATTGCTCTTCGGCACGCTGGCTCTTGCTTCTACGGCACGGCTCGATCGCGGGGATCCGGCGCAGTTCCCGACGTCGGGATTAGTCCCTTGCGGGAATCGTCCACGCACCCAGTCTCGGTTTTGCCTTCGTTAGGCACCTGCAAACGGTAGCCCGTCCGTGCTCGCCCCGATCAGAACCTGTCGAGCGACGGGGTAGAGCCATGCGATTTGTTGTGCAATTCGTACACCTAATGATCGCCCTTAAAGACGTCCATTTCGGTTCCCAATCACGTTTTAGTACGGAAACACGAATTCGGCTTATTACGAGTTTTTCTTGTCTCCCGCAAGGAGTTGGGACCGATCTCGATCGCCAAATCGGGATTGGTTTGCCCCCGTCCAATGAAATGACAAGTTTTTTTTTTGGAAAATCTTTCGGGTTGTTTGAATGCCATGTCACATCAAATCGGGCCGATCGGTGGCACATTCAACGGGGGACCAAACCATTCCGCCCATCACTAAAAATCAGCGGGCCCAGACGGATTGGCGATCCGGTAACAGTCGGGCATTTGCTTTTCGTGTAAAATTTTGTCCACCGTTTGTGCTCGTCATCACGAGTGCTCCCGATGTGGGGTTCCCCGGGGTATTTCTATTGTTGGTTGACCGTTCCCGCTTGCGGTGGTGGGGCGTTGGGCCATTTGGCCCGAGTGGTGGTGAATCGTCAGATTTCGGTGGTGGGTATGAGGGTTCCTTTCCGAAGAGGACGTGGAAACTCTTGTTCTACAGAGAAAAGGCATGACGCCCAGGCGAACCGGCTTGAACCGGGACTCGGCCGCAGCGTCACGGGCAACCGAAAGTGGCCCCACTGGATTGGAATTTGCGACTTTGGTTGTTGCTTCGACGACGGGCTCGAGTTACGCCGTTTTTCGGGCGGATTTCGAGTGCCTGGACGCCTGGCAAAACTTTCGTTACGGCAAAAAAACCTCGGGCCCTTCGGGGGATCCGCTCCGAGGTTCGAGGGGTCGTTTAGGGATTTGCTCAGCCGGTTTGGGGAATGCCCCAAATTTTGAAAAATTCTCTCCTTTCTATTTGAT
>Ga0163217_1059817_pt1 | contig 11100 bp, 12 predicted proteins | sample SynspAceP_FD_185933 | JGI IMG/M metagenome (GOLD analysis project Ga0163217, IMG submission 185933) | Saline lake microbial communities from Ace Lake in Antarctica - Synechococcus sp. Ace-P (PacBio error correction) | ecosystem: Environmental > Aquatic > Non-marine Saline and Alkaline > Saline ... | reverse complement strand
AAGGACGTCCTCCGATTTGAGACTTGGGCGTCCGCCCTCGTTGATCGAGATCGGGTGCTGGTGCGACTACTGGTTGCTGGCAGTTAGACTGGGTGTGCGCAGGTGTGTTGTCGCGCGCAGGTGGCAGCAGCCGCTGCAGCCAGGTGGACGGCGCTGGTCCAACCGGGGAGGAAGGATCCGTGCACTCTCATTGTGGCTCGCGATAGAATTAGACATAATCTAGACGAAAAGTCCTTACTTGCGATATGGCCAATGGGCTACATGTACCTGTACAGTTTCACCTTTCGACTGTGTACACGCCGGACGGCCCCGGTCGTTTTTCTGCGATCCCGCTTCGATGAGATCGCCTGATCCGAGCACCATGCCGGGGCACGTTCAGAGCTCCTCCATGCACAGCGGCCCGATCGGTGATTTCCAATGGCATCTAGCCCACTTCGAACTGATACGATCAGGGGCAATCGTTCTGCGAGCCGCGGGTGGAAGTTGGAACGGTCCTCGTTGCTACCAGTCGATTAATTAAAGGCGCCTTGGACCCCCGACTGCCCTAGCAAAAAGCGGCAGAGGGGGATAGTGCTCCACCCCCATCACCCCCCACCGCCCCACGACCAGATCGAGCAGCTGGATGCCTGAGATGCCCCTGTGGTCCTAGCGCAGGATCGCTGGCGCCCCGCGACTGAACTGAGTGCCCGGCCCTCGTGACCGCTCTGTCTTAATCTACGCTGGACCGACCCATAATTCGGCTTCCTTTGCCACCCCCCTGCCATGCCCTCTATTCTCTCGCCTCCCGATGGTTGCGGACAAACACCGGGGGTGTAAGTCATGCTTTCGCCTGGCTATTTCCCGCAACCCACTGTTCAGGCTGCTGTCCTCAGCGGTGTGATCACGAACGAACTACATAAATGGGCCCGTCCTGTACATCCTGTGCATCGGGCGGGCCCGCTTGGCAATCGCCCTGGGCTGAGGATTAGCTGCCGGCGTCGGTGGCACTATCGTGGCTGCCTGTACTCCTCGCTCACGCCGCGCGGCAGACAAGCTTGCTGAGATGTCTCTCAATGCGGTGAAGCGTTGGTAGCCTCTGCGGCATAGCTTTCTGCGGACCGGCGTGGCCTCGCGAGCCGTCTGCCCGCAGATCGAAGCCGGTCCGCACCGCCGTAGCGATTTCTGTCTCTTGAGCGAGGTGTGTGGGTACGGACGCGAGGCTCGTAACTAGCAGGAGCCCGACCGCCGCGGGTGTTTAATTCCCAGCCCGAGGCATAGACCCGGCCCTAAGGTCCACGTGGGCGCCACTCAAACGAGGGACCATGGGGCTAAGGCCAGGGAGCGCACGGCATCAAACAAGTATGGGGCCAAACAACTGGGCGTGTTTGATGGCTAGCTGAATGCTCTAGACGATTCCACGGGGGAATACAAGCCAGGAATCTAGAAAAAGAATGTCTTTCTTGTTCTAAGACGCGCGCAGCTGGTCCGTCGCACCTGCGGGCTGTGTGCCTGGACGATGACGGAGTTCTGCCGCCCGATCGGCCCGGAGCTGGTCGCTTGCCGGTGAGCGGGATTGACTTGGCTGGGTTGCCGCCGGTGTCGTGTCATTGCGGCCGGGTCAAGGCGGCTTGGCGGTGGTGGATCGGCGCAGGCGCGGTTGCCGGCCCGCTCCGGCGCTTGCAGGCCGACTGACTTTGTGCCAAAACGCCTTCCGCGGCTCTGGTGGTGGCCTTCCCACACGCACCTACCGCAGCTGGAGTTCCGGACACGCGAGCAGGCGGCAAGGCCGCCGCGCGTTTGAATCAGGGCGTGCACGGAGCCGCGTGCAGGCGGCGCACACGGTGGCCGCTGGTGTTGGCCTGATGCGGCCCGCCCGGTGTTCTGCTCTTCTTGCGAGGATTTTTGCTCGTTGCCGGTGCAGATTTTTGCCACGGCCCTCGGCCCCCCGATCGCCCGATCGCATCGCCTGAGAGCTTATGGCCTCGCCGCACGGCCGGTGCCGACCGGGGCGGTGTTTGGCCTGCTCGGGAGTCCCTCGAGGCGTGGTGCCCACGCGCCGCCGGCCTGTGACTCGCCGGTGGTGGAGCTGTGGCTCAGGCTGAGGCGGGCTGGAGCGTAATGGCGAGGTGTCCGCGGCAGTCCGCCTTGGGACCAGCCGCGGGTTTGCCGGTGTGAACCAGCCGGCGCTATCATCTCGCTGTTTTCGCAGCTCCTGTGGCGGCGCAAGCCCTAGACTTCTTCTGTCCCAGTCGCTAAGGACTTTTGTGTTCCCTTGTGCTCGCCACAAGCAGTGGCGGCGGGTTGATCGTGAGATCAGATTCCCGTCCCCGTCGTTGCCGCCTGGACCAGCGTAATGACACGGCTGAGTCCCAACGGCGTGGACTGGGGTCAACAGCATTGGCGATTTACGATGCCTCCGCGATGGCCGCGCCCGAAACTTTCGGCTTGACTGGCCCATTCTGCAACGTGCCCGCTGCACGTTTCCGGCTGGGCTGACAGCAGGGGCGCGGCGGCTATCGGCGGGTGAACGCGCTGCGGCGACTGTTGTAGATGGGCGCTCGATCGCTTTGAGACTGACGCAGGCCCAGTCGATGATGCGCAGGCAGCGAGCCAAGGTTGGGCCGAGACGAGGCACTATAAGACGGTGGCGCCCGCGCAGGCTTTGTGGCCTACGCCTCCAGCCTTGCCCTGGTTCATTCGCACGGAACGGGGATGAGTAGCGGCCACGGCGCATGGTGGAGGCGCCCCTTGCAGTGCCGGTGGCCTGCGTCCCCCGATCGGTCCTGCTCGTTAGGCTGGCTGGACTTCCTGCCCAGGCTGACGCGCAAGTGTCCGAGGCTGGCCAGCGGGGCTGCCGGGCGCTTCTGGCGCGGACTGTCCTTGCCCTTCCGCCTCCAAGAATTGTCTTTTTTTTAGGGCCTAGCCCTTTCCCTATCCTATTAGCGTCTGTAGGTCGGATTGCTTCGTTAGGCTCTGGCGAACCCGTCACAACGGGTGACGCGCTGAACGGAGCTGTCGTCGAGCTTTCTGCTGCTCGGTAACGATCGCGCAAGCTCGGCGTGGTCGGCTCGATGCGGTGGGCGATCTTGACGCTTCGATGGCTTCAGTCAGGTCGCTGATGGGCGATGTGGCCCGCCGCGCGCGAAAACCTCCCGGCGCCGAGTTTCAGCGCGCAACGCTGCGCGATCACCCAGCGAACCACCTTTCGTTTTCGAGGCGGTCTGGCGTGCGTGCTCCCCTGAGCAGTGGGCGCGCCTTGGTGCTGCTGTCATCAAGCCTCGGCGGCTCCGTTCCCCTTCGCCCACTCCGCCGCAACCGTCGCGTCGACTGTGGTTTCCCTCTTCTTGGCCTGATCGTGGTAATCCCATCATTCCCAGTTCCTTACCCAGGCCCGTCTCCGTTTCGGAGCGACCTCGGCGCTTGGATGTGAGCGCGGGCGGCTGGGCAGTGATTCCCTCGCTGGGGCAGCGGGCAGGCTTTCCGGGCCGTTGCTGACGTACCTTCAGCGGTGAGGCGCCTGATCGAGCAGCCCTATCGCTCACTTTCAGTCAGTTCGGGAGTTGATGAACGATGCCTGATGCATTGGATTACGGCCTGCCCGCTGCGTCCTGGTGGGGCCCTGGCGCGCGTCTGGGCATGAGGACGGCCAGATGACGGCGACCGATTCTTTCGCTTCTCGGAGAACTGGAGGCCGGGTGGGAGGAGAGGCCGTGCCGGAGCTGGCTGAGGTGTGGAGTCGCGGATGTCGCCGAGCGCGTTCAAGGTGATCGCAGGGGCGACAGTGAAATCATTGCGCCAGGCTGGAGGAATTTCGCCCCCCAGTGGTCATCGACTCGCGCCGCTGCTTCGCCGCGCCGAGGTCGAAGTTGTGCGCATTGTGCTCAGGGTTTGGCATTCTGGCGCTGAGAGCTGCACGCCTTCTACGACAACTGACGGGCGACTCAGGCCTGGCTGGCGCTGCAGCAGTGGTCCACGGGCAGGTCGCTAGGCCGCAGTCACAGCCTCGCTTTGACTGAGCCTGCGCGCCTGACGCCAGGCAGGAGCTGAGTCCTGTTGGCTGGCTTTGGTTGAGCGTGGCGGTGGTGGGAAACACTGGACGACGCGCCTCGGACAGTGCTGAGCGGCCGGCCGGCCCGCACATCATGCTGCTACTTCTTACAGCTTATGGATACTCTATAGGACGCTAGTGTTAGATTTAACGACATGCCGGCCTCATGACGGTTTCGCGCCAGCTTCCGCCTCATCGGCAGCACGTTGCCGCTTCCGACGCACCGGCTCATCGGCCCGTTCTCGCCTCTTGTCTCGCACGTCGGCCCCGTCTACAGCCTTTCCCAGCCAATCGGCGCTTTGCAACTCCGACCGTCCTTGAAAGCCGGTGACCTCCCTTGCTCGATAGGGATGAAGTGGCTCACAGGACCCTGCACCCGCCGCGATGGAGCAGCTGCTGCGGACGGGCTGCTCCATGCGATACCATGACGAAGCGATGCTCTGAATGGGTGATCCCTCCTCGACGCCTTATCGTCCGCAGCATGAGCTGAGCCAGGCCGTATCGATCGGTTCCCGATGACTGCCCTCGCTTGCTGCCGGTGCGTTCCCTTCGGCTGCCCGCCACCCGGCCTCAGCCGCGTGATCACCCCCTCTCACTGATCGTCCTGCGGCCAGCCAACCCCGGCGCCAAGTTCCGCCGACTTCTGCGCTGAGCGCCCCTAGGCCTGCGGCTCGATGACGTCAAGGGGCTCACCTGTCCGTGGCAGTCGGACCACACATCCGGTCATCCTCGCGGTGTGGTCACTACCTTTCCGCCGTTATTCGGATCCTCTCCTGCTCTGTCTTCCCGCTGGGACGCGGGCGACGATCCAGCCCCGAGACGGCGCCGCCCACAGCGTCACGCAGCAACCACGGGCTTGACTTGCGGGCTTGCTGCTGGCCAGGACCGCTCCAGCGCAGGCGCCCGACAGCCAGCAGCCCCTCCTTCCTGCACCCTCGGAACCATCAGCTGTTCAGTCCACAGCCCGCTCCAGCTCTGCCGGCGCCAGCCGCTGGCAGCCTCACCGCTCAGCTCCCGAGTTTGAGAGTTGATCGGTGAGATCCGCACCCTTCCGCCGAGGTGATCCCCAGATGTCTCGGACTTCCGTTCAGCTTTTGGAGCTCTCCCAGTGCCTTGTTCGATTACATCAGGACCGCCGATACGCCGCCTTTCTGCGTGATCGGCATGCAGCGCGCCAACGGCGGCCCGTCTGATCGCCTTTCTTGTCGATCCATGGATTGACAGCGACGCAAACGACCGGATGGTCGTTTTTATCGACCTGACGCCTGTTCTGATCCTTGCTTTGCCGCCTGGTTGCTGCGGCGGCAGTGGCCTGCAATCGGAATCACGAGGCCTCTCGCGCATTTCTTGCCGTTGATGACAGCTCAAACGGCGAGCTGACCTTACCAGGGCACTCAGGCTCTCAGAAGACCAATTAGACTGAGCAACTTTTGTCTTTGATCGGTCAACCCTCAGGACCACGGCGGCCACCGAGACCATGGCGTTCTGGTTCGCGAAGACACTGCTTTCACCACCCTGCCGCTGTAGCGACCAGCTCCTGGACTCCCGCTCTCTCCCTGCTCCGGAGGATCTTGAGGCACTCACGCGCTGGGGGTGAGCTGATGGCCAGCGGTCTGGGGGAGTTTGAGCCATGGAGCCGCGGGTGGCATCGGCCTGATTCAGCTTTTTGCCGCCTCTGGCCGCTATGGCGCCGCGACGGCTTTGCAGGCGGGTGCAACCAGTTCTGGTGATTGTCTCGCCTCTTCTCCTCTAGTCCTTCTGGGACTGAGCCTTGGGCCGATTTCACGACATTCTGCGCGTTACTTCAACTCTTCCATGATTTTGGACCATGGGTTTCCTCGCTTACCGTCAGTGTTTTGATCCAACTGGCAAGAGCTATCTGGGTTGAGGAATCTCACGATTCTATTTCTGACGTTCTGCTTTTCGGCCGAATGGTTGTTGGCCGCCCGAGTGAACATGATGGGATTACTGAGGAAAAAGTAGTCAAGTGGTTGGCTTCGAGTTTTCCATACCTACGCAGTGGCAACGTTTATCGCACCGTGAACTCAAAGATCCGACCAGTTATGGGCGGCCCTTGGTGATATAGGACCAGCCTATCGCAACGTGATCATCCCAGCCCAGCGCTCGGCCACCGCAGGTGATCAGTTCCTTCCATAGCTAAAACCTTCGACCATGAGTTCCCTTCTGATCCAGATTTACCACGCCGCGCTTGCGCGTTGAGCAGTGGCCGGCTTGTTCTCGATTGCCTTTGAGCGTGGAGTTCTGGGCTGGCCGTCACTGCCGCTCCGCCCTCGCAGCGGGGCAACACGCGGGCGATCGTGGCCCAGTCCCGGCCCACCTGGCGCCGGCTCTCGCCTATTCCCAGACCCTGAGCGCCACAGGCTCTCGGGAAGCGCTCAATCTTTGGATCGATTCAACCACACCCATGGACGGCCTGCATGCGCTCGATTCCTTGATGGCACGCGCATGGTTGAAGCGTGACGTCCCGAGGTCCGTTCTGCTCCTCTGACGGAGGCTGGCTGGCCCCCAGTTTGGCGAGGGCGTTGCCGATGGCAAACCAGCCGCTGCGTTTTCTGTCTGCTGTGGTCGCTGGGCAACGACTCCAGGCCGGTTGCCACCAGGGAGAGCGATGAAGCGCCGGCAGAAGAAGCCGCCAGTGCCCCACCCTGTGATCTTGACACCCCCGAATACACTGGCCTTCGGCCAAGAGGCTGAGCTGTGTTGAATCGGCGCTGGTGCTTTTCGGTCACCGGGCCGTTTGCTGCAGAGCTCTTCCTTTTGCTGGGTTCCGAGACAGGTGAGCCCGTCATTGGATCGGATGCTGAAGTCACCGTGGCCCCGAGCCGCACGAGGCGCGTTGTTTTTTTTGGTTGACAGCGTGATCCCCCTGCTGGCCCCTACGCCGCTTTGATCGCCCTGGACGATCCTTCTTCGGAAGGATTTGGCGCACCCCCGCGGTCCTGGATCTGGCAGCTACGAGGGCTTAGCTTGGCCCGATTCGAGCCAACCCCTCCCTTCAGTGGCTTGGCCCACGGTCCTGTTCTGGTCCCACGGGCCCACCGTGCCTGGGACCGACTGCACCTACTGGCCCAGTGCTTGCAGCGGGCCCGACTGGAGCAGTGTGCTTGAAGGCCTTGAACCCTCGCCATCTGGTGCGTGATTGCCTTCTCCCGGAAGACGAGGCAAAGAAGCGGGTTTCCGCTGGGAGCCTCAGGCAGCAGTGGCGCCGGCCGCTCCCAACGCGCAGATCGGGCCTTTCCCTTCCCTTTCACCTGGATACAACGCTGAAACCTGGCCGCCGGAAAACGGGATTCCCGCGGCTGAGCGGCCTGCCGTGCAGCGCTCACCCGCCACGACTTGCCGCTGCGCCGCGCATGCGCATAGTGCGAGGCAATCGCGGGTTGCCGGCCCCGCCGGGTGCCGGCCAGACGTTCTCCCAACGGCTTGCCGCCGCCATACGCGCTTCGCATTTGCGATTGCGATCGGACGGCTGCCGTGCCCCCGGTTAGCGATCCACTCGGCGGCTTCACCGGCGGCTGGCGCCCAGCCCGCGTGCGCCCCCGTCCCAGGGATCGGACCACGGCGAGCCATGCCAGCGCTGCCAGCCCGCTGGCCGCCGGCTGCTTCCTTGTGGCTGCTGACAACAGCTGGTTTCAGGCAGATTCCCGCCCTCGCTTGGTGCGTCCAGGACCTGGCAGGTGCGCCGTTGCAGAAAGGCCCGCTGAACCCCGAAGGCCCCCCCAATTGCACCAGTTCGCTCGCCCGCGCCAACGCCACCAAAACCATCTAACGAACGCATTTACTTTCCTGATTGGCCTTTTATCCGCTAAGCGCGACAGCCGCTGCTCAGGGATGGCACCGCAGCCGGGGAAGGCCGCCGTGCGCCCCCGTGACCTCCGGACAGCCACGTGCGGCGGCAGGGGAATCATTACGCCACGCCAAGGGTGAGCGTCAGACCGAACTGCGAGCCCTTGCGTGGCCGTGACACGCCTAACCCCCGCCGGACGGGCGCGCATTGTATGCTTCTTTCTGTATTTTTGGGTTCGCTACCGTCGCCCTGGCGGTGCTGCTCTTTCTGTTGTGGATGTTGGCCTACAGATCGAGGAGCTTGCTTGCCCTTGGCGGAGATCGATCGTTGTTACGCGAACCGCTGTTGGGCATGCCTCCCCCGTTGATTTTCCCAGGCCGCTGAGCGGACCGACGGAAACCTCTTGGCGGGGCCGCCAGCCGGCGCCAAAGTAGCGCCAGGGAAAAAAGCCACGGCGAGGTGTTCGTTCCCCAGTCGGTCAGCACCTCGTCCCAGTCGCGTGAGGTTGAAACGCGCGTCGCCATTTCCAGTCTTGATTGTCAGCAGCCGCGTTCTTTTCATCGCCATCAGGCCTCATTTTGGGAATGGATTTCGGAATGACCTGCGCAGTACATGCGCGTGGCGCGTTCTCGCATGGTTGAGGAGCTGGTGGATGAGGCTCATGACCAGGCCGAGGCCAGATCTAGCCCCTGATGGATGTCCGCCGCCGGCTGCTGATGATGAGCAGTTCCAGTGCTTTCCGTTGGTGCCCATGGTCATCTGCGAAATGGCCGGCCTGCTCCGGCGCTTCTGTCTAAGGCGCCAATGCTTCGGGGGCCATGGCAACTTGCTTGGCGCCCCGACCCGCTTGCGCTCCGCGCAGCTGGGCTCAGCGGGGGCTGCTGGCACTCCCTTGCCGGGCGATCCATGGGTGATCTTTGGCTTGTCGGCCTTGGCAAAGTTCCAGGCTGGCCCAACAACGCCCCCGGCACCCTGCGGCTGGCGGGCGTTTCATTCCCGAAGTTTCCCCCCCCGTTCGCATTCCGCATGATGGACGAGCTGTTGGCCTGCTCAGGCCATCGCCGATGGCGTCTTTCGCGGGCATTGTCGTCACCTGCCCGCGCTGGTGGGCAAATCGATGCTGATTCCAAGTTTTTCCGGCCCTTACTTCGTCTATTCGCACGCACCGGGTTCGTCGCCATGCGCTTTCGGCGAAGTTGGCTATGCCCTTCCCGCGAAGCGCGGCTTCTCCGGGCCAGCTGGCAGCTGCTCTCCCGTGAGATTTGCGGCAGCGTCGCATGGTCACGCCCAGCGCGGATGGCTGATCGCGCTGGTGTTCAATGGGCCGTTCACCGAGTAAGGGCTACCAGCTGCTCTCGATGACACTACAAAGGCCGGATGATGCTGTTCCTGCGTGCTGCAGAGCGCTTGATGGAGAAGTGGCTGCGGGCGTCTGGTTCACACGGCTGGAACCTGAAAATCGATCGAGGCCGGTGATTGTGTTGCCGCGCGCGCAACCTCTCGGCGATCCTGGTTGTTCACGCGCTGGAACACGGGACGTGGTGGCCTCCGCTCACTGCTTTGATGGGCCGGTGGGCCCCCAGCGCTGGAATCGTTGAACCTGCCGGCATGCCCGCCCGCGTGGAGCTCAGAGTTCCGCCGCCTGCAGCGTTCACCTGATGGCGGCAAGCCGGGTGAACCACCCCTTTGGCCTGAGCCGGCTTCCCTCGATGAGTGGTTGGCCATCGTGGCGCCTCGGCTCTATGGATGGAATGCGCTCTACCGAGCGCGCCTCACATCCAGTGCGGCCTGTCCGCGCGGTTGCTGCGCGGACCTTTGAGGCCGCCATCCCCCGCGTTACGCTCCGCTGGTGTTTCCTGTGCTTTCCTTTAAGGGCGAGGAGACCAGCGATTTCTGCGGCTTCGTGTGATTGGTGCTGCAGAGCGACCGCCCCCCGGCCCCACCCAGCCAAGCGATCAGCATCCCGTCGCCTCACCTCTGGGAGTTGAGGGTGGCTCTGGCCGCCCGGCACGCTTCGGGCTACTGACACAGTCCGCTTTTTCTTGTCCACAGCTCTCCGCTGGGCGCCGAAGCTGGCCCCAAGCGGTGCTGATTGGGAAGCCGCCAAGGCGGCGTTGCTCGCGCCTGCGGCGCAGTGCCGGGCCTTGCTTGCGATCACCCGAAGGCCCCAAGTGATGCGCGCCACGTGTACGGCCCTGCTGGAGCGGCCGTTGGGCTCATCACCCCGGCGTCCCCCTTGTGAGGAGTGCCGACTCCGCGGTCCAAGGACGTTGTTCGATTGCTTTGGCCAGGGGTGGCCTTGGGCTCGGAATCGTTTATGCGCGGTCTTGGCATCAAGCGGGGCCGCTGCCGTGTGTGAACGTTGAACCGTTGTTGGCTTGCAGCTTGCCTGCCGTTTCAGTTCGCGCTGGTTCCGCCTTCGCTTGGCCGACATTCGGCCCCGCGTCGCATGCCGCCGATCGTCATGCTTCCTGCTCCGGTTTTTCAACAGCTGGCGTCAGCTTCACGTCGCAGGCCACGGAGCGGGCACGAGCGCAGCGTCACGCCCGCGTCTCGCAGCCCAGCCTGGGTTGGAGCACTGAGCTGGCCGACAGGATCGCCCGGCAACTTCGCCCCCCGGCGCACGTGCATTCCTTGTGATCTGCGTCAGGTTCGCGTTGATCGGCCTTGTCAGGCCGCCGGCCCGCTTCGATGGTTACGGTGTGGGGATCGTTTCGCCCTAGCCCGCACCTACGCCAACGGGGGAGAGACGAGATACCATACTGCGGGACACGGCTTGTGCCATCAGGTGCCGTCTGGCGCGACTCTACGCAGCGGGCGAGTGCTGAGGGAAGGGTGACAACGCCGTGCGATATCGAGCGGCTGGGGGGATCACGCCGAGCGCTGGCGGGAGTTTTCGGATGCTTGCTCGATCCCTGTGATTGCGCTGGGCAGGCGGTAGACTGAAGGGATTGGCTCTTGATGTGGGAACGGACTAGCTCAAGGATTGCCGTTAAAAAAGCAGAGCCGCGAACAGGAGGCGCCGCTTTTTCGGTCAAGCTTGGAGGCCTAGTGTAATGTTTCCTTCTTGGATTCAAGCAGATATCTTTATCTAAAAAAAATTTTCTTAACCCAGCTTGTAATTCACTGAACCGTAATTTCTCATCAAAGTCTTGGAATGGGAAAACCCGCTTCTTCGACAAAGGACGCTTGACCCCGGTATTTCGAGGATCCAAAAAAAAAAAAAACCCCAATTTTATAAACTTTAACCCACTCTGTTTTCTTC
>Ga0163217_1081316_pt1 | contig 11101 bp, 14 predicted proteins | sample SynspAceP_FD_185933 | JGI IMG/M metagenome (GOLD analysis project Ga0163217, IMG submission 185933) | Saline lake microbial communities from Ace Lake in Antarctica - Synechococcus sp. Ace-P (PacBio error correction) | ecosystem: Environmental > Aquatic > Non-marine Saline and Alkaline > Saline ... | reverse complement strand
GACGCTTTTGACCTGATCGGACGTGCCTAAAAATCCAATGGAATTCGGCTGTTCTCGGGCAAGATTAGCGATCTTTGGCACCGTGGCACGGCGATCACATCGGCTGCGACAGCAGCGCTTCAAACCATTGCGGGCCGTTACCGCGCCCGACCCCCTCAGAACGCGGATAGACCGGCGCGCAGGCGGTCGCGCGACCCTTTGCCCTGGGCGGATACACCAAGTTTTGCGTCAACCTCGACCATAAAGACGCCCCCCGCCATGATCGTCGGACATGTGCCGTCCAACCTTTTTCAAACAAGCGGGCCAGAGCGGCGAAAGGCCCGCGCGTCGAGGGCATCAGATTAAAGCGCCACCCAAAAATGGCGTCTTGGCAAAAACTGGTTTTGCCGCAGCTGCGTTTCCCAACTGCCAACAGCGAATAGGGCCGCCCATAGGCCGAACGGCGTGAATCAATAAGCGCGCCCCAAAAGCCAGCGCGATTGGCACGATAAACAGCGCCCTGCCCCCCGGCCCCAACACGCCGCCAAGCATTTCCTCAAGAGATTCAACCCTTGCCGGTCCGAGGTCTATAACCCGTGCATCAGCACCAGCCGGTTTCAACGTGTCCCGTTTCAATCGGCCACAGCGTTTCCTTCGGTCAGGGACAGAAGTATTGGGCATCCCGGGGGCCCGGCATCACCCCTGCGGCCCCGGGCCAACGTCATCACCGCCGCGCATCCGCAAGATTAGGGACGCAGCAAGGGGGCGGCGAAACCGAACCCACGACCGTCTGCCCCTTCCGCTCGGGCAAAGCTCTAGCATGCGGGTCCGCAGGGAATGCTGCGCCGCGCGACCAAGGGCGCGCGGTAGTAAAAAATTGCGCAGGTCTTGAACATCAAGGTGCATTGAGTATCGGCCCTGTTTGCTGGATTGCCCACGATCCTAGCCCCAAAGTTACCGACGCCGCAAAAGAGCGGATGCGCGAAACCAATTTGCAGCACCGCCCTGCCGCGCTTAGCGTGGTGATCCGCATCCAGAAAACCCCGACCGGAGCCGCTTGCCTGCCCTTTGATCTTGTGACCATCCCCGCCTGTCCGACAACTATGCCTACTTTGCTGCGCGGACCAGACCAGCGGCAAGGTCGCCCTGATCGACGTGCCCGAGCCGCGCGATTGCGGCCAAGCTGGATGAATTGGGCTGGACGCTGACAGAAATCTGGCTGACCCCACCCACCACCCGACCACATTTAGGTGCCGAGTTGATCGCCTGACCACCGCCCCGCGGATTGGGGCAAAAGCTGATTGAACAGCGTTGCCGCCGCTGACGAGGCGTATGACGACGGGCAGTCCCTTACCTTCGGCGACCATAACTGTCGATGTGATCGACGTGTCGGGCCATTACGTCGGGCATATCGCTTTTTCACGTGCCCGCTGCCAATATGCGTCTTTCGCGGACAGCCTGATGGCTTCTTGGCTGTGGCCGCCTGTTTGAAGGGTCACCGGCGCAGATGTGGACAGCCTGCAAAAAGCTGATGCAGCTGCCAGCCGGACACCACCATATGTTCGGGCCACGAATACCACACAGTCGAACGAAAAAATTTGCCCTGACGGATTGATCCGAAAACGCCGCGCTTATTATCTGTACAAGAGAAGATCGATTCAGGCCCGTGCAGGATGGGGTGCGACAGTTCCCTCGACGCTTTCAACGGAACTTGAAAACCCAACCCGTTTTTGACGCCCGTCCGACCGGGCATTCGCGCGCAACTGGGGATGGTCAACGCCACGACCACCGATGTGTTGGCCGAATTCTCAGCGGCGCAAAGACCGTTCTGACCGCCGCAAAATCATGGTTAAAAATCGACGTTCACGATAAATGTGACAAGATATTGCAGAAAAACCTTGAAGCTGCGGCCGTGATCAACCAAACTCTAAATACTATGAGGCCATTGCTTGGTTGTTGGCGGCGTCTTGTTTTTCTGACGCCCCTTCCGACACCAGGATCGAAAAGGAGCACGCCTGTGCCTTTCATTCTTCGTCTTACCCTAGAACAAGCTATCCACTCGCGTTGGCGCTTGCGAATGCTCGCAAGCACGAATTCGCACGCTGAGCATCTTTTACTGGCCCTGATCGACGTAACCGACCCGTGCAGGTGATGGAAAGCCTGCTCTGTCGATTAGACGAACTGCGCGAGACGCTGGTCGGAATTCGTTGATGAAGACCTGAATAATTCTGGTCACCGACGTTGACGGGTTCCGAACGGTGCCCACGGCAGCCTTCCAGCGGTGATCCAGCGCGCGGCGATCCACGTGCAATTCGTCGGGCCGGACCGAGGTGACGGGTTTGCAATGTGTGGTCGCCATTCTTTGCCGAAACGCGGGAAAGCAAACGCGGCCTATTTCCTGCAAGAGCAGGATATGACCGCGTTTGATGCGTGAAACTATATTCGGCGCATGGGCGTCGCCAAGGACCCTGCTTTTTGGCGAACACGCTCTGTCTCAGTGCCCCGACCACGAGGAAGAAGCCCAAGGCGTCACGGACGGCGACAAAAAAAGAATCCGCGCGGCAAAGTACACTTGTCGAATCTGAATGCCAAATCCCGCGGAGGTGATTGTCGATCCGCTGATCGGGGCGCTTCGACGAGGTGGAACGTTGCATTCAGGTGCTGTGCCGCCGGCTGTAAGAACAACCCCTGCTGGTGGGTGATCCCGGGTCTGGTTGGTAAAAACCGCCATCTGCCGAAGGGGGCACGCAAAAAACGTCGCGGCTTGAAACACCCGAATACTGCGCCAATACCACCATCTATTTTCGCTCGACTATGGGCGCGTTGCTGGCCGGGGCACCGCTACCGCGGCGACTTCGAAGAGCGCCTCAAGGCCGTCGTGACGAGCTGGAAGCCCATAAAAGACGCCGTGTTGTTCCATCGGACGAGATTCACACCGTCTCGGTGCGGGTTGCAACTTCCGGTGGGCGCCATGGATGCGTCCACCTGCTGAAACCTGCGTTGGCCGGGGCAAGCTGCGGACAATGGGTCTACGACTTACAAAGGGATTCGGCAGCACTTTGAAAAAGACCGTGCCCTTTGCCGTCGTTTCCAAAATATCGACGTTTAACGAACCTTCGGTTCGAAGATGCGGTTGAAATTCTTTGCGCGGGATCAAAAACCGTATTTCGAGGAATCACCACTCGGTCAAATTACACGGCCGACGCGATCCGCACCTCGGTTGAAACTGGGCGCACCGCTATATCAACGACCAAAGCTTGCCGGATTTCGGCGATACGATCGACGTGACGATGAAGGGCCGGTTGCTGCACAGCATCTGCTGTCTTGCATCCAAGCGGCGCAAGACACGGCACCAAAGAAGTCGAAGCCGTGGGTCGCCAAATCGCGCGCATCCCGCGCCAAGAACGTGTCGAAGGACGATGTGATTTGTGCTCAAGGGATCTTGAGGCTTCGTTGAAACGTGTGGTCTGGTTCAGGACAAAGCAATCGAGGCCGCTGTCCTCGGCGATTCCAAACTGGCCCGTGCCGGTCGCGTGAACCTGAAAAAACCCCATCGGCAATAACTGTCGCAGGGCGACAGGTTGTGAGGTAAGACTCCGAGGTGGCGAACGCTGGCGGATACGCTTGGGTGTGGAAACTGCTTGCGCTTTGATATGTCGGAGTATATGGAGAAGCACCGCCGTTTCCCGCCTGATTGGCGCCCCTCCCGGGCTTATGTCGGTTTGACAAAGCGGCATGCTGACGACGGCGTAGACCAGCATCCGCACTGTGTTTCTCTGCTCGACGAGATGGAGGAAAGCGCACCCCAGACGTTACAATTTCTGTTTGCAGGTGATGGACCACGGCAAAAAGCTGACCGATCACAAATGGGCCGCACGGTGGATTTCCGCAATTCGTGCTGATTCATGACCTCGAACGCAGGCGCGTCGAGCAAGCGAAAAGGGCAACGGCTTTGGTTCGTGGACCGTCGCACCGGCGAAGACACCGCAGCGATTGAACGGACATTCACGCCCGCAATTCGCAACCGTCTTGATGCGGTGATCAGCTTTGCACGCCTGCCGAAAGAAGTGATCCTGCCGCGTGGTTCGAAAAGTTTGTACTGCAACTCGATGCGCAAAAACTTATGGGGGGGGGGGGGAAAACCGGCAACGTGACCATCGAATTGTCGAACAAAAGCCGCCGAATGGCTGGGTAAAAAGGCTATGTGCGCGGATGGCAGTGCGCGACCTCTTGGCCGTGTTATTTCAGAGCACATCAAAAAGCCCTTCGCCGAGGAACTGTTGTTCGGCAAAGCTTGCCAAGGGTGGCGTGGTCAAGATCGGACGTCAAGAAGGGCGAAAAACTGGATCTGACGATTCCTCAGCTCGGAAAACCCTAAACTGACGGCAACAAGCCACCGTTGCTTGACAAGCTGAAATGATACCACGCAGCGCCGTATTGCGCTTGCCTTGCCTTGCCAGCCCCGTGCTGGCAGAGGGTTTTCTTATTTCTCCCACCCCTTAAATGTGACCTCGAAACAGACTGCTATATCAACAGTATGTCGACAGCGACCGTCACCCGATGCGTTGGATTTCACCTGCGCCGCGCTTAGCTTATGACGGTCACAAAGGCACGACTTCGCGCTCCCCGACTTGCGGCGCATTCAACGACCAATATCCCCGTGCTTGCCAAGTGCGCGGGCCGCGTCAGCGGTATGCGCGACGCATAGCCCGATAAGCGGCATATAGCAGCGCAACTGCCGACGATTATTCGACGGCCAAAGAATGCGGCAATGGCGTCGTGCTGGACCACGGAACGGCTGGGAAACGCAGTATTGCCACTAAAACAGGGCTCCATCAGCGTTAGGACGGGACAAGAAGTGGCATTGCGAGAAACGCTTGCTTGTCGGGCAGTCGGGCAGGCCGCTTCCCCCATGTTTCATCTGTCCGTGCGCAAAAGACGGGGCGGTCATCGGACCCCTTTGATCAGGACGGTGCCCCACCTGCGACACACCGGGTGACAGGTAGGCCTATGGTCGCAGCGCCCTGAATATCGCGGGTGGCGGGGTGATCAGCATCGGATTTCTCGGATGCCGTTTGCCCGCATATGACGCGATCAAGAACGGCGAAGCCGCAGCGCCCTCCTTTGTCGGGAGGCGATGCGCTGGTTTGAATGGGCCATATTTCGGCACGCAGGGCCGATGATATTATCAACCTGTCGATCACCGGCCCTGACGCCATGGTGAATTCTTCTGATGCATGTGACACTAACGAAAAACCCAGGCCAGGCCTTTCGCGCAATCGGCAAACGGGGGCCGCGTGGACGGCAGCGGGGCACCTATTACCGGCACTGTGACGATGATCGCGGTTTTGCAGACATCAGCCAGCGCAGCACAGACCATCGAAATAAAATAGCGTTTTACTTTTCGGTCAGCTTCAGCTCGATCGCGGTTCTGGGCACGGGCCGTTTCTGTGTTCCGTCTGGCGACAGGCTGGTTACTGGCCAAAACCCATCGCCGCCCGACGGGCTCTGCGCGATTGCCAAGGAAGTTTGATCATATTACTTGACCAACTGACAATGCCCGCGCTTGGCTTCAGCTCCCAATGTCCGGCGGAACGCGCCCAAAACCCGGACAAAGGGCTGGTTGTCCGTATGCCCGTCAAACGCGAATGACCCAAGTCGATTTTCAGGCGGAAGTCGGCGGGCAATTTTTGCGGTAGAATACCGGCGAACTTTCCGCGATCTCTTTACGACCAACCGTTGAAGCGTCGCGGCAACCGCGGTGGAAAGAGCACTTCGGAAGAGGGAAGGACAAACCGGTCGGCCCTCGATGCGGACCCCTTCTTGATTCCCCAAAAGCTTCTCAACCGGCCCAAAGAACTCGGAACGGTATGTTCAAGCGTTCTTGGTCTCCGCCTCAGCGCGCACCGCTCTGCCGCTTCCAACTCGGGGCGCGACGGGTTTCTTCGGCGGCGACCCGCGCAAAGCGCGGTGTTTCAGATCGAGACCCAAAAAGCGATTGCAGTTGCACCTCTTTCACGGCATCCTGTTTGCGACGGCATCATCCAGGCAAGGACTGGATATCCCCCAGCTGGCCGCGCAGCGCTGGCAATTGGCTGGTTTCAATAGCTCTGTCTGAAGACGCTGTGCCGCAGCGGTGGCGGCCTCCTCCTGCGCCGCAGCTCGGGCCCGCGCCGCATCCAGCCCCAAAAGCTGCTCGTTTTTCCGCATTCCGAACGCGTTGTCGTCAGCGCGGCTTCTCTGCCGCCAGGCTTCGCCAGCAAGCGCGGTGGGCTAGCTTGGCACGCAAGCGCGGCACCGGTCTGCCTGCGCGGCCTCAAGAGGTTTCCATGGTCTCTGTAAGGGGCGGGCAGCGAGTTCAGCATCCAAGTTTCCTTGGCGGCACGGCGGCAGCCAAACAAGGTCAGCGTATCCTCGTGCGTACTTGCCGCTGCGTCTCAAGCCAAGGGTCATCGCTGTCAGTTCTGCATTCCGGTTTTGCAGCTTCACGCAAACTGACTCCTGCCGCGGGCGCTTTCGGCACAGTCGGGCAGCTTCGGCGTCCGAAAGCGCCGCAGCATTTTGCGTCGGCAGCGCTTTGCAATGCGGCTGGGTTTCCTGGTTCTTGGCGCGTAAGATCATCGCACAAGTGCGTCAAACGCATTATCGCGACCGGGCTGCCGCGAGCCGCGCAGCTTCGAAACCTGTGCATTCCGTTTCGGATGCGGGGCCTTTGAGTCAACGCCGAGGTTCAACGCGTCTTTTGTGCGCTCCAAACAGTTCATTTTTGCCGGTGCACAAGCGTTTTCACCACGCGCGACGGCTGCATCGCGTTTGGGACAACAGATATGGCGAACCTGCGTCTCGAAAACGGTTATCTTGGCCTCGGCTGCGTTCAAACTGCACGGCTTGCGCATCGCGTGTGTGGCCGAACAATGAACGCACATTCATTCGCCGCCTGTTTCTGCCGCCTTATCACGTGCGCCGCAACGAACGTGGTGATTGACCCCAGGTTGGGTTTCAAAATCTGCAGTGTTTGTGCCGTTCCATTCCCAAGGCTTGCGCCAATGCAGCAACTTCGCCAGACAGGGAATTCAGGCTCGCTTTCCGCCCATTATCCGTTGGCGTCTGCACGCTTGCAGCACCTATTGAAGATGGTCAGTACCGAACATCAGAACCAGCAACAGACCCGTCATCGCAATCCACCGAACCCGGCCAGATAGAGCCTGAAGCTGTGACCCTGTACGTCGGAAACGCCTCGTCAGCTTTCCTCAGGTGTCGAGACGGTCAGGGGTGCGCAAACGGCGGGGGTCGGCACCGCGTTGGCGCGGAAAGCGCCTTTGCCAAGCAACGAATACCTTGCGGAATTTTCGGCCATGGTTTCCTGCCCCCTGCAGAGATTTCCTCGAGGATACGCAGCAAATCTGTACATCGATCGACCGCAACGCATCCGGCTTTCCGGCATCGCCCGTTCATGGTTCGCCCTTGCCCTTCGAGTACGGCGGACCATATGCGTTCTTGCCCCTTGGCGATTCCGGTCCAGGACTTTCCGCAGCCTGTATCGGTTGCGGCGGCCCGTGCAGGACAGCTCCTCCATAGTGGTGGCAAGCCGCACGATCTCGCGGTTAGCACCAGTCTGGCTCTCGGTGGATTGTCCGATCAAACTGCGCAGGCTGGGGTTTTTCCCCCATTTTTGGTATTTTTTTTCGGGGCCCATATGATCCAGCACGCCGCAACAAGCAGGCCTGCTCCGACGCGCCGTCCTCGCCCGAGGAAAAGCCAACGCGGGTGATTCGAGCTGAGCCAGTCTTCCAAATCTTGATAAAAGCGGGTTTTTGGCCATGGCCTGCAAAGAGTTCAAGCAGCCCCACAACCAGCGACCCCGCCAGCCCCAAGAGGAGGAACCCAAAGGGGCCACACCCATGCCGCCAGCTGCGATTCCAGTCCGGTCATCAACCGCAGCGGAACATATCGGTGCTGCCGTCGCCTTCTTTGTGGCGCAGGAGGCTGCGGATCGTTTCGACAACCGCCGGGAACAGGTCGTTGGGCAAGCCCATAGAAAGTGCAAAAAGTCAAAGGAAAATCCAGCATGTTGACGATATAACGCGTAACTCGCGTGCTTCGGCGAGGCCGGGTTGCGACGCGAATCCAGAATAGAGCGGGTCGAGGTTGCGTTCACCGCATTGGCGCGCGCCGCGTGTGCGCAAAACGGATGCAAGCGGGGCAAAAGCTGCGGTGCTACGGCATCTGCATTCGGGTCGTCGGAGCAAAGTTTTGCGATCACCTTGACAGAGCCAATCAGCTGCCAAACACCTGATTTTAAAACAGGCCGATAACGCCGATAAAGAAGACGAAGATAATCACGCATTCAGATGGGATTTGCCGCAAAAATAGGCAATACGCTCGGGCAAGCGCCAGAAAAGCCCCGATGCGGTAAGCGCAAGGCGATCAGCTCAGCGTGATCTGGGCCGCACCGGCTGTGAACTGTGGTTTGGATTTCGCGGTCTGACTTGCGCCATGCCTCCGTGGCTCCCGACACTTATTGTGCTTCTATCGCCGCAGCCTACACTTAAATCCCGACTGTTATGCCACGGGTTTATTTCGCCAAGAGACTTCACACGGTCATGAAGCCATGCAGCGACGGATCATGCCAGCCCAATCGGGTTCCAAATGTGATGCCGTGTTTTAACAGATATTCAGTGTTCAGCCCCATCCCGCCTTACCGGCCGAGATGATCTGCGCCTGCTTCTTCCAGCCGGCAAGGCCGCCGCAATATTTGCCGTGGCGGCGTCGATCACCATAGACCAACCTCGACGGTTGCGGCCATCCTCTAGCTGCACTCAAGCGTCTTTTCAACATAGCCTGATGACACCAGCTCGCGTTCGCGCAATAGGTTAGCGTGTGGCGTGCTTCGTTCCCGGCGCAACACGAACAGCGCCATACCATCGCAGGGCCGTGCTGTATCGGCATCAAGTTGCCAGCACCAGGCCGGACGATCAAACCGATCAAACGCGATGTGGATCGAACCCGATACAGAACGACCGCCGCGTAACCGGGGCAAAACGCCCGATCACACTTTTCGCGACGTTCAAACCCGGTTTCCACCAATAAGCTGCCGTTAGCCGAACTACCCCACATCGCCATGTCTCTTGGTTCCTTTTCGTTGCTTGTTTAAGCTGCGCTATCGCAGCGTTAATAGTTTTAAGAAAAAATGGGCAACTCGTGTTGATTATCGTCGTCTAGCGGCGGTTATGGTGCGGATGGTGGTCGCCGCGTCTTCGGGGTTGCAGCGCGGGCATCGCCAAACTGATCGAAACGCGCCGTGCCGCCGGATGGGCAGGGCGACGTGCGGCGAGATGAAAAAACAAGGCTTCCCTGTGCGCTGCAACCCGACCGACAGATGTGTCCCTTGACACCGCCTGCCGCAATGTGGCGCAGCAGGGCGTGCCAGCGCCGTGGCTGCCAAGCGTATCGATAATAATCCACCCCGCCAATTGGCCGGGCTATACTGACGTATCCACCCCTATGTTGAACTCGGCCTGTCCGGACCCCAACCTGCGTGCCGTGCTGACCGCAGAGGACGTCACCACCGGATTTGCCCTGCGGCCAAGCGTTTCAGGCCAACTGGACCGGCTGGACGTTAGACGGTTGGCGCTTGGGGCTTGACCTTTCCGGCAACAGGCCCCGGTCGAAGGGCGCAGCCTGAACGTCAGGCGCCGTTGCAGCAGGACCGTAGTAGGGCAACCGATTTATGATCTGGCGCTCGATTGCGCAGAACGTTCACCCCTAGTACGGCGCTTGCAGCCATGTCGGGCCTGCCTGACGACTGGACGGATGCCTTTTGAACGGTGACTTTGCCAAGGCGACCATCACCTTCGACCGCCGTGGACGCAGCGCGTTGCCGCGGACCCGCCCACAGCCGCGCGTCATCGACCTGCGCCATGCGGAAACTGCGTGGGGGGATGTGGCGCTGACCGCTAAAAGGGACGATGGCCCGTTGCCGAGGACGCTGGCGACAGGGACGGCTGTCGGTAAAAGCGCAAGATATGGGCCAATGATGGCTGACCACTGGCGGAAAAACGCCGGTTTTATCCCGCCCAACTTTTCGCCCCCAAGCGGAACAAATGCTTCAAGGGGCTGGCTCAAATGTCTGGCAACACGAATGGGCTGGATCTGGGGACATCAGCGTGAAGGACGGGAAAAAATGTCGATTGGGTTCATTCCCCTTAGGCCGTGCGCCCAGATTATCTTGCCTGAAGCGAGACAGCGGCCACAAGCCGCCGCGGCCCGGATTATTTGTTGCCCGGTTGGCGCCCAAAGTTCGGCCGCAATCACCGTGTTCCTGACCGCCTCGATAATACCACGGCGGATGGCACGGGTGCGGGTTTAAAAGTAATCTGAGTGATTCGCCGTCCCCATGCGGATCGCCGCTGTGCAACGCAAAAAGTTCCTCGGTGAAGCGGGACCAGTTATCTCGTAGTGTGGCGTCCTTGTTTGGTCAGGAAAACATCCCGCCCACATTGGTCGGATCGCTGGCAGCGATACGGGTGAAGTTCACGATAAGACCGCGGCGAGTATTTGATGGACTTCGCTGCGGTCACGCGGCGCAATCATCGGCCACCCGCCATCGTATAGGCGATCAGGTTGGGGGGCATGGCTGGTCACCGCAAGCACCAGAATCGTATGCTCCGCGTCCATTTCCTCGACGTTGGCCCCCATGCCGTCCCACAGGTTGCGCAACCGTGAAATCGCTATGGCCGTTGGTGTCGGGCACAGGCACAGCAGCACCAGGCGGTGTCGAACAGCTCTGCGAAAACCGCTGCGTTGATGGCCGGGAGTGTTCGGTCCCCGGCCAACGGGATTGCGCAGGAATAAAATGGACGCCCTCGGGCAGAGCGGTCCCAAACCTTGTTGCGATCCACATCACGCCTTGACCGACCCCAACATTCCGTGGACCGTGCAGCCCGGCTTCAGATATTCGGCCACTTTACGCAGCAACCGAGCCATGACGCCCACGGAACGCAAAGAAAACCACAGATCCGCATCTTTCGACGGTTTGGCAATGGAATCGCAAGACCTCGTCCGCACAGCGGCCGGATTTTCGCGTGCGGTTGTCGCGGGTTTGTCCGCACTGCGCGCAAAG
>Ga0163217_1071367_pt1 | contig 11101 bp, 19 predicted proteins | sample SynspAceP_FD_185933 | JGI IMG/M metagenome (GOLD analysis project Ga0163217, IMG submission 185933) | Saline lake microbial communities from Ace Lake in Antarctica - Synechococcus sp. Ace-P (PacBio error correction) | ecosystem: Environmental > Aquatic > Non-marine Saline and Alkaline > Saline ... | reverse complement strand
GATTCTCCACCACCTCACCCACATGGCCGATTATCCGATTGATCTCGGGTTTGTAATTGCGGCAGGGGTGGCGCAAACGGTTGACCTTCAACGGGTATTCCGTGCCTTTGATCAGGCCCCGCCGTCCTTGCCGGTCAGGCCGATAGCGGCGCCGCCGTGCTGGTGATCATGGTATTGCGGATATTCCTTGTTGACCCTGGCCGCGAAGTTACCATTTCCACTACATCCATGGTCTGCGTATTCGGGGGTGACGCGACTATGCCCTTCGATAAAACTGCGCTTTTCGATATTCAGGCGGCTGAGCAGATCACCGATCTGCAGGCCGCCGCATGCACCACCACTTGGATTTGATTGCCACGGTTTTTATTCATCAGCACGATATCGCGCGCGAAGCTGTTTCAGCTCCTCGCTTTCCAATCGCATTTCCGCCGTATTTGATCACGATAGGTCTTGCGGTTTAAAAAGCTGAATTGTAGGCAATTGCTTCGGTGTAGAACCCGGGGATTCCTGTGTGGCGGCGTTCACGACTCAACATGTCTGTCTGGTTTCTCCAGTTTTATTGGGGCAGCCGCCGCCGGAGAGCCCGGCAGCGGAAAATCAGGGCCTGCCCCCGTCAGAACAGGGGCGGGGCAGTGTTTGTTCAGAATTGTCAGTTTCAGATCGCTGGCCCACTTTTGGCCAGTTGTCGCGGAATAGCTGAGACTGAATGCGCTCAAGCTCCTTCAAGGGCTTGTCGGCCTTCGAAGCGCAGCACCAGCACCGGTGGGGTGTTGGACGCACGCACCAGGCCCCAGCCGGGCGGGAGGTAATCCACCGAAATGCCATTCCAGGGTTCGAGACCTTGCCAGATCCCCAGTCCGCCTGCTTGCGCAGCGCTTTCGATTGGATCTCGAACTTTGCGCGCCTCGCCGATTCTGTGAGTAGTGATTCGGGCGGTGTCACCAGACCCAAAACCGCGGTTACTTGTCGAAGATGTCACCACCTCTGCCGCTATTTGCGTCAGGCATCGACATCTCGTTTCCAGCAGCCGCTACTGTACAGGCCGTCATCAAAGCCGAACAGACGCGTCTTGAAGAAGATATGGCCACTCATTCTCGGCCACCCCAGCAAGGCGCGGGTTTCAGCATCTGCCTTGATCAGCGAATGACCTGACTTCCACATCAACCCGGTCGGCCGCCCATGCGGCCTGATCAGCATCGGCAGGCGCTCGCGAGCACTTGATATCAAAGACGTATACCGCCCGGGTTGGCGCGTGCGATGTCTTCGCGCAGTAACAGCATCATCAGCCGGTTCGGCATAGATCATCTCGCCCTGGCCGGTCACGACGCCAAGCGATCGGCATCGCCATCCAGTGCGATACCAAATTGTCCGCGCCTGGACGTCCACTTCGGCGATCAGTTCCTGGGAGGTTTTCCAGTTTGCCGGGGTCGGGGTGGTATTGGGGAAAGTGCCATCAGCCTCGCAGTTACAAGCGGCGTCACCTCGCAAAGGCCCAGGCTTTTCGATCAAACTGCCTGGGCGATGTAACTCCACGCGTGCCACAGTCAAACCACCACCTTGGAGCGGTGCGAACAGCTCGGTAATCTGCCGCCATAGGCATTCCAGCAGATCCACAGTGCTGCCGGCCACCCTCGTGCAGATTCATTTTTTCCGCCCCGGTGCAGATCGCTGTGCGTTTGCTCGGAAAGCGTACTGGCCGGCAGATAACCGATCTTCAGGGCCGTTATAGTCGGCCGGGTTATGGCTACGGTAGCTTGACCCCGGAGGTGGCTTCGGTGGTCATGCGTGGCGTAATAGAGCACTGGGGTGGGCACCATGCCTCCGGTCATAACCACTGTCCACCAGAACCCGAAATCAGTTGTTCGCTGAGGGCGGCCTGGTTGTCGCCATCGCGGCGCCGGACCGCCACTTGCGTTCCTAATGGACTCACTGCCAATGGCACGGCCCAGCCAAACCGCTTCTGAGGGTTTTTGCCGACAACGCCGCGGATATTCATAGGCGCGAAGATCTTCCGCAGGGTTATCTCGGGAAATAAGCGGTGCCCTCTCGCTCCTCGGACATTACCGAAGGCGTCATCATCACTTTGTCGACGATGTGCGATATCGAGAATATTCTTTTCAGAAAACCCTGTGGTGGGCGGCTATCGGATCAGCACCGGCTTGGACGGCTTTTCTGCCAGCGGTTTCGCGCTCGCTCGGCCCCAGGGTTGCAGGCCGTTACCCTGGCCAGTTTGCATTGCTTTGGCCCAGAGGCCACAGGGGCCAGGCGAAGCCCGGCGCCCCCTTTATTTGGGGGGGGCCCCCCCCTGGGTAGCTGGACTCAGCACATCAGGCATCGCGCGTTCAGGCGGGGGATGTCCACTGCGCTTGCGTTGTCCACAGGCCAAACCATCAGGCCAGCGTGCAATAACACCGCCGGCCAGTAACAGAGCGGATTGACCATGCACTGCTCAGGGCGGTGGCCGGCCTGGAATTGCCACAGTCCATAGCGGTGGGAGACCGGAGTGGCCAAAGCCGCTACCAGCCTGAAAAGGGTTTGCGCCGAGGCGGCCGGGGAGGTCTGGGTCAGCATGGATCTGGCCCGCTGCGCCAGCAGGGCCGGAAATTTGCGGATGTCAGGCGTATTGCAGTTCGAAGATGGCAATATGAGTGTGCGCAAAATCGGCGCGTTTTCAGCAGGGCGCGAGGGGGTTGACTGCATTTTACAGCCGCCATTGCCAATCCACCGGGTGTACTTCCATACGGCACGGCATGTTGCGTTCCGCGCGGGCGGATCATTCCAGTGCAGCGAAAACTGAGCGGCGCATCCTGGTCGTCAGTCACTTCCGCACGGGCCTACGGGCGATTTGCGGTAGATCGCCAGATTGCCGGCCCAGGTTGTAGCGCAGCAGGCGCTCATGCTGGCCGCTACGCCCTGTTGCAATTCCCACCTGCAGTTGGGCGGGTTGGCCTGCCAGGCGGCTGAGGTCGGGCATCCTCCAGGTTGGCGGTAATGCTTCTGGTTATCAGCGGCCGCCGTCTGCTGTTGGGCGTTAGCATTGGTTCATTTCTGTTGCTGGGTAGCGTTTCACTACCCAAACCGAAACAGGGCGATCCGATAGGTTACGGCGGCCAATGCAGGCCAACCAGCGCCAGAAGTAGTGGAGTCAGCGGATACTCGGCAAAGCTTTTGAACCCGCTTCTGGCCGGGTGCTTGTTTTTTTAGCTTGAATCTGCGTACCGCCTCCCTGGCCCACTTCATTAGGAATGGTTAATGCGCTACCAGTATGGCCGAATCCACCGGCTCCACGCTGACTGTTTATTCGAAGCTGTCGACGATGTCCAGTTTCTGCTTGCAGGACAGGCACCAGATCAACCTGAGCGATGCGCTCACCGGCTTCTATGGTGGAAGGCGGCACTGACTGCGGTTCAGCCAGGAAACCATCAACTCGCCCTTGTAGTTCGGAGTCGATCCAGGTCCGGGACCAGATTTGCCAGTACAATGCCGTGCTTATGGCCATGCCCGAGCCGCGGCAAAATCATCGCGGCAAGCCAGGATCAGCATATGGATCGCCAGGCCCCGGTGGGTAGCAGGTTGCGTCTGGCCAGGCTCAGTTTCAGGGGCTCCTGATAGCATGGCGCGCAGATCCAGGCCCGCCGAACCTTCGGATGGCGTACTGCGGGCAGGGGGCCACTGCTGGCCCAGGCGTGGATAAAACGATTATACTTGGCTTGAATGTGCATGGCATGCCGCGGTCCTTAGGGTGTCGGGGGAGCTTGTTTGGCTATAGCTTGGTTTGCCCGCTATTAGGAAAGTTGCTCGGCGTATTAAAAGGTAATGATCTTGCCTGGCCAGTTTGCTGTTTTGCTGGCCTGCGGCAGATGAGTGCTGTTGCAGCGAGCGGGTGCATCAGGGGTTCACCGGGAGTATGTCATCGCTTATTGAAGCCCTATACCGGGTTGGCTGAGTCATTTTGGCGATGAATTCAGGTCCAGATTCTTGCGCTGCTAGTCTTCGCCCTTGGGCGTAGTCGATCACCTGATTTGGTTTCTAGCGGCAAACCCCCAACACACCAGGGGCCTGGCTGATCCCGGTGCCAGGCGATTGCCAGGGTCGCCAGAATTATCCGGATTGCGTACAGGGCTCAGCTTCATACCGTCGCGGGACAGATGGATCATTTTTTCAGCTTGGTGTCGGCACACTGGGCAGGGGGGCCGGGGTTTTTTTAAAAAATAAGGGTCGGCTATCGCGGCGGAGGCAAATAAGGACGTCGGCAGGCAAGCGCCGTCCTGGGCAGGCCTCCAGGCATCTGTTGTCGCACTGACCACATTCCACGCGCTCGACCCGCATCGGGAAGTAGGGCAGGTTGACCGGGCCTCCGAGCCACAGGGTCACGCGTGCGCCGGCTCGGCCGCCAGCTTCAGCCAAGGGCGAAGCCATTTTTCCTTGAGCTGTGATTGGATATGTAGCGCACCGGGTTCGATCGCTTCGCCGTGTGGGTCCGCGATTGATCAAGCAGGTGAGGCGGTCAGGCTGCCGCGCTCAAAAGCAGTCAAGCGACTTCATAGCCGATATCGGTCGGCTTTCGAGCATTTGCGACCCAGGGGCCCACGTCGCCACAGTTGCCTGCTCACCCGTGCTCCTGGGCCGAAGATTTTGACGCGCGTTGCAGAGGATATCGGAATTGGCCTGGGTCGCCGCATCGGCGCACACATTACGCCTGTATACTCTCATCGCCGGGCGGCCAAGCGCCAGCGCGCCGCATCGGTAGCCAGACCAGTTGATGCGTCGCAAGCCCATATCGCCGCGGCCCTGTGCCACGCGCGCCATCAGTCGAGCAGTAGCTGGGGCAATCAATACACGTCGGCCCAGCGGGCCAGCTCGCTATGCCATAGCGAGCCTCGCGGCCGGGTTCGAGCAGTTATCGCCATGCACGGATGTCGGAATCTCGCCTGCAAAGAAGTACAGCGGATGGTAATAATTCAGCGTCGCGGCCTGGCGTACATGGACCATACGCGCACCTTCAAGCCCACGGCGTCGCTGACAGTGCGTCGTAATCAGCTCGGACGCTCTTTGTTAGGGCGGCGATGCCACCGCTGGACTCCAGCGAACCCGTTTTTGTTAACCAACCGTTGCTATGCTGACTCGTACCGCTCGGCCAAACCCGTTTCAGCCCATCGATACTTAGCACAGGGGGGCCTCTATTGCGCTTGGAAGGTGGGTAATCGACCCACTCGGCTCAGCTTTTGATGATTGCAGTATTACACGCCGAACAGGCAGTACGGTGCTCGACTAGCAGTGGAATGCGCCTGCCGATTTAACCGGCTGGCCGCTGGGCCTCGAACGTCCCACGGGAAAAACTCATCAACCAAGGCGCTGCGGGCCGCTTTCCGACGCGAGTTGTTGGCGATCTTTCTTGCGTACCGGGCATTCCCGGCCGCAGCGCGGTGGATCTGCGCGGGATCTGCTTAAGCCAGCCTTGGCAGTTTGCGCGCGCTGGTGCAGGCCGACTTGCCCAGCTTTCTGCCGGGCATCCGGATTAGGCCCGCCAAGTATGTGCAGTTGCAGGCGGTGATGGGAAATGGCCCGTCGGCATCTGTCCGAAGGCTCAAGCGCGGCACCGCGTTGACCCTCTCCGGTGCCGGTGCGCCAATACTCTGCGCAGTCGCATGGCGCATTTGCCGCATTGAGGTGTTTGCCTGCCTGTTTCTGGATACCAGCCATCGGGTGATTTGCCTTGAGAATTGTTTCAGGGGCACGCTGGACAGCGCCAGCGTTTAACCCGCGTGAAGTGGTCAAGCGCGCGCTGGGCCACTGAACGCCGCTGCCCTGATTCTCACGCACAACCATCCGTCGGTGTGGCCGAGCCGAGCCAGGCTGATCGATGCTGACACGGCGTTGAAGAAAAGCGCTGGCGCTGGTTGGATATACGGCGTTCTTGACCATTCCTGGTGGTGGGTGATGGCGAAGCGGTTTTCCATATTGCCGAGCGCGGCTTGCTGCTTAAAGCACAAATAATTCAAAAGTCCGTTGCTTGCGGGGCCTGCTTTTGATATAAAGCTCCGCTCTTCTCGGGGCTTGCGCCTGCACAGATGCATTGCAGGTCGGCATAAAAGGCTTGCCCCGGCTGGAAAATACATTTTTTTATGGCTTCCAACCAGTCGGCGTTGGGCCAAGTGGTTGGGAGCAGGGATTAAACCATGTCTCGAGTATGTCAGCGTGACCGGTTAAGGTCCAGTGACTGGGAACAATGTATTCCACGCTAACAACAGAACCAAGCTGTCGTTTTCTGCCTAAACCTGCCATGCACATCGTTTTTTGGGTAGGAGTCAGAGAAGCGTTTTGTGCGTCTGCGCACGTCACCAAAGGTATGCGTATTATTGACAAGCGCGGCATTGATGTCGTCCTGTCTGAAATTGCGCGCCCGCGGCGAAAAGTTTAAGGAAGCAGTCCCATGCGTGAATTTGATTCGTTTGATTTCTCTGCGGCGTACTGGTCACTTCTACACTACCGACAAGAACAATGCGTACACGCCCGATAAGATCGGAAATCAAGGAAAAAGTTCGATCCAGTCGTTCGCAAGCACGTGATGTACAAGGAAGGCAGATTTTTCAAATAAGGTCTGCTCCCGCAACAAAAAAACCCGCTTCGGCGGGTTTTTTGTTGTCTGGTATTCAGTGCTTTGCTTAGGCGCCTTTTAGGCTCGCCGCCCACGCAAAGTTGGGTAGCCGATCCACGCTGCGGGTGAAGGCGAAGGGGAATGAGGATGGTAATCCAAGTCCCACATTCTTCTGAACTACAAAAATGAGATGCGGGCCGGTGCTGTTTGCCGGTGTTGCCCGATTTGCCGAGCAAGGTGCCAGCAACCCCACACGCTGGGCCCTACTTTGCACCACAACTTGAGCGATGCTTGAGGTGCAGGTAGGACGCTTCATGGTGGCCGTTCATCATGCAGCACCCGCCACAAAGTTTGCCGACGGGTTGGTGCCGGTCCGGACTGGTTGGTTTTCGGTTATTCACCACTATGCCAGGCGCGCAGCGACGATGGGTGTGCCTTTCGGGCATGGCGATATCGATGGCATAGCGGCCTTTTGCCCGGTATGACTGTAACCGCCGCCGGGGCCCTGGTAAAACGCAGGAAGGGGCGCCCTGCAAGGCAGGGCGGTAATTCGGTTTCAGCGCCATTCTTGCTGGGCGCGAAGGGTCGCCAACGGCGTGGCGTAGCTTGTGTTGTAACTGGGGTTCCAGCCCGGGTTGGTTAGCCAGGGTCAGTCAGCCGCATTGCTTGGCGCGGTGCCAACACAACGCCACCGGGTTTGTCCTGGTACTCCGATCAGGGTTTCCTGGCGACTGGTATGCTTAGTAATACTAACAACTTCGACCGGTGCAAAACAGATCCGTTGTGGACATCAGGGTTTTCGCCACCAGGATGTTTGTTAGGTCGTTGACGTAGACGTCTTTTTCGAAGGGTTTCAACCATGCAATCGCGAACACGAAGACCTCGGCGCCTTGGTGGCTTTATCGTATTAGGTGACCACGCCATTGCTGCTCGACATTACTTGTTAGATAGTCGATGCCAGAAGCAGGGGGCTTGCGAGCAGGCAGGGCCAGGCCGGAGAAGAAGAGTTCCGCATCCTTTGCAACCTCATTGAAATGCGCATTGGCTAAAGTTCCAGAGTCTAACGCTTTTGCGCAGGGGCCGTGGCGAACCCTGCACAAAAGAGTTAATAGTCAATTCATGCGCGCCCAGGTTCGGCGCTTTGGTTGCAGCGACGTAGGCTGCTCAGAGTGATGGCAAAGTCTGCAGCGCCTTGATACCGCGGTTTTCCGCCTGGATGGCACCAATCGCGCAGGGCAATGCAACATGGTCGTGCCCATTGCGCTGGTACGGCCCCAGATCTGCTGCAGCGGCAAGCGCTTCTCCGTAATTACTTCAGGCCTGGCTCTCGGCCAGACGCGCTGCAGTTTCTCTTCGTTTCATGAGCAATTCCAGCAGGCTGCTTTCGCGGCTTAGGCAGCGCTTTGGCACGACGAAACAGGTGGCAGCACGGATTCGTCTACCGGTGCATTTCCTGCTGTACCAGTGGTTGATCACCAGCTTGCGATACTTGCGCCATGATCTGGAAGCGGCTTATCAGGATCGCCATCGCGGTGTCCATATTCCAGCGATCTGCATTGCGCTCGACCTGCGTGGGCAATAGGTGCAGATGGCGGCGCACCTGGCCAGCCCGAACAGGCGAACAGGCGAATCCACATCCAGCCCATTATCGAACTCCCACTCTCTTGACCGGACAACTTGGCTTTGATTGGGGTAGTGTTGGTGATTGTTGTGCAAGCTCTTTCCCGCCATTCAGAATGCCCCAGGGGCATTGATGTTTGGATGGCGGCCGCCTTGCATTCGAAAATTGCCAGATAGCTCAAAGCATGGCCCAGCCGTTGATCACACCGGCGGGCCATGACCGGGATCCACATCATCATGCACTGGCCCATACGGTCATTGCCAAGCACCCGAAACAAGCGGCCAAGCATTGATGATCGGCCAGCAGTGTCACACCGCCAGCGGGAAGCGGCTGTACAGGTTGCGCTCGGACCCAGTCATCCGGGCAGTTCTTGCCGTAAGGATGCGCAGGGGTCTCTTCATTCATTGGCCTCTTCCATATCAGTTTCCGCGCCTTTGCGCAGTACTGTAGTTCAGACCCTTGTGCACTGGCTTGTGGGGGTCTTCCCGGGAAGGTTTCGCATTTGCGTGTGCTTGCGGTGGATGGCCGTTCCACTCGCGGGATGTTTTATGCTGGTCGTGAGCCACAACCAGAAAACGGAAAAAGTGCTGCAGCGCCGGGTGCAGTTTTCAATGATCACGGTTTGGGCCGCAGTAGCGATTTGCAGATAAACTGTGACGCTGACGATTTGGTGACATTGCGTTCAGAACCAGAGTGACGGCCAGAATCTGCAGCCGTTGCAGTTGCAGTAAAACCTTGATACCACATAGGGCTTATTTTTTCCTTTTCAGCAATCCCGGAAAAACACCGGAATTTTCGAATTATGGCCAGGATGGGCTGGCCAAAATGACCGACGCGTCAGACAATCGGTGGATGCTTATATTGCTTTCAACATCTGATTACACCGATGAGTAATGCATGCTTCCAATTCGCAGCGCGGGCACATAAAAACGCTCTCTTATATATGGATTTGTAGCTATCCTGTGATTCTTGTTCAGTGACAATCTGTTGCTGTGGGCGGGTGTGCGAGCAGCTACCCAGCAACGCAATCAGACGTTCAAAGGCTTGTTGTTTGTCTCGATAACCGGTTGCATTGCTGTTTCTAATTCCCATTGCGTTATCACTTCGCGTTCGCCTGGCCAGCAGCAGGAGCAGATTTTTACTGCAACGGCCAGTGAGGAACGCTACGACCTGGCGGTTGCTGGGCTCCAACGACGGCGTCTGGGACTGGGATATCTCTCTGGCGAGGCTGTATTTCTCCGATTTCGCTGCAAATTGAAATTCTGGGTCATCCGGCCGACTTCAAACATGAATCAGCGGGAAACCTGGCTCAATGCATCTGCCACCTGAAGATCGCCTTGTGGCACTGGTGGCTGACTTGCGGCGCCATATCAAGGGCGAGACCGAGCGCCTGGAGCACACCCACCGCTTCCGACGCGCGATGGTTTCTATATCTGGGTAAACCGCTCGTGGGCAGGCCGTGCGCAATGCTCAGGCAGAGCACACGGATTGGTTCGGCATTTGTCTCGCGACGTGACGCAGCAACAAACTCAACAGCGAGCGGTCTTGCAGCAGCGTCCGTGGTGATTCGGGACAGTACCAATGAAGGGGTGGTCCATCAGCGACAGCCGCATCGGCATCGTCAACGGTCAAAATGCGTTTTCTTTGCCGTATTCACGGGTTATACCCATGAAGAGTCCGTTGGGCATAAAAGCTACCCTGCTCAAGTCCGCTGGCATGATTGGAATTTGTTCTTACAGGGAGATGTGGGAAGCGGTTAGTCGGCTACTGGCACCTGGGGCAAGGGAGAAATCTGGGAATCGACGCAAGGATGGGGAGATTTATCCCCAGTGGCAGGACGATCAATGCGGTTACGTTGGCGCAGAAGGGTGAGCTGACGCATCTATGGTTGCGTCATTCTCCGAATATAATCGGTGCTCAAGCAGTACGCGCCAAGGAAACGATTCTTTGCCCACCACGATCCACTGACGGCGCCTGCCCACGCTTACTGATGGTCGAGCGACTGACCAACGCCGCTGGTGCGAGGCAAAGCCGCCGCGGAACGCGCCTTAGGGTTGATCTTTATCGACCTGGACCGCTCAAGAACCGTCAACGACAGCCCTGGGCCACACCCGCAGGGGATGAGTTGTTTGCGTGTGGCTGTGCGGAAGCGCATGCTTCGGCCTGTGTCGCGAGGAAGACACGCTTGCGCTGTCTGGGTGTGGACGAATTCGTCAATGCTGTCGAGAAAACCTGACCGAGACGGACGACATTAACGCCATCGACCCAGCGGCTACAGGAATGGCTTCAGCCAACCCTTTCCGAGATAGAAGGGGCACAGCATCCATCTCAGCGTCAGCCTGGGGCGATGAGTAGTATTTTTCCGGATGATGGGCGAGGAGGTGACCGAGGCTACTCACCAACGCGAACGCCGCCGTTGTTCCCCAGGCCAAGGCCAACGGCCGCAATTACCTACGCGTTTTATACCCCAGGCACTTGGGACGGACAAGGCGCGGCGGCAGATGTTGTTGCACCCCCCCCCCCCCCCCCCCCCCCCCCCCCCCCCCCCCCCCCCCCCCCCCACCCCCCCCCCCCCCCCCCCCCCCCCCCCCCCCCCCCCCCCCCCCCCCCCCCCCCCCCCCCCCCCCCCCCCCCCCCTGTCCCAGGGACCTTTTATCAGGCCATTCCAAAAACAGCAGCAGTTTTTTTTTTACAGGGTTCTATTTTACCATGGCCTTCAGGGGTTTCGACATTTTGGCAATAAGTGGGGCAGGGTTGGTTTTTGCGCTTTGGAGGGGCGGGCTTTGGTTTTTTTTTTTGGGGGCGGGTTTGGAGCCCCAAAAAAAAAGGGGGGGGGGGCAAATTTTCCGTGTTTGTTTTGGAATTCTCTTTTTTTTTCTTCT
>Ga0163217_1110653_pt1 | contig 11102 bp, 23 predicted proteins | sample SynspAceP_FD_185933 | JGI IMG/M metagenome (GOLD analysis project Ga0163217, IMG submission 185933) | Saline lake microbial communities from Ace Lake in Antarctica - Synechococcus sp. Ace-P (PacBio error correction) | ecosystem: Environmental > Aquatic > Non-marine Saline and Alkaline > Saline ... | reverse complement strand
CCTGTTTGTACTCCCGTAAGCGCAGCGCTTTCCTTGTCGAAAAACTGCGTTTCAGATCCAGCAGGAGCAGGGCAGCTGTCGCGGCCACCTGAGTGACCGCTCGACTCAGAAGCAGGTCGAGAAGCTCCGGGCTGCTGGAACGGGAAGGCTTCGCCCCGTTGTTAGATCAAGGCAGCGAATCGTATGACCGAAGTGATCCAGCCCTGTGCGCTAGAACCATGCACGGGTCCAACAGCCTGGAGTTCGATTCAGATGTTTTCTCCAGGGTCGATAGCACAGATTGCCTACCGCTACATACTTCATCGCCGACCTGACCAGATCTCCGGGAGAATTCGAGCAACAGGAAAACGCTCCTCCTGCCGTTGCGGCCACTCGCGCCAAAAAAACGGGTCTAGTGGTTACTTCATGGCCAGGAGTTCGCCGTATCTGAGTGTGGAATGACTACCTTCTGTGCATTCGCAAGGCGCATCGACTGACTCATCTGGTGATTGAGGGGCCAGAATATCGGCGGCAAACTATCTCGGTGTCGTGCCGCTGAAGGGCTCGATGCCCATGTGCCATTCGCTTGCAGCGCTACCTCGTCGTGATCAACTAATTGGGGCAGATCAATCGCCGCTTGCCGCGCCCTCGTAGCACTAAAGAGCCTCTGTCAGGCTTGAGCATCTCGAGTCAGTGGCCCATTAGGGCATTGGCCTTCCAGGCGCGCCCGACTCCAGCGGATCCCCCAGCAGCACGCGCCGCTCAAGCGACCAGCTCCTCGCGGGCGTAAGCTGTGGAGCATGGCGCCGGAAAGTTCCGCTTGAGCCGGCTGTTGTGCCTGTGGGTGGATTGAACTTCGTGCGGCCAGGTGGCTGTAGTGGCGCGGTGTTGCTGGTGAAAGCATGTGCGCTCCGGCAGCTGGATGCGATCGAGCTCTGGCATGTAAAAGCCCGATCCCCAGCGGACTGATTTGGCACACCAGGCGGAGGGGTGGCTTCTGAGCGGCGTGGCGCTAGGCTCTGCCGCACCTTGGGCCTCTTCGTCGCCTTTGCGGTGGCGTCAGGCCTTTCTAGGCTGCCTATGCGATCGCTGGAATTGAAGATGGTACGGGGCGGGATCTGGGCCCAGCTTCTTCGGGAGATTTCATCCGCCTCGCTCCTCTTGTCGCGGCTGTGGCAGCTGGGGCCGCAGGGATGGACTGGGCTTTTGAGCCTTCTTGGGGAAGATTCGAGCTTTTTGGCTGTCGGCAAAGCCGCACCAGAAGGCGCAGGGCGGAACCCGCAGGTGCATGCGAGGGTGAGCAGGGTCGGATTGGCGCCGCTGTAGCGGTACCGTGAGAGCAGATTGGACACGTGGTGCGGCCGCACTGGCTTCAGGGTTGCGGACAAGGCGTGCGTGCCGTTCAGCGGCTGGATGAGATCAGCCACGATCGTTCTGCGGGCATAGGACCTCTGAGGCTTTTACGGGCCTCGGCAAGTGAGGGGTTTGGTGGCCATGGACAGGATTGCGCAGTGCCCGTCAATGGCACTTGCGGCGAGGGCAAGGCCCGGCGCCAGCCGCTCGGTCAGCCTTTGCGCCGCGCAGGCATGAGGAACCTGCGCCGGACTCACCCTTCTGGTAGAGGCGGTTTTGACGTTTTCCCGCCACGCCGCATTCTCTCATTGTTGACGGCTGAGAGGTGATGTGTTCACTGGCTTTTTGAACCCCTCTGGAATAGCTGATGGAGTGCTTGTTGTGATGGCGGAGACGGGATGAATTGGCCCTGCTGGGTGAGTCGCCGGGCGGCTTAGATTGCTCGACCCGAGCCCTGGCCCCTGGCGGGTGAGGCTTCATGAGAGGCCAGAAGGTTCAGCATCAGACAACAACACGAGTCCGCGGTTCAGGTGATCCGCAAAGCTGGCTTGGAGACCTACTGCGCCGCAACACGGCGTCGGAGTGGTCTGACTCGTAGGTGTGTGCAGGGCATGGCCCTCAGGCAGCCTCCGCCCTTGAGGCTGGCCAGTGCCTTGCGCTCAGCCTGGTGGCTTGGTGTGGCTCACCCATGGCTTCTGCCGCTGGCGAATCGAGAGGCCTCGGGATGTGCAGCCTGTAGCACGGCGGCCGATGGCGGAAGTTGATTCCAGATTCGCTTCGAGCTTGCACTAGACTTCTTCGCTCTGCTCTTTGCGCTGGCTCAGGAGGGATTCACATCCGAGGCGGGAAACCGTTTTTGGGCTGCGGTGATCCAGTTTCGTGCGGAAAACGGCGTGGCTGCTTTCTCTGCTAACGGCGTGACACCCGCACAGGCGGACGCGGATCGCGGAGATGGTGACGCAGTGCGCCGCGTGGTGGCCCTGAGGAAGCTTGGGCTGTTGCTGCGTTCTGATCGGCTCCTGCTGTGGTGAGGGCATTGGCGAACTGGTTCGCCTTCTCGCTCGATCAGGCGGCGAAACATTTGGCGAGAGACGCCGCGCCGCTGGCATCGGCGGTGGCAGGAAAGCCAGGATCAGGGATCGCGTGCGGAGAGGGACGGGGCATGGCTGTGTGTGCGAAAAAACGCGCACCACCAGCCGAAACGCGAGAAGGGCAAGCTTGGGGGCGGATGAGTGCGGCGGCCACACGGAACCCTTTGAATCCGGGCAAGTGCTTGCGGATCGTTCCTTGCATTTACGGCTTGCCTGCTGACGCTGCTGCCGATGGCGGCCACCCCCGGCAGGGCGGGATAAAGTTGAGGGCGGACTCAGTGGTGGTATGCAAGCAGCATCGACATCTGGGCGGCTTTGGGCATCGAGGAAGACCGACGCCAGGCGCACCCGTTCCAGCGAGAAGGATAGATCGAGAAACTCGGTGATGATCACGTGCGAGCAGGACAAAGAGGAAGCGTTCGCGGTCGAACGGTGGTTTTACGGCAGTTCCCCCCCGGCTTGCTAGGTGGTGGGAGCTTGCTTGTAGTGTGGCTCAGATCGTCGTTCCATGGTCTGGCTCGGGATGAGCAGGTCTCCGGTTTCGATAGGGCCCAGAAGTGCGCGCTTCTGCGCTACCTGACGACGTTCGTTGTGGGGTGTGCGGCCTGAAGTAGCTCACGCTCTGGGCTGGGGCCGTCAGTAGGCGGCAGCGAGCTGGTATCCACGGCAGCGGGCGGCTCAAAGGACGCAGCACAGCCGTCAGGGAAACCTTTCGGCTGGATACGTTGCACGCCGGAGATATCTGGCGAAAGTAGAATTTTCCTGCCATTCATCTGCTGTTGGGAATCGATCCCTCGCTCAGTGCTTGCTCCCTGGCGGCGTTCGTAGGGGCACCGGTCGGCGCAGGCCGTGAATGTATGCATGGCCCGCGGCAGCCGCCGCTGCCCGCTCGATTCAATCGAGATAGAGGAGATCAGTGCAGCCTGTCTCCTACGATCATGCGCCGATGACCGGCGCTTCCTGGGGCTAGTGCGCGAATGGCACCAGCTGGCCGGGGTTGCGGTGTGGTGAGGAGCAAGGCACAGCCATGCTGCAGGTTCTGAGGTTCGGCCATGAGGTTCTGCTCAGCCCTTACAAAACCAGACAGCCGCCGCTGCCAGCCTGGCCTCCAGCGGCCCGATCCCAGTTCTTGGGCGCTGTAGTGCTGGCCCTTCCGTTTGAGGTTGCTGGTGTACCACACGCGAGATGGCTCACCGTTGGGTCGTTGTGATCCAAGCGCTCGTTCGAGCCGGTCCCACGGTCGTTGGGCCGCTTGCCGATGGTGGAGTGGGGCCTTTGTGCGCAAGCCGTTGGCGACGGGCCCGGCGGGTCGGATCTCTTTGATCAGATCGGCGGGTGCCATGGTGAAAAAGTTGGCTCAGCCGAGCGAACGCAGGCTGGAGCTGGGCTGGGCTCGTGCTGTCGCCCCCCCGTTACTGGGAGCGAATGGACGTTGTTAGCGTCATCGGTGTGAATTGCCAGTAGGGGGCGGCGAGGCATGAGGCTAGTCGAGGAGAAGCACGCGGTGCCGGTGCGCTGCGTTGCGTTCGGGAGAGTAGGCACCACCGGCGGGTTGGCGAAGGTGGTGCGGCCGGGGTGTGGCTGGGGCTTCCGCTGAAACGAGGAGCCATGGCGCCTCTTCCAGGCAGGATTTCGGCTGGCCTGCTGCTGCTCGATCGACGATCGGTCGTGCAGCATCGCACCGGCGTCTTGCTGCTGCTGTTTGCTCTCGACAGTATGGAAGCGGTTCCATCACCGGCCCGGGTCTTGGGGGTGGGGCATTGCGTGTTTGGGCGTTTTCTCCTCTTTAGCGCGGCCTAGCGCCAGGTGTAGCAGAAGGCGGCGAAGCCCCGCCGTTGAATTGCTCGGCCCTAGGCCGCCTTAGGAAGGCAGCTCTTGCGCCTACCCCACGGTCAGCGGGCGGGTGGGGCGAGTGTGCTCAAGAGGATCTGCCCGGCAGCTCCGCGAACGGCGGCATGGCGCGGCTGACTGAGGCGATCGTTGCAGTCTTAGGGCGGTGGAGTAAGGCACTTGAAGCGGGGAAGCGGGGAGCGGTGCGTGGTGGCAATTGTGGCGCAGCCGCAGGCCCAGAAGCAGGCGGTGGGCGGGTCAAGGGGCGCCAGGCGGCGTGCGGGCGCTGCGCAGCCACGCGCGCAGCGGCGAACCAGCCCGGCCTGCGCAGCTGAGGCGCCCGCATGAAGGGGCTGTGCGCAGCCAATCCAAGCCGACGGCCGCCCGGCCGTCACCGTGTTCTCTACGTTGACTTTGCTTGCTGATTCCCCTCCGCCTGGCCGCCGCACACAGGTGTTTTGGTGCCGGGTTTGAGGTCCCGGTGGGGGCCTTGGGCCTCAGGCGCCCAGCCGATGGCAGTGCCTGTTTGCCGGCGCTCTTTGACCAGCCAGGACCCCGATGGGCATTTCAAGTGCCGGGCTTCTGGGCTTACTAGGCTTCAGCTCACTGGGTGGCTGGCTTCAATTGAGTGAAATCGAGCGCATTTTGGTCCTGGGGTGATGGCCCCCCAGCCCCCAGATCTTTGTGGGCATGCTCGGCTTTCCTTTCAGTGATCCCGCCAGCGCCGGTGATTACTATTCGGGTGAGTCACCGCCTTTTGCGTGGATGATCGTGTGCTTGAGCGCGGAAGTTGTCCAGCTCGTGGCGGCTCGGCCACTCGCGCATGGCCAACCAGATGAGGCCGACTTCGCCAGCGAGAGTTGTCTTGCGCGGCATTGCAACCAGCCAGTGCCGAGGACGCGGGCTCGTGAGCGATTCTGTGGGCGTCTGGCGCTTGGACTTGAGCCTAGGCGCTGTTAGCCACTGGCTGGAGCGGCGCTGGATGGCAGGATTTGGTGCGATGGCGGAAGGGCGGAGGACTCGAGCCGAAACCACGGCGAGGGCAAGGGGCGCCGACCGCGGCAGCGGCCTGCGGCTTGGCCGGCCTTGCGCCGCCGTGAGATTCGTGCACGAACCCGCCGCCGCGCCTCAGGCTAAAGATTCCGTCAGCCCCCATATTTTCATCAGCTTTGCGGTGGTTCTGGCATAGGTGTGGCTTGCTGGGGGACCCCGGAGTGACCATGGTTCTACTTGATCCGAGGCGATTGAAGCCATTGTTGGACCGAGGGTTGACGCTGCCGGTCAAGACCTTCGTTGAAGGTGAAACTGTTCCGGCCGCATGATTGGCGCACTTGCTAGGCTCGCCTTGCATTCGCAAGAGGTTGAAGATGCCTCGCGTTTGGTTCGCGCTGTATGGGCTACCGCAGGGATTGACCCGGCGCCCGTCGAGAACGTCGGGTTGTTGACTTTTCCGTTGGCAGATTCTCGACGTGGATCGCTCGATCGTTGATCCTCATGGCCCGAGTCCCCCGCCGCCAGCCAGCGAGCAGAAGGTAGGCCTTCGATTGGCATCACCTGGAGGCGGCGGCGATCATCAGACGGCCCCCCCGATCCAATTTGATCACGTGCTTCAGGGTGAGCAAGGTCTCCCCTGCTGCTCCCGACCATCCGGATAACGAAGGCGGTCGGTGAGCTCACAAGTCGATCGCGGTCGTGGATTCGGTGGAACGACCGGTGGCGGAGGTGCTGATCCACCAGCAAGGGTGGTCCGCCGCCGTAGCACGCAGCAGCAGTGTTGCCTCAGCCGGATCTTACAGGCGCTGTGTGGATGGCGGCACTGGTTTTGAGGACGTCGAAATTTCGTTGGTGCGGATGAGGCGCCGCTGGCAAGGTGTGGGGGTTCCCGATGAGCCCGGCCCCAGGACCAGCCAGTGTACTGCTTGCGCTGGGTGATGAGCTGCATGACCGGCTGCAGGGACGTTTCGAGGGCCGTACGCCTCTCGGTGCGGGACTTCGGGAGTGCAGGGTCGCCCGGTGTTTGCACCCGGGTGGCTTGGTAAGTGGGCTTTGCGTGTGCAACAGCGGGCGATTTGCTCGGCTGTTGACGTTCGTCTGTCGTGACCTTGATTGCTCGATCTTGTCACCTAAGCCCACTCCTTTTTAGTAGATCTATCCCCTGCTGATTGAGAGGCCCACGACCATGGCTGCAATGGCCAACAACTGTTGTGCAGTTACGACGTTGGTTGGCGCTGGATCAACACAGCGCCACCCGATCCGTTTGAGCGGGTTCAGAGCAGCGCTTGAGGTGGTGAAGTCAGGCACGCCGCTGATGCAGCGGGGTATTCACCTTCTTGTCAGCACGGGCGCTGCTTGCTGCGGTGACATTTTTTGCTGGAGCTGCGCCTGAACTGCAAGGAACGCTGATCGGACCTGGGTCACGGCGCGTCAAGGTGGCGGTGCGCGCTGCCGTCCGGCCCAGGTTGGGAAGAGAATCAGCGGCAGGTGCCTGCTGATGCCCTGTAGATGCGGCGATAGTGGGGAGCACGCTTTGTGTATGCCCGTGCACGTGACTCGGGACCTGCTGGGCTAGCCGGTCTCACCCGCCGAGTGTGTTGATGGAAACTGAACCGTTTCTTACAGGTTCAAGAGGGCACCCGAATGCGCGTGATCCCGTCGAGGCTGGCGACGTGGGCGCCGCCGCAGGCTGCTGAGGGTCGGCCCGCGGGACCTTGCTGGCGCCGCTTCTGTGACTTGACACCTGATCAGACGACGGATGACTGTGATCCACGCGTGCGGCGAGCGGGTCTCTTGGCGAGCGCGCCCTATCTGGAGACGCCGGAGGGAGTGCTGCGCATGCGCAGCCAGGCCGAGGTGGATCGCTTCGTTTTTTCCTGCCACCTGGAGGGCTGGTGAAGTGGAGTGGCAGGCAGGTGTTGCCGATTTCGAGACGCAGTGGGCGATGGCGGCACGACCCACGGACCCGACCGATCCCGATTGACCCCCGGACCCTGGTTCGGTGTGCCGGTGATCGTTGAGCTCATCCGAGGAGCCTTGGAGGGTGAGGGGCAAGCTCTTAATGTACGTGTCAGTGGTTCGGCCGGCTCGACGGAACAGGTGATCTCTCTCGGGATGGAGGGCGAGCTTGCAATCTGCTGATTCTAATTACACTATACAAGGCGACACAGAGTGCAGTTTTATCTTTGATTTCAAAGGCGATAGACGGCATTTAATTAGCCGGTGTCTTGTTCAATAGCGCGGGTAAGATGATCGGCGATGTTGAGGTCTCCCACCAAGATGATTCCTGCTCCGTTGATTTCCAAGATCGAGGGTAACCCGAGCCGAGGCCTATTTCTCTTGGTTTACCGCGCTGACCAGGGCGAAGATGACATTCACTTGCCTGGAGGTACGGCGTCGCCTGGATCATCGATGACCAGAAGAAGATGGTGGACTGAGGACTGAGGCTGGAGCAGGAGGGGAAGCCAAGTTGTAGGAAGCCGGAGCGAAACCTGTCGATTTTGCTTCGATGACGAAGGCTGAGATTACCGATACACTGCCGTGCAGGACTTCGGGATCTCACTGGATCAATCGATGACCAAAGCGAAATGTTGTCTGAGCCGAGCGGCTGAGCTTGAAGTGGCACATGCCCGATCCCTGCTGGTGATGGAGCTGGGAGATGTCCCCAGCGATCTGCTTGGGTAATCCCGCTTGGGGAGAGACACTTAACCCGGTGTTTGCTGACGGCCGGGATTTTGTTGACGCTGATCAAAGGGTGGTAGTCCCCTGCGCTGGTGTCTTTGCCATGCCCCCTATCCGGCTCGACTGGCACGACGGAGGCGCGAGTGAGCGGTCGCTTTGCGCTGCTGCCGCCCGTGGGTTGCCTGGCGGGGAGGAGTGGGTCTTGCGGTCATTCGGTGCAGCGTGGCTGGAGATCGGTTTTTCGCTTCGGGGCCGGTTGCCCGCGGCCACGCTGGGGATGTAGGTAGGTTGCTCGCCCGGCGCTGTAATGAGGAGCTGGGCACGGCGCGATCGAGCTTGAGGCTCGATCACGTGCTGTGTGCCGATGCAGGACCTTCCAGGTGGACTGAGGGAGATGGCACAGGAGTCGGTGCGTGGGACCGATCGGACGGGCTTATGTCCCGAACTGCCGCAGTCTCGGAGCGTTTCGACCTGGTTTGGTGACATCGCCATGGGGGCTGATGTGGGGCCTCGCTCCGGTGTCGCTGTGGGCTGCCCGCTTGCCGCGGCTTGTGGTGTTTCGGGATGATGGGCCACCGGCAGGCAGGGTAGGGCGCCGGCTCTCTGGCGTGGAGGGCCTGGTGCGGGTGATGGCCTTCGCATGGCCAGCCGTCAACGTGCAGCGCACGGAGCAGTGGCGGCTCCGGCTAAACCCCGTGGCGGGATGGCTCTGCTGCCGAGCCGGTTGGTGGCAAAGCAGCCCTGGCGGTGGATTTAGCAGCGGCGGCCGCCAGCCGTTGGCAGGTCCTGCGGTATCCCGGTGACGGGCACCGACTCAGGCGTGGATGGATGTGATCCCAGCCACCACCCCCCCCGGGGCGGGGTGATTTCTATCTGGACGGTGACGGCTCGGTCTATTGAGCTGGTGGCCTGGCGTGGTGGAAACCCGACGGGCGAATCGATTCAGGGGCACAAGGCCTGCGGGCACAAGGAGCCACTTGGCCAGGCGGTGGACGGGCACGAGCCGTTGCAGTGGGTTCATTTTTCAACGATCAGTCAGCGAGCCGTCTGACCAGCTGATGGGCGTCCTGCGGCTCTATAGCGCCAAGCTCGCCGGCCGGATGCTTGCTCAAACAGCGGGGGGCCTCGGGCTTGCGCACCGGTGCTGCCAGCCGGCGTTCTTTGAGAAACCATCTTGTGCTGTGTCAACCGAAACCAGACAGCTCCCTGTCGGCGCTCGGGTGGCGGACTGACTCGTGGGCACGATTCTCCACCCGGCGCGCAGCCCTGCTGCGGGCGGATGGCGAATTTCAACACCACATTGACTTTGGCCGGGGATCACGGCAGGCACGGCCAACGTGACCGTGATCGGAGCGCGGACAACGGCCTCTGGTTTGCCGCTTGGCTTTTTCTATGCGGCGCGGCTTGGCGCTTCCTGTGGCAGTTACGGACGGACGGCCCTGATACCGGGCACACGGTCTGTTTGCGGGTGACCAGTTCAGACCATGTCGTTTTTCTGTTGCTTCTGACATCCGGCTGGGCACTAACTGCGGTTCGTTTCGTGCCATTCCGATTTGACGGTGCTCAAGACGCCAACTGGCAGTTCGCCCCAAGGAAAACAACGTCACGTTTTGCAACGTGCAGGACAGGAAAATGCCATTTCCTGCCCTGAACGCGGCCTTTGATTTCAGGGGTGTTTGCCCCCACCACGCGAGCGCGTGTCTCTGGTGTCATGATCTGACGAACCGAGCCAGCTTGGGAGTGCTCCCAGGGACATTGAGCCTTGCCTGCTGGCAGGTTTATTGCGTGGGTTCGATGCAAGGCGATCAATCGCGTTCTTCGCCCTAACATTCGCGTGCCAGCGGGGCGTATTTGCGAGGCGACCGCTGAGTGGGTGAGCGTTGGCAATAGGAGGCAGAGCTTCTCGATTGATGGCCTGGACCGAAACGGCTCGATTCGCGGCCGCGGGGGTTGTACGTGGGCTGCGGGAAGCCCGGCCGGCGGAGCCAGGGCGCGTGGTCCGGTGGAGGGAGGGTGTTTTGCCGGAGTTGAGGGCAGCCCAGGAGCCCTGGCGGTGGGCAGGGCCGGCGGGGCCTGTGGACTTCTGGCCTGCCGGGGTTGGCCTGGCCCCACGGGACCGGCGGGGCACCGGCTCAACCTCGGGGTCGGTGGCCCTTTGGCGATCTGCCAGTTACTGGCCAGCAGAGGGCCGATGCTATTTGGTTTCAGGCTGGAACCGACAAGCTCTACGTCTTGGGGATGCGGCGCAGCCGGGCTTGGGTGGATTGCGGCGAGATCCAGGGCCGGCAGGCATGCTGGCCGCAAGCCCCGCCCGACGGGTGGGAGGTGTTGGCGTCGTGGCCAGCTGGGCTGCTGGCCGCAGGATCCAGGGCGTGCGGGGTGCTGGCGCGTGGGCCAGCGGTGGCAGCCGCGGACGGGGTGGTTTGTTAGGGCAGCGCCCGCCGCTGGTCAAATTGCCGGCTCGATCCCTTGGTGATCTGGTATCTCGACACTTCACGGGCGGGTGTATTCAGGCTTTGGTGCTTGGCTGCGGGGTGTTTTTAGGTGATCTTCCTCATGGGCTTCTTCTATCAGGTGGCTTTTCCGGCGGGCCTTTTCCAGGAGCGCAACGGCCGTGGCCACCCATGCGTGATCATTGCGCCAACAGGCGGCGGGGGATGAGCAGCAGACAGGACAAGACCTCGAAACCGGCCGAAGCAGCGGAGCGAACACAGCCTTCGATGGCTTTGCAACGCGGAGAGCGGGCAGGATGCGAAGTCTCGGCAACGAATGGGGGCGGGGACTGATCCAGATCTGCAGGATTTTGGCGATTCCCCCGCCCGAGCCTATGTGGCCGGATCTCTATGAGGCTGGAGATTTCTCTGGTATCGGCGTTTCAGGCCGACCCAGTGATGAGGCAAAAAACAATGATTTTCCCCAGTTCGGCCACCAATGGGCTTTATTGGCCGTGCGCACGGGACGAATTTAACGACGCATTTTCAAACTGGCGCCCACAGTTTTCATTTCCCTTTTGCCCCGAGGCTAGGGGCGGTGTGCTGAGGCTTTTCTTTCGATTGGACAGTTTTTGATAACCTGACGCAGGGGGGAGTTCAGCAACAGAAAAGTGATTTTTTCTTTTTTGCAAGGGGGGACTGGTTTACTTACGGCAAAACTGGGTCAGATTTCCTTCCCACA
>Ga0163217_1015477_pt1 | contig 11102 bp, 15 predicted proteins | sample SynspAceP_FD_185933 | JGI IMG/M metagenome (GOLD analysis project Ga0163217, IMG submission 185933) | Saline lake microbial communities from Ace Lake in Antarctica - Synechococcus sp. Ace-P (PacBio error correction) | ecosystem: Environmental > Aquatic > Non-marine Saline and Alkaline > Saline ... | reverse complement strand
CGTCCGTGTCGCTGTGCGAGCGTAGAAGTAAGTCTTCACCGATGAACGCGTCCCGACTCAAACACTAACTCAAACGGCAGTCAGAAATCCGCTGCCGACCGACGAACATCCCGCGACTGCGTCGCCCGTTTCGACCACGGAATTTCGCACGCTCAACTTTCTCCGATAGCTGGCCCAGTTCGTCGGCGAATTGCCTGAGACGTCGGTCGACGCCGTTTTTCGCGAGGCATGATTGGCATCGACGCGACGGAGTCTTTGCGAATAAATGGGATCACGGGGTGTCTCCGCGCGGCGGCACCCGTTTCGCAGTACGATCGCCAGAACAGGTGCGGAAATGAGTTGGGCAAAGGAAGGCATCGCGTTTTTGTTTCTGGAGTGACGTGTTTCGGTCACGCGGCTTATTGAAGTGTTTGTAACGCAAATGTTGCAGCGCGCGAGGCACCCTCCCGCACGCGAGACTTGTTGTATCAGACCGCCGAAACAAATCAGGGCGGGTTCATTCGTAGCGGAAAGTCATTGATTCGGCGGTCCTAAGTCGGGAAATCCGTCAAATAGCTATTCAGATCATTATATTTATATTCTTACAGCAATCTTCTGTTCCCACGGGCACATCCTCGGGTAAACCCAAGTGCCAAAGTTCGGCCTGAATACCACGTTCGTTTCAAGTTTGTTTGGGTATACAATGTGGATGCGTAGGAGAAGATTCGGTTCGCGTTTTGATCGTTCAACCCTGTCCGTGAGACGACCCGACCTGAAAACGAAAGTCTGACGACTGTCCGCTACGCATCATCATTGTCTCAGCTGTCCGCCTCAAAACAAATTTGGGCCTGTTGTGCGCGTACTGAAAGAGTCCACTCCATGAATGCTTTTTTCGTTTGCTATCGAAACCGTGACCACAGCATACCCAGTCGGGTCGAGAAGATCCGATTCGGTGCTGGGTGTCTGGTTCGTTCGCATCACCATCGGCCTACCCGCCCTCCGAGAGCGCGTAGTGCGTTGGCCATGAGAGCTATCTGCGCGTCGAAGCAGGCGGAGGCGGAGCATTTCTTTGAGTCGAAGGTGCGGTCCTCTGTTGCTGGCGAAGTGCTGTCCTGTCACGCGTCCCAAAAAACAGCCACGCAGGGCTGCGGACTGGACTCGCGACAAGGAATCCTTTCAGAGATGGTGACAGCGGCGACCGCCGTGGTGCCATTCCAACCCGACGAGGAGTCGCTGATGGAAGCGGTCCGTCGCGAATCGCTTGAGATGCCGCGGACCGAACACTTCACGCCGACCAAGTCACTCTTTTGAGTCGCTGGGATAATTGATAGGGACGGTTTTTGGCGAACGACGGCAGCGAATATGGCACGCCCGCAGCACCCCGACTATCAAAAACCACTGGCGTTCCGACCGATTCAACGTCCTGAGATTCCGCTCGATGAGCGAATCGCAATGGCCGCACAATGAAATCGATTTTTTATGTCCTTCACCGTTAGAACGCGAAGGCTTCACCCGTCACCTGCCGGCGAGCCTGGACGTTACTCACGAGGCGAATTAAATACTGACCTCGTCGGGCTGCCGGTGACGTTCGATGAAGACGCGTCACTTCCGAAAGAACAGCGATCGATTGGTGATCTCAGATTGGATTGACGAAACAACTCGACTCGCCCCACTACGGCGAGCGGGCGGCACGGGTTACTGGCTCCGTGACGTGGCACGTTTACGCCGATACGAAAGGTTTACGTTTTTTTCGAGAAACCGGATTTCCGAATGGCGTATTCTTATCGCCGATTTACGTCATTTGATAGCTTCAACGACGACAAAACCTTTTCATGAAGTTCGATTCGCGGAGCCAATTGCGGCGGACCTGATCGCAAGGGATTCCGGCATGATCACTTGCCGCTCTCGGTTTCGTTGACGGTCGGCGATCGATTCAAGAACGGCATCCATTGAAATCATTTGCAGATCGAATCGATACGTCGCTCGGGGGCTGATGGGAATCCCACGATCAGTTGTGCCCGTTGTCATGAACCACAAATACGATTCCCATCTCAATCGAGGATTTACTATTCACTGATACGGCGTGTTTCAGAAATTCGGTGGAAACCGCTGCAGTTGCCATTTCGCGCCGGCGATGACGTCAGCCTGAAAGATTCCGCAGCTCTGGGAAATCAGGACAGGCAGCCGTCAAACCTTGAAAACCACTATCGCGAGAAATATGAAAAGTTGCTCGCCGAAGGCCGTGAGCGTTGGCTGATACTGGCGCTTCGCCCAATTCGCAACGAGGTGGCGTCGACGCGGCGGCATTCGATACGATTACCGAGGGTGATGACCTGAATCCGGAACTGCTGCTGATTGGGCAACAGGTATCTGAGGACAGTGAACGCGACAACGACCCGCGTCTTTCCTGCCCTTGGCATCGGCGAGACCGTCTCACATCGATATCGTTGATCCGAAACCGGCACTCGCGAAGTATCACGGAAAAAACCGCTCCGAATCCGCGCTCCCCACCGAGCGCAAGACTGCCGGGGCGATGGCGTCTCCGTCTCCAGTTCCAACGTTACGGTCAATCCGGGATTGAGATCAGCGAATTGTTTCGTCAGACCGCCCAACACGCCGATGACATGATGCGTGATTCGGTCGTGCACGCGGACATTCGAAATCATGAAACCGTTCTCTGCTGCTGATTGAATTGCGCGGTGACAACATTCAGGTTGCGTCCGGAGCTTTGGCTCCTGGGTGGAACACGGATCGGATCGCTAACGATAACTGCCCGGGTTCGTTCGTGCTGTGCCCAACGGCGTCCTTGTTGTTCGGTTCGAGCAAACGGCGATCGGCGTTCTTGCGGGATCGCTGCATAGGGACGCCATAATCGACACGTCCCATCGGACCCGTCACAGGTTTGATCCGAGAAACATTGTGAGTCCGCAACACCCCCACCGCGGCAGCGAGAGGACAATTTGGATCTCCTGCAATCACATGAACCAACGCCATCTTGGCTCAACGTGGTGGGATGCTAATTGGAGGACGGATTGAATTCCTACGAGTTGGCTACGTATGCCATTTCCGAAGCGGACGGATGCGTATCGCACCTGAGTCGCGAGCCGGCTACATTCACCAAAATGTATTGGCGACGGGCTTCAGCTCGGAAACTGATGCTGAACGCGCCGGCTGCTGGAACGGGGCGTTCGGCACGCAGGTTTGCACAGGGCGGAGGGCAGGACTGGGATCACCACAACAACATTGAAGCCGGGGTTACGCGGAACCTGTTGCGGCCAGTGACAACCGCTCGCCGCGTTTCTTGTCCGACCTGAAACAACGCGCATGTTGGAACTCGACGCTGGTGTATATGGCAGGTGGCGAGTTTGGCCGCACTCCCGTGGCCGAATTTGCCGCGCATCGATGGACCGCGATCCACAACTGCATAGCATTCACGGATGTGGATGGCGGTGGTGGAGTGCAAGGGCGGCCCGTCATGGAGCGACACGATGAAATTCGGATTCGCGGCCACGGAGAACCCCGTCCACGTTCACGAACTTACACGCCACCTGCTCCATCTCATGGGTCCGATCACGAAAAACCTCACCCTACCAATACGGCCGGACGTGACTTCCGGTTTAACAGACGTGCATGGAAACGTCGGCAAGAAACCTCCGCTAAGCGTACAGCGAATGAATAGGGACGCGCTAGCGGAACTCGTCCAAGAGTTTTCCGATCCACCTGGAAAACCGAAAGTCTTGACGACTTCCGCTACAGCTCAAACTCGCATCTTATTGTTTTCGCTGTTCGTTAAGCGTCATCGTACCAACGACTCAGAAATTCGGACAATCGGAAAAACTGGCGATGCGGTCGATGACCGCCTTGGCGGACGATGACGAGTCGACGAGATGGGCATGAATGTAAGTACGTTGCCTGTTCCGGCACCGCAGGCGGGACGAGGTCGCGGGCAGTGCTTCTGAATTGGCAAACAGCCGCCCATTTCGCTTTCCTGAGTATGATCCCGTTTGCCGCGAACCACTATCAGGCGAGATTTTTTCCTTAGCACCTATGTTGTCCGTATGCTGGATTCGATTCGGTACCCTTGAAACCAATCGGCAAGATGCTTCCAGCCGCGATGATTTGCTTTCCCTTCCACGAAATCCCTGCAACGCGAACGAACTCGCCGACGAGCCCAGTCGCGAGAGGTGATGAATCCGCACCAACGACTTGGGATTTCCGTCGAAACATCGCATTCTCCATTGCACTGGGATGCCGAGTGGACTCCAGGATTCGCCGTTTTCAAATAGGCCTCGAACGGTTTCCGAATCGAGTTTCTGCTGCAACGCGAGGGCAAAACGTTGAGTTTGATTTCGGCTCCATACCCAAACTGCTCACCGGGCTTTTGCCAGTCATCGTCCTGCGGCGGATGTCCCTCCACGCGGAGTGAGGCGAAAGAATGCCCGGTCACTGGCTTTCAAACCGCTCGTCAGCGTTCACAATTGCCGATAGGTGATCCCGCGACTTCGTTGGATCGTCCTTCCAATCGACAAGACTCCCGCAAACGAGATCGTCGAGTTTGAATGGATGCCGTCTCGACTTGCCGCGCAGCTGCAACTCCAACGAAGCTCTTGCTACCGCTGGCAGCATTTGCAAACGAGTTCGCGAGCACCGCGGCGTATGTCGGCCGCAATCTACCTCGAACATGACGAGGAACGTCTGCCGTGTGGCCCATGCTGTATTCGGATGCTTGTTTGAGTTGCCGCCCGTGAGGGCTGGCGCCGAACAATTTGCTCCTCCGCGAATGCCGCCGATGCGCCCAGCAAGCAATTGCAAAAGCGATGGCTGTTCGTAATCGAGAGATTCATTCGAGGCTTCCTATGCTGGCATTGCGGAATTGGACGCGTTCCTTGTCGGCGGCTGAGTTTCTTGGAATCCGATATGGCGGCGAAGCGGAATGGACTTTCACTGCGGGGAAGCGTTTGTCAGTGCATTCCAGCCATCGACGAGGAACTCGCCATGACAACCGCACTCGAACTTTCAGCGCTTTCGAGACCGGGCACGGTCGACTACTTTGCCTCGTTCTTGTAGCGGTCGGTGTCCGATACGTTTGTCAGGCGATTGTTTTCGGATGATCCGTACCAAAATAAAACTTTTTTTTTTTTCGTTTCCGGGGTTTTTTTTTCCCCGGGCAGCAACGGGCGAGTTTGGCCGAAGGCAATTCAATGACTATTGTCTCGATCGTTATGTTTGAAAGTCGCATTTCGAATTGAATCCAAACAAGCCTTCGGTACGGGCGTTTCGTATGTACGCGTGATTGGATTGTGGTTGTTGCGGATTTCGAAGTTAGAGTATGGCTCGTTGATCCCAGATCCACTCCGCGACCAGGATTGTTGCACCAAATTTTTTGTGGAAAACTCGCGGCTCCTTTCGCGGGCTGCCATTCCGAAACGCTGAGATCAAGTTTTCCGTTGATCTTTCTGGCACGTCGAAGCTCGAACAGATTTGGGGTCGAATCTCAACGCCGTTGCGGACGACTCAAATCGAGTAACTGTCACGAAACCAGTTGTGATGAATGCGAAACGTGCGTCGCTCTCAGGGACCGAGCCGCCAGCATGTTTCGGGAATTCGAAACAGTTCCAAAACAGATGTTTATGGTCGATCTCCGACGTCTTCATCGGTTTCTCGAATGGGAACTCGATCGAGAAAATTGACTTCGATTCGTGTTATGGTGAATGCGACAGCGTTTGCCTATGACGCACTTTGATGCCGTAGAACTCGTCGGCCTTCCGCATTGCGTCGTTCAAAAACCGCATTGTGAGCGATTCTCACTGTCTTTCATCCAGATCGCAAAGATCGCGCCGCCGGATGATGCGCCGATTCGATGCCCCGTATCGCCACCTCGTTTCCACCGTCCACCTTGCGTCGATGGAATTCGCAGTCGTGAATCTTTGCCCGTTTGCCATCGAAAAGTTTCGGATACCCGCTCCACAACGTGTCTGGATTCGCAGTTGATGCAGGTGCAGGTCTTGGTTGGCCCAACCGAAGTTCTCGCACCGTGAAGTTGCGGGCCGACAATTGTTCAGTTGGAGATCGTGATTCCGAGCGTCGGTCTTGCAATCGAATCAGGTAAGGCTCGTGTATCCATGCCATCCGTTTTCATTTCAGGATCGGCAAGGTCGATGTCGACGGTTGCCACTGAATCTGTATGAGTGAGGATGCGTCTGATCCATTTCCGGCTCCTGATCGTCATACCGCGATTTCGGTTCCAAAGACGCATCGAGCAAGTACGTTCCTGGAGCGAGGTGGATCACCGCCCCTTTCGTTCGCCATTCGCGGACTGCTGCGGACAAGTTGCCTGGGCCGTCTGATTCGGTTCAGCGACGGCGACCGACACGCTCAGTAATGAGACTTACGAGGACAAAAAAACTCTCATGATGGCTAGATCGGGTTGGAAGTTCGAAAATGCTTTTGAATCCCATCCATGGACCGGTAAGCAGGTCATGGCCAATTCATTCGGTGAAATCAGCGTGATAATTCCAAAAGATAGGGTGGGTCAAGCCGCTCGGCGTCGACCCACCATGGTTGTTAATAATCTACCCCATTTCACCGAATGATTTCCCACGACTGCTATCGAAGTATCGCTGTGTTGTGGCTCATAAAATGAGTTCCGCAATGGGCCTTCGCCTTCAGCGAAAACGGATGTCGCCAGGCTCGAAGATTCGTCTCGTTACTGAGCGACGGCCTTTCTTTCATGGATTGGATCGTTCGGCATACTTTGCCGGAACAGTGCGGATTCGAGACGCTCGAAAAGTTTCCCAACTCGGTTCACTTTAGTTCTCAGTTTTTTTGCACTTTCGAAGTGCTTATCCGGCGGAGCGTCGCGAGGTAAGTTAAGCGGGGTGGCTTGGAATGTCGTCGGGTGTTCGTCCAGGGACACCACCATAATTTATCTATCCCACGATGACGGCGTTTTTAAGTCGTCAGGCATGTCCGCAAAAGCTCTCGTCACGTTTCCATAATACCATGGTCCGCGTTCGGAAAACTGCAAATCCGTGTGCCCTGCCGGTTGCGATAGAAACGCTGCCTTCGCATGGACCGGTTGTTCGCTATGAGGGTCAAACGTTCTCGGCCGCCTTTTCTTGGCTTGCGCCGCCTGCGTTACTTGCTTGGAGGCAGCACGCTTTGGAGCGGCGGTCGACTCCTCTTGCGTTTGCCTGTTTCCATGGAAATTCCTTGTTTGTTGCGATAAAGCCTCAGCGATCGTGTGCCCGACTGAAGAGATCTTCTTGCCGATGGAAAATTCGATTCATGAAGAGTCTCGGCGGCAGTTGTGATACTTCGGGCTTAGGCATCGGAGGTTCTTTCGCATCCTTTGACCCTCCTTCATTAAAATCTTCAGCGCTTTTGTTGAGTTGGCGATCTTTACCTTCCGGAATTCGCCCGGACGTGGCCAAAGCACGTTGTGGGGGGGCATGGCGCCCTTGAGTTCCATATCTCGCCGTCGTTGCGGTGAACCAACACGAAAATGGCATTTCGCATGGTTCCACACCATGATGCGGGACGGATCCGGTGGAGATGACGCCGCCTGCTGTTTGCACGCCGGACCAATTTGCCACGCCCCAGATTCCGAAATTGCGTGGGCGAAAAAATTCCGCGTTGCTGAAAAAACTGTTTTGGTTGCCACACACGATGATGGGGGTTTTTTGACCAAACGGCAAATACATTTCCGTCTTGGGGATTACCCGGCGCCACCGTCGCGGAGGAACGGTTGATGGCGTGCTGCGGTTGCGTCAGATTGCCGTTAAACAATCGGGTCCGTCCGTGAACCCACCGCCGTTGTCGCGGACTCGATGACTAATCCCCTCTCGACCGGTTAGCCAAACACGTACAGTTGCTTTTTCAAACTCATACAAAGCTTGCGGGAGATCCATTGACCCGATATGGCAAGTATACGAGTTTTTTCCCTTGCTGCGTTTTGGAACGATTTCACATTGCGGCTAACCACTTGTCATACAACCTGGCCCGGGCCGCTACCGAATGTAGTCGGACGAATCGCGATTATTGAATCTTCGTCTTTTCGGATTCGTTTAACCGAATTAAAACAATGTTTCGCGATCCAGAGGCCTGGTGAGAAACGTCGTCAAATTCCATTTGGGAGTCGACTTGTCGCTACCATCGATTCGTTTGATCACGTCGCCGGCCAATTCAACTTGCTGTCCATGCGATCCGCCGGCGTGCTGGCAACAATCAGCACAAAAAGACCCGGGCCTTGAAAGACGAATCGACCTACGCTCCCAAATGAGCGGTGATGTCACTGAACGCGGGCCGAGGGCGACGACGGTTCATCACGAGAAACATCTAAATATCGTTTTTGCCGTCATTGCACGCTGATGAGACCAGGGCGTCGTTCGGTCAAGGACGGGTGATGATTCAAAAAACCGCGTATCCGATAGCTGAATGGGCTCCTTAAATTCGTGTCCATCGCCGACTAGGATCACCACCGGTCAGAGAAGCACCATTTCCAATCCATCTCTGGAAAGGTCGATGTCATCTGGCGCTTCTTAATTGGCGCGCATTCTCGTCGACGATCGAATGCATCGCCAGTGTAGGCCATTCATCTTGATGGCTTTGCCTCCTTGATTCGGGCGTTTGCTACCTACGCAAATGGTAGAGCATCCAAACCAGATGCCGAAAGATCAGATGCCGATCCGTCCGGCGTTTGATGGCTGGAAAGACAATGGGTCATCTTTAAAGTTCGGCAAATCTTCATCGTATTCGCCTGGATTCCAGGATCAAATCCGACACGCGCGCACCGTTGTAGTCGCCTTGGTGAAGAGAACGCGTTTCGCGGTCACACGTCCCAACGGGATGCCTGCCAATCGACGCCTTTCGTGAAGCAACTCGGTGAATTTACCGTAATCGATATTCGTAGAGCCAAATCTGTGCCGCCCGTTCACCGACGTAACCCTTTTCGCCACCACCGTTCTCCTTCGTCGAATGAACAGGAATCCGATTTTCCATCGCGAGGGACGGCGGGTCGGTCCGACGATTGCATCGCAAAGATCTCTTCGGCCGGCACGCTCGGTTGGACCCGTACACGTCATTCGGCGTGGCTGTTATTTCCGCCATGCGTCGCGGCTGCCGGTCGCCAAGACGTGATCGCCATCGGGAAACCATCCGTGCAGTTCAAAACCTTCGCTTGATAGGTGATCTGTTGAGGAGCGCCGACGCCGAACAATGACTTGCTCGTCGGATCGTGCAAATTCCACAACGTAGATCTGGCCGCGATCCGGTGCCGTGGAAACTCACGAAACGCGAGCTTGCTTTCCCGTCGGGAAAATCGGGAGTGCATCTTCGTTCGTCCGTATGGTGGGACTCGACATACAATTGTCACCAGACACATCGGCGATCCAAATATCGCATCGCCCAAGACATCGCAATATGATGTCCATCGGGCGAGATCGTTGGTGAGCGACGAGTTGCATCGCCGGTTGGGTGGTCATCGGCCGCCATCGTGGACGTGCCCCATCCCAGCGTAGCAAGAATACGAGACCCCGTCCCCAACCAGAGAAACCGGCGTGGAAAACAAGATTGCGCAGGCAAGACATACCCGGAAACAGATGGAGCGAAATGAGACTCCCCCGAGTGGTGCTTGGAAGACAGAGTCATGCAAAACGAATTCTGCAAAAAATCATTGGTCAGTGTCGGCGAATGATCTTGGGCTAGATGCCGATGCTTGCGGGTCGTGGCGGGCGGCGGACCCTTTGTGGAGATTCGATCCAAACCGCTTCGATCCACCTTGGCGACAGCCGTTGCCGGTCGCGTTGCCGGACAGGCGTGCCGACAGCGGTTGCCGATCCGCATTGTGGGTTTTTCGAAAAAAGTTGCGGAATCTCTGTCGCGCCCGAGGAAGTCTTTGCGCGCTCCTCCGTCCCCAAAGGTGTTCGACGTACGTCGGGAACCGCAATTCACGAAATCGGTGCCGACGGAATTGACGATCCGTCCACATCCCTATCACGGTCCGGGGACACGATTCAAACCATGCTCAATTGTGCCTGGGCGCGAATCCCGCAATGAAGTCAATCAATTAGTAACAACCGCGGTACGAACCGAGTTCCCGGCTGGTACGGTAGTTCCCACGGTTGAGGCACGAACGGCCGGGTCGTGAAAGTTTCTGTTGCGGTCGGGCATACCCGGATATCCGGCACCGTAGCGACTCGGAGGACGCCGGGGTAGGGATGACCGGGCCGGAAGGGCGGGTGGCCGTTATTGAAAACCATTGGGTATCCAACCCATAGGCCTTCCGAATCCACTTGCGGTAACGGGAAACCCACCGAATTCCGGGACCAAAAGCCGCCGCGACAAAGCGCCTGAACCAACGTTTGATCGAGAAAACCCAACCGGCATCGGCTTCTGGATGTGTCGGTAGTTAACATCAACGCCCCACTTTGCGATTGCGGGGAATGATCGCCCCATTTGTCATTCGAGAACATATATTTCGATTTTTCCTAAAAATCCGTTCGTCTCGCCGCGTGAAGCCGATTGGCCTCGGAAGTAGGTCGCGTGAGGACACTTTCCAGAACCAACCAACGGCAACCTTGGTGCCAATCGGTACTCAATCGCAAAAAAACCCACGTTAGTTGGCAGCAAAAAACGTTTTTTTTTACGGATCCAAACCAACCACAAACAGTTGTCGTCCACAAAAAACGATGCTTCCCTGGTTTCATTTTTTGAGACCGAAAAGCAGCGATTTCGTTGGGAAAGCCAACGGCCAAAATCATTCATCACCCAAAAACGAGGATGATTGCTTGCCCGACAACCAAAACGGTGAGCGAGTTCTCTCGAAAGCTGGACCGCCAAGTTTAGCCGAAAAGCAAACCGGAAGTAGCTGAACCACCAAGGGACCGTACCCACCCGGATCAGGGGCCACGCCCGAAAAATGAAAACGGATTTCGCCCAGAGGAGAAGCAGGCTAACGGAAGTCGTTTGTGGGTCAGTTTTTGTGAGCCCAAAAAAGTACAAACTTCAGGCGGGACTTTTGGAAATGCGGTTCCAAGAATGCCGAAGGGCAGGGAATTGGAAAAAAAAAAAAACACGAAATCAGTTTTTTTTCCCTTATTTTTGCCTCCTCTTTTTTCTTTTTG